>Ga0098044_1001959_pt1 | contig 10745 bp, 3 predicted proteins | sample 10_taG_FD_75053 | JGI IMG/M metagenome (GOLD analysis project Ga0098044, IMG submission 75053) | Marine viral communities from the Subarctic Pacific Ocean - 10_ETSP_OMZ_AT15264 metaG | ecosystem: Environmental > Aquatic > Marine > Oceanic | place: Pacific Ocean | collected 2015-01-16 | reverse complement strand
CAACCCAATCACCTAAAACATCACCCGGACACGTCGTATACCCCTCACGACTCTTCTTACGATGTGTTGAAACCCAAAGCCCTCTACCGAAATGAGACTCAGCGGCATCAACAACTGTTTGTAAATAACGTAAAGCATTGTCGCTAGGCTTGTGATAACCCCAACCAGTAAAGCACACACTAATGGAACGACTGTTCCACCCTTTAGTCCCCGCTCCACGATTAGCCCAACCTCGTCCTTCAAAAATAGTTCCACTCTCATCAACCAGCCAGTTGTACCCAATACCATCCCAGCCTTTACCCATGTGATGACGTTCAAACGCTTTAACAGCATCAGAGTTCTTAGGTCCGTTCTCCACACCAGAATGGTGTATGACAACACCCTGCACTCTCGCAGAGTTCAACTTGTCGAACTTTCCTTTAGGAGGGTTCTTAGCACCCCATTCTTTTCTGGAAACATACTTCATATCTATAAGCCTCTTTTGTCCCGTGTGTTTAAAATCTACTCGATTTCTCTTTCTAAATTACGTATACTGCTACGCTCTTCAGAAGCCTCAATGCGTTGACGCACAGACTCACCTCTTTGCAAACGCTCAGTGTTAATTTTCACACTCAAACCACCTAACGTAGACAGCATCGTTTGCAGCCAAGCATCCTGAGTTTTTCTATCTTCAGGAATGATCCTACGCCAACGCGCCATGTAAGGTAAAGCATTCTCTAAAGTGTTTAAAATCTTACCATTAATACGCCACTCACCTGTACTGTTCTTTTCAACCCACGTACCACCACTCATAAATTTCATAATCTCAGGCAACCCACGGATATGACGGAAAGCAGCAGGCATATTAACCCAATCATCTTTCAAAGGAATACCGGCATAAACTTTCTTCTCAGCGAAAAACTCTAAAGGAGCCTTCAAAATAGGAGAAGCACCAGAAGCGATCTGCTCCAACGCACGCTTACCCCCCTCAGCAGTAGGATCAAGCCTGATCAAATCCTGCAAAGGCAAATCAGGAGTAGCGTACGCAACCGAATCACCTATCTTAAACGGCAACTTGAAACCGAAAGGTTCCAAAATGTAATCAGCGACAAGTTCATCTTCAGGACCGCCCATCTCCATGTTTCTTTTAAGACTAACCATCCTGTTGAACTTGCCCGGATTCTCAGCCATCATAGAAATCTGCAACGGAAAGTTTTTACGAGTCCAAGTGTAAAACGGAATAGCACGCTTCATAACGTTCATTTCCATACTGGACAAAGCACCGTAATCGAAATGCAACTTGTAAACCTGCTCAATCGCTTCATCAAAAGTTTTACCTGTACGCATCCCATGTAACGCTGTTCCTAAACGCATAGCACTTTCAGCAGTACTGTTAGCATTGCGTACAGCAGAGTACAAAAAGAAACCTGCGTCTAAAGGATTGGCTCGTACACGTTTTGCTTGAGCGGGAGCGTTCTTGCCTCCCACAACGAAATCCAACTTGCCTGTTTTACCCATATTAATATCAACAGACGACACTGCTTGACCGCCTCCGTGAACTCCGCGTTCAACTAAATCTAAAGCGTTACGCAACTCGACATCCTTAGGGTTGGCTCTTAACAAAGTTTTTAAACCTTCAGTTAAATCACCCTTACCTGCTACTGTTGCACGTTTAACAAGGTTGCCTGCTTTAATAGTTTCATTCAACGGAATACCATCTAACCACATGTTAAATGCGCCTCCCATCAAGTTACGAATCACGAAACCCGGAGTGGCTACCATCTGTGCTTTCATCCAGTTGTGTATCTTGTCGTAGCCTCTCAAAAATTTGTTAACCTCACGCGGGTCGTTCATCTTCTGCGCCGCTAACATTCCCGCTGTGAAATCATCCCAGAAAATTGGATCTCCCGTAATGTAAAACTGGCGAGGTCCACCCAACCCCCACATTTGTTGACCAGTCATCTGCCACGCTTCCTGAAGGTTCTTAGCGGTGATGTTACTGATGTCTACCTCTCCACCGAAACTGTTCAAATTGAAAGGTTTGCTTCCTTCGACACTACCGTCACCTAACATGGTTCCTATAGCGTTAATGTAACCGTCTTTTTCGCGTTGCATCTGAATTAATCTTTGCTCTTCAATCACAGATTTAGCCTGCATTTCAGTAATGGCATGTTGACGTGCTAACAATTCTTTATTGAAATCCATTCGTGATCCTCTTTGAGTAAAACCGTCTGCATCCACTCTGACAATCGGTCTTTCTGAAGGATAAACAGAACGAGAAGAACCAGTTAACGTTTCCAACTGTGCTTCCAAGTTGCGTAACCTTTGAATTGTTTGTTCACCAGCCACAAACATGTTTTCTTCTATCGCTTGAGCGGCAACAAAATTTGCTTGACGTGCAGGCGCTCCACGCATAGTGTCATACTGGTTTATTAACAAACCTAGTTCTAAAGTTTCTTGCGTATCCCACCCTCTGTTAAGAGAAACTTGTCGTTGATCCAACGCTTGTTGAAGTTCAGTCCAAAACCTAGGATCATCCACACTAGGTAATCTTACGCTAGCAGCCGCTTCTGACACCTGTAAAGGAGCGTTAGGATCAATTTGACTTTGTGTACCACTGGGTCTGAAACGCGCACCTTCAAGATTAACAGTGTCATCCAAAAGAGAGGGTTGCAGAGGATCTCGTATCATCGTTAAAGTTTCTTCTAATGAGGTCATGTCATCACGAACAGATGCTCTTAAAGAAGTTCTAACCCCTGAAACCCTCCCAGTTTTGGGAGCAACCACCCCAGCACGACTAGGCTCAATTCGTCCGACATCATCCATTCGGTTACGCACACCTGTGTCAAGATTTTCCATAACATCAAATACTCTACGCGGTCTGCTATATTCGGGTTGCAGAATGTAAGCCAAACGTTGCGCCCCTTCTGTACCCCATACTTCTTCCGCTTCAGCCATTAAAATAGCGCCACGTTTACGCAACGTAGTTAAAATATCGTCAACACTGTCATCTATCTTCGACAAATAATGAACCTGTAAAGTGTCTTCAAGGTTACCTAACTCACTCATCGTTTTATGAAAACGTTGAATGACTCTATTAGTATCCGGGTTTTTGATCCGTTGAGGAGCCAAAGTTAAAGTATCTTCATTAAACGGTCTTCTGATAAAAGTACCAACATCAGGTATAGCCTCACCTGTTGCTCTGTTTATTTTATATAAACGTCCTTGAGCGCCACGTATCTCACCTTTGCCAGTAGGTAAACGCACCATGTCAAAATCTAGTCCTTCATCAAACATGTAATTATATGTGACCGCATCGCCTGTACCTAATTCCCCTGTTTCAGCAATGAAACCCATCTTGCCGTACTCTCTTCTACGGTTAAGATCAGTCTGAAACTTATCTAATTGTGTTTTTAATTCATCTAAAGCGTCGTTTAAAAAACCTTCCGGTTCTCTTGCAAAATCTGCTCTATCAAACCAATAACCCAAATCATTTAATAAATCTATTTGATCGTCAGTAATTTTATTAACCGCATTAGGATCTTTAGCAAGGTTTAACAAGTTTTTAGTTCGCTGATTTATACGCATCGTGGCTTTACTAGGAACTACCTGATAATTACCAGCACCCTTGACCTTCACAATTTTATTATTTAATTTTACTGTTTTAGCCAAACGTGCTGTACTCTCTTCAGGTAAATCAAAAGCCGCTCTAAAATTTTGCAACTCATCGAAATCTATTTGCCCTGAAGGGCTAGCAGTAACCATCACACCCGCTCTGTCAGCATCGAATAAAACAGTGTTATCTAACCAGCCGCCAGCCAACTGAGCAAACTCTCCTTGCTCCGCAGGATTCAATGTTTGTGCCAGTATATTATTACTCTGATATTCCCCTGCCATTTCCCAATCTACACGCCACCTGAGAGGATCATCTGTTTTTACTGACGTGCGGAAGATAGAGGGATTCTCCGACCCATTAAAAATATTAATGTTATCAAAATCTAATCCATATTTTTGCATTATTTTTCTTCGAAATTCAACAAAATTATCGACACTTTTAATAATGTTTACTTTGTTAGGATGATTAGATGCTTCCATCACCTTTCTGAAAGTTTTACCACCCAACTCTGCTACAGGACTATCTAAACCAGATTTCCATACTTTTGTAGGAATGGTGTAACCTTCACCTCCTAAAGTGCCTGTAATGCCACCCCACAGTTCATTCATTTCACGTTGAACGATCGTAATACCATTTTTAGAAGTCAACCCCGCAGCCAACTCTGTTGATTCGCTGATCTGTTTCAAAGCAACAATCGTTCTGTCTTTCATCATCGTATCTTCAGACAGATTGCGTACATAAGGAATTAACGTTTCGTCTATAAAGGTGTGAGTGTTAGTCATGTCATCCGCTATGCGAGTTAACCCTTCGGCAACATCAGAAGCACTCTGCCCCTGCATGTTCCCTATCGTTTCGATAACGTTTCTCATTGTTGCAGTGCCTTCTTCTAACAGTTGAAGACGCATAGTGGCTGCTTCTAAATCAGCAAGAATAGGAGTTAATTCTCTGACAGCATCAACAGCGAAAGCAGTTGGATCTTCCAACCTGTACTCTGCACCAAAAGCAGTTCCCGGCACACCCTCTTCAGTGATGCCACGAACACCAAGTATTATTTCCAACTCTCTTGCTATGTCCGCAATTTCAGCTTCTATCTGATGGCTTTCCAACATGCCTTGACCGGATTCGCTTATAAGGTCATTAATTTCTTTACGTATACGCGCAGCGCTTCTGGGAGGTAACTTTTCTAAAAAATCATCAAGAGCATCTGTGTTAAGAGCGCCATTCATTTGTTCTATAGTTTCTATAACTTCACGTTGCGCTTTTATATTGTCAGCCAATTTATTAATCTCAGCACCTGTTGCTTCAATAGTTTCATCAAATAATCTCAACGCATTACCATGTTGCGCTAATGTGTCAGCATTAAATATTAAACCTTGATCAGCAGCGTATGTTTCAATGGATGCTAAACGCACATCACCTGCCATACTACGAACATACGAATCTTCTCTCGGTTCAAACCCTCTCACAAATAACGATTCATCATCCGCTAAATATCCTGCTTCACGGTACAAAGCATCTACTTGTTCAGGGATGGTGCGACCCAAAGGATCAGCCACAGTTCCCCCACTCTGCTCCAACGCTAAACGCGCCTGCTGCTCTTCAGGATTCAAAGGACGACGAGTAGTTCTATAACCCGACCTGCCTAAATCATCAGTTTCGTAAGTTATTTGGCGTACATCAGCCACATCAGAACCCTGCCTGTGAGGGCGACCTATGACAGTAGAAATCTCTTCACCAGTGTCAGCGTTAAGAATAGTTAAAGTCTCACCTTCAGTAAATTCACCAGCCTCATTAATCCGATTAGGTTTAATTCTTCTTTCCCTCATGTGACTACTCACACGCCTGTTAGTAGCCTCTCTACGTCCAGCAGCAGGAGCCAAACCTTCAGCAGGATCACCTAAAAGTTTTATAGCAGCCTTCTCACCGCCCGTAGCGGTTTCAATAATCACACGACCTTCAGGTGTCAACATGTGAGGAGAGTAACCACCAAACCCCATCAACACCTCGTTCGCTTCACGCATAAAACTACTTTGTATACCCAATTCTGCTTCCTCAGCGGAACCACCATACAAATCTGAACGACCCAAAAACTCTATATCAGGCACCCTTACCAACTCGTCAAACAAATCAATAACTTCAGCAATCTCATTCAAATTCAAATCAGGAAAATCTTCAGCCAAACGAGCGTTCATCTCAGGTGAAAGAGGAACCCCAGCCTTAATGTCATCAGCCAACTCGGAAGGCAACGAAGTCAACTTACCTAAAGTAGTGTCATCTATACGACCTATTTTTCGTTGAACCTCATTAACGAAAATTTTACGATTCCTCATCGCTGTACTAACCCAATGACCCTGAGTGGCAGAACCACGATCAAAAGCACCCTTAAAAAAAGTGCTTAAAATAATGTCATCAACTTCTTTAGATCGAGCGAGACGATTAGTTCTCTGCTTCAAATCTCTTCTACGTTGACGCGCCAAAATACCTTCAGGGTCTTGACCACCAGCACGACGCAACCTATCTAAATATCTTTGCTGAGTATCAACCATAAGTTCACCAAATCGTTGACCAGCCTTAGAACCAGCAATCTTCTCAAACCTTAAACCCGGACTAGACATAATAGAAGCAGACACACCAGCACCAACAGGAAAAGTCTTTTTAATTTTAGGAACAAACTCAACAGGCATTTTCGCAGCCTTCGCTAAAATGTTTTGAGCCTCCGAAGAAATATTTCTAGCAGTAGCAGATTCACGGAAACCTTTACGACGCGCCTGTTTCAACAACGCAACAGTATCCTCCCCTTTAGGAAGAAGACTCTCCAACTTGTTACGAGTCATAGCAGGAATCTGATTCGCTCTTCTACGAGCAACCGCAGCCGAATCTCTAGTCAACCGACCCAACAAAGGACCAGTACCCGGTGTACGCACCCTAAGACCAGTCTGAATACCAGCCTCCTCTATAAGATCCTTAGCCTCTTTAGTGCCAAGTTTAGTTAAAGCATTACGCGCACTGGAAACACTCCCACCTTTTTTACCAGCCGCACTAATAGCAGTAGTTAACGCTTTTTCTTTAGCCTGCAACCTAGTAATATCATTCTTAGAAGCCTTAGAACCTTTTGTGGCTAAAGATTTTATATCTTTCTGAATAAGGGTTCTTGCCTGAGCCAACTCTTTAGTTAACCCTTTCGCACCCCTAGCACGGGCGTACACGCCCAAACCACCAACATAAGACAAAGGATCTAAAGCAACATCGCCAACAAAACCAGCGATACGATTACCCCACTTACCAAGATTGATATTCTCTTCACGCAAATAATCACCAAAACCATAATGATTTTTAGTTTGCGAAGCCAAATCCCGAAAACTGAAACCTTCCCCTTGGAAAAGATCAGTCATTTCTTTAACACCAGATGTTATAAAAGAACGAGGTAAATCAATAACACTCAACGCTTTACCAAACAACCCGCCTATGCCGCCTCCGCCAGAAGGAGCCTTCTTGTTTTTGAACCCTCCTGCGACAGCACCCCAATCAATCGCACCAGCAGGTCGAGAAACAGGAACAGGAATTTTAGGAGCAGTTTTAGGTTGAACGCCTTGTTGCGCTATGCGTCTTAAAATGTCGTCAAGAGAAGGAGTAGCCATCTAGGGTCGCTCTCGGGCAACTCCGGTGGTGATCTCGTTCGTTTGAGTCCCCATGTTCCACTTTCTCTCAAACTCGTAGCCAACCTGTGCAGCCCAGTCGATGTAACCCAGCACTCCCGGTTCGTATATCTGGTCAAGCCACGGGGCGTCGATACCGCCCTGCGGCATGTTTGCTTCGATCTTGTCCAAGTCTGCCTGTGTGAAGACGGTGCCCCCTGCATCGCTGTACACTGGGGTCTGCGGGGTCACGACCTCACCCCCCGGCTGGGGGTGCTGCGTTCCTCTAATGCGCTGCCCTGTTGGAAGGACCCCCGACGTATCCGGAAGGGATGACTCCGGGTACATATTGAGGATCTCGGATTCGGACTGACCCACGTCAGGACCAAATTGTTTAGGTCCAACAGGCTCCTGCCCTCCCGTGAACTCAATTACATCTGTACTCAAAGTAGTCATAGGGTTCATGTTCAACAACTTCTCTACAAGACTGCCGTAACCTTCTTCAATCAAAGCAAACGCCACATTCTCATTCGTGTATTTAGTAGCCCCTAAAACACCAAGTCTTTGGCGTACATCTTTAATAATCTCATCCATCGTTGCACCAGAAATTGCTTCAAATTCTGCTTCTATAGCCGGGTTACTAGCAACGCTCATCAAATTAGCCATAATGTTATCCGACGGGCTGCCTTCTGAACCGCCTAAAGCCTCCAACAAATCAGCCTGTTCATCGGCTTCCATCTGGTTTATAGCCAAATCTAAAGTACCTTGAGCAATCTTCTCATCAAACGATAAACCTGTTTCAGTATCGAAACTGTAATCCAAACCAAAGTTAGGATTATTCATTGGATAACCTGTTACAGAATCAATAACCGTTTCTCTCATGTCAATACCTTGAGCAGTTAAATTAGTGAAGAAATTCTCCTGTGCTAATTGTTCAGCAGCGCTCAAACCACTTTCCTCATCAAAACCGATAAGTCTGCCTGTACCACCAACATCAACGCCTTGAGCCATGAGATTAGCGATAATATTTTGTTGTGCTAAACCTTGAGCCGCTGTTAAACCAGTTCCCGTGTCAAACCCATACTGAAGACCCGTCTCAGGGTTAATAAGATTAGCAGCATTAAATTGTTGCTGTTGCAACTGTTGAGCAGCACTTAAACCACTCTTAACATCAAAACCGTACTCTCTACCAGTAAGAGGATTAATCCCTTGTGCTTGCAACTGGGCAGCGAACTTGTCTTGAACTTGACCAGTAAACGGATTAACAAATGTGCGATCCAAGTCTGCTTGCCCACTAGCAAATTCTTGAGAACCTAAACGTTCACCTGTTCTAAACGCCTGATCAAATTCACGTTCTTCTCTGCTGAAACCTTGAGCCGCTTCACGCTCACTGGTACCATATTGCATACCCGGAATGTCTATACCAGAAGCCAAACCAGCAGCCAACATTTCAGGAGTAGTACCAAAGAAAGGAGCCAACTGATCACTATATAAAGCCTGTTCACCAATCTCTTGCAACTCACCAACAGAACCTAACTCTGCTGCTAAACGCATATCTCTGCCTTGGCTACGCAAATCTTGTTCATAGCCACCAAAAATACCCAGACCCATCTGATTCAAAATCTGATCATCCATCAAACCAATGTTTGCCAAATCTTGTAAATACGCTCCACGTTCCTGATTACCACCAGAATAAATAGCGTTAGCGAGATCAAACTCGTCCGCAACTAAACTCTGATCAATGTCACCGTACAAACCTTGACGGAAATCTGCTAACTCTAAGTTTCTTTGAGTCTGATCAGTGGTGTAACGATTCAATGTTTCTTGTTGCCTGTTTTCAAAATCAGACATAATTTGAGCGCGACTGTTATCCCAAAGGGTTTTAGCCGCAACAATATCTATCAACCCTGCATCTACCGCCGCTTGAATATAACCAAGTCTGTCTGTTAACGCAGTATTAACAAGATCTTCTTGTTGAGTTTGGAAAGTTTCAACAGGGTCAACAGGACCAATGGGATCACCACCTCCGAGACCACCACCTCCGAGACCACCACCTCCGAGACCACCTAAACCTAAACCACCATTTACCATTGCCGCTAATTCTGTTTGACTCATAATAAAAGGATTAGCCGGTGTAGACTCAGGACCGTAACCAAAAGTAGCCGCATCATTAATGTTCATTGGGCTTGTACCCCCAGCAGCCTGCGCTGTAAGAGCATTAAAAGCACCCGGACTAAGCATTCCTGCATCTAATGCAGCCTGCGCTATAGCAGCCTCTTTTTGAGCAGGAGTGTTACCTGCTGGCGCACCATACTGAGTTTCTAAACCTTGAAGATATTTAAGAGCATTAGGGTCCTTTGGTAAATAATTTAAAGGTCTATTCCATTCATCTACAAGAGGAGCAGGCGCAGCAGGTGCAGATGCTGGAGTTACCCCAGCAATAAAAGCATCAAAAGCATCCTGTTCAGCAGTAGGTAAACCATAATATGTTTCTTGCTGTGTAAGACTCATCGCCGGATCAGGTAACTGTCTAGCAGGCGCAGCAGGCGCAGCAGGTGGTGTCATGCCTCCTACAAAAGCATCAAAAATACCTTGTTCTTGAGGGGATAAACCATAATATGTTTGTTGTTGAGCAGCAGTCATATTAGGATCAGGCAATGCTCTGGGTACAAAATTAGGATCAGCCCAACCACCCTGATTGGCTAATTGCCAATTAGTCATGTTTGGTATTCCACGTTCCATAGCACCCGGAGCAGTTTGTGCCTGCCAATCCATAAAAGGATCCTGCGTTCCCGGTCCTCTTACTTGATAAGATCCTTCCGGTCCTCCACCAGCCCATGCGTCCGTGAAAGCATCACGGGCTTTCTTTTCCCTCTTCCTCTTTGCATCTTCCGCAGCAAATTTCAAAGCAGCGTTTTCGCTCCAATCAACCATTAATTTAACGCCTCCCGAATCCTCGCAGCAGTCTCAGCCCTCGAAGTAGAAGCAGACAAAGCATCATCAAAACGAGAACCAGTAAACTGCCCATAAGCACCCATACGCTCCGCAGCAATATTCATCAAAGCCTCATCCATAGCAGCAGAACGCTCCGCCATCTGACGGTTGTACGCAGCAGCAGACTCAGCCAAACCAAGATTCTTAACACCAGAAGTTTCCATACCACGCTGTGCATAATTAGTTAAAAGTTGCGGAACCCGCTTCTTATAAGCCTTCCCCATGTCAAACTTGTCAACATTATAATCACGCTTCAAACCCTTAGCCTTATAACTCGTACCAGCCAAATTACGTGCAAGACGTTGACTAGGAGTTATCCCATAAGGATCAGAAACATTATAATTTTTGAAAGGATCAAAAGCCATAATTTAATTAAATACCTGACCTGCAATGACAAGAGTAGCGGTGTCTACAACAACATTGAGTACAACAGCCCCCTCCGACCCACCGCCGCTGAGAGCAGTACCAGCAGTTACATCCGAAATGTCGCCCGTACTGGTCTGTGTGATACGTTGGTTTAT
>Ga0098044_1001958_pt1 | contig 10749 bp, 9 predicted proteins | sample 10_taG_FD_75053 | JGI IMG/M metagenome (GOLD analysis project Ga0098044, IMG submission 75053) | Marine viral communities from the Subarctic Pacific Ocean - 10_ETSP_OMZ_AT15264 metaG | ecosystem: Environmental > Aquatic > Marine > Oceanic | place: Pacific Ocean | collected 2015-01-16 | reverse complement strand
CGACTATCGAGACATGGAGACCCAAGATGGCCAAGGCGGCACCCCCCAAGAAAGCGGCAACGAAACCAGTGGCAAAACCCGCGAAATCCACCGCCATGCCCAATGGGCTGGATGAGGGCAAGAAGGCTCCTGCCTTTGCGCTGCCTGCCGACGACGGATCCACGGTGAAATTGAAGGACCTGAAGGGCAAGAAGGTGGTCCTTTATTTCTACCCCAAGGACATGACGCCGGGCTGCACCACGGAAGCCATCGACTTCTCGGCGCAGAAGAAGGCCTTCGACAAGGCGGGCGCCGTCGTCTTTGGCGTTTCGAAGGACTCACTGGAGCGGCACGTCAAATTCCGCGAGAAGCATGACCTCGCCATCCAGCTGCTGTCGGATGAAGGCGGCGAGATGCTGGAGGCCTATGGCGTCTGGGCGGAAAAGAGCCTCTACGGCCGCAAGTTCATGGGCATCAACCGCACGACTTTTCTGATCGACGAGAATGGCGTGATCCAGCGCATCTGGCAGAAGGTCAAGGTGAAGGGTCATGCCGAAGAAGTCCTCGACGCGGTGAAAGCCCTTTGAACGGCGAGACCACCGGAATGACCTTCAGTTCGCTAGCGGCGGGTGCGCGCGCTGTTCTGCTATGCGGAGACGCCGAAGAAAAAGCACGGACAGCGCATGAAGTCGCCAAGGCCTGGCGGAAGGGCGACCTGCCGCTGACCGCCGCAGGCGACGAGCCAATGCCCGTTCGCCCCAACCGACCGGCGCGACCGGAGCTTCTCTCCCATCGCGACATGCCACGGCGAACCTTCAAGGGACCGAGGGGACGCTTTGCCCTGCTCCATTCGCTGGCGCATATCGAGCTTAACGCGATCGACCTTGCCTTCGATATGGCGGGACGCTGGGCAAATGAAGACCTGCCCCGCGCCTTCTTTGACGACTGGGTGCAGGTGGGCGACGATGAGGCCAAGCATTTCCTGGCCATCGAAGGCCGGTTGCGGGCCATGAACGGGACCTATGGCGACCTGCCCGCGCACAATGGCTTATGGGAAACGGCGGAAGAAACGCGGCATGACCTCCTCGCCCGCCTTGCCGTGGTGCCCATGGTGCTGGAAGCCCGCGGGCTCGACGTGACGCCCGGCATGATCGAGAAGCTCGCGGCCGCGCAGGACCAGGCAAGCGCCGATGTGCTGACGATGATCTATCGCGACGAACAACAACATGTTGGGGCTGGCACCCGGTGGTTTTCGTATTTGTGCCATTCACGTGACCTGCCCATGGAAGCGACTTTCCATCAGATGGTGCGAAAACATTTTCGCGGATTGCTGAAACATCCCTTCAATGTGGAAGCGCGTGACACCGCTGGATTGGCGCCAACTTTCTATCTGCCGCTCGCGACGGCCAACTAATTGCACATCACTCGACACGAAAAGTTCTTTGAAATGGGGCACATATGAGTGACACTAAATGGCACAGTCGCGGGGGCCACTGTGTGGGGTTGTATTCGAGTTTCGTCAGTTATGGAGAATTGGATTAAAGAGCCTGTTAACCATACATGCCCGATACTTTCGTGCGTGTAAGAGGCTGGGCAATTCGCCAACTGACACAGTGACAAGGGGACATGGCGCATGAGGGGCGTGCACCATCAGGGTCTGGATTTTGTGAACGGCATCAGACGATTTATTCGTCACCACTATGTCGAACGCCAAATCTACCTCCGGAGCCACGGGCAAGTTCAATTCATCTCACTCTCGCCTTTTACACAGGCGGTGTTTCTGGGAATTGCCGTCGTCTCTTTCGGCTGGGTCGCCTTTTCCTCCGTCAACGTCGTATTCAAACAGCAGATCATCGCGTCGAAAGACCAGCGCTATGTCAAGATGCAGAGCGCCTATGAAGAGCGTCTGGCGCAGCTGCAATCTTCCTATGACGAGCTGAACGGCCAGCTGGTCATTTCGCAGGAACGCTTTCTCGCCACGACGCGCGAGCTGGAAGACAAGCATCGCCAGCTTGCCGCCCTGCTCGGCCAGCGCCGCGACGCCAGCACCGAACTCGACCAGATGCGGGCGCGCTATGCCGCGACATCGCGGGGAACGGATGAAGACAAAGACGGCAATACCGTCCTGATGTCGGTCGACCATGAATCCGAAGGGATCAACCTTGCGCAGACGACGACCCGTCCGCAGCATCGCGATGCCTCGACTGCCACCTATGTGATCGATGGCGGCGAAAATGGCGGTCTCGACGTGGCCAGCCTGACCGGCGTGGGGGTTGCAAACGGTACAGACGAGGTCGGCACCGTGTCCCTGATTGATACAAAATTGGCCAATCTGGACCACGCGCAGCAGAGCCTGATGAACACCATCGACGAGACGACCGACCGTCGTATTCGCGAGCTGACCTCCATCATCGACATGACGAATGTCGCCGATGTGGGCACGCTGGTGAAAGAAAATGGCGGCAGCGGCAATGCCGAAGAACAGGGCGAAGGCGGGCCCCTTCTCGGCCTCGCGGAAGGCGAGGCACTGGCGGGCGGCGGCAACGAGAACGCCTTCAGCAAGCAGATTTCGCGGGTCAGCAATAACATCAACGAACTGACGGAACTAGAGAATACCATTGCCAAATTGCCGTTGGCCGAGCCTGTGAACTCCTATCACGAGAGCAGCGGATTTGGTCCTCGCATCGACCCCTTTACCGGGCGCATGGCCTTCCATCCGGGCGAGGATATGGCCACCGCCTGGGGCACGCCGGTCTACGCCACCACGTCAGGCGTCGTGACCTGGGCAGGCCCCCGCGGCGCCTACGGTAATATGATCGAAATAAACATCGGCAATGGTTTCAAGACACGCTACGGCCACCTGAGCAAGATTAACGTAAGGGTTGGCCAGAAAGTTGCATTCAGAGACGTCATCGGTCGTGTTGGGTCCACCGGCCGGAGTAGTGGGCCACATCTTCACTATGAAGTGTGGTTCGATGGCATCGTTCGTGACCCCACCAAATTTGTTGAGGCAGGGCATTATGTTTTCACGAAACAAAGATAAAGACACCAGCTCACCCGTCGCACCTGCGGCTCCCGCTGCACCCGCGGCGACTGTGAAACGCAATGGCGTGCGCACCGCGCCGTCGATCATTTCCGCCGATCTGGTGGTTCACGGCAATCTGGTCGCCACGGGCGACATCCAGGTTGACGGCACCGTCGAAGGCGATATCCGCAGCCAATCGCTGACCATCGGCGAAAAGGCCTCTGTGAACGGCGAAGTCGTGGCTGACGACATTGTGATCCGTGGTCGCGTAATCGGCACCATCCGCGGCCGCCGCGTGCAGCTCTCTTCGACCTGCCATGTCGAAGGCGACATTCTTCATGAAGCGCTTGCGGTCGAAACCGGCGCCTTCTTCGAGGGCAATTGCCGCCACTCGGAAGACCCGATCGGCCAGGCCAGCGCCAAGGCTGCGCCCATCGCGCCGCGTCCCGCAGCAGCCCCGACAGCCGCCGCACCGCGCCCCGCCGCGCCCCGCCCTGCCGACAGCTCATCGAGCCCGGTGGTGGTTGGCGACAATGGCGTCGTGGTGAAGCAGCGCCCGGCAGCGCAGTAACGCCTCTGCCTCCTCGCGAGGCGCAGACATGCAGACATGCAGACATGCAGACATGCAGACATGAAAAAGCCCCGGCGGGAATGCCCTCGCCAGGGCTTTTGCGTACTCTGGGAGGAAGTCCAGTGTTACTTAAAAGCCGCTGATTCCTGCCATTTTAATGGCTTAACGACAAATTCATTTGTCGGGGCCATCCTCTTGAATGTAGAAACATCGTATCTACTTACTCAGGAAGAATATCCTCCTGAGTCGCAATAATGAAAGGGAGATACCCCGATGCAAACATCGATTGCTAAATGGGGGAACAGCTTAGCATTAAGACTGCCTAGGCATGTCGTTGAGGGAGCCAACTTAAAGGAAGGAGTGTCGGTGGAGGTTGAGGTACGGGAAGGTACCTTAGTCGTCACTCCAGTCAGAAAGAAATTCAAACTTTCGGAGCTGCTCGCAGGCGTAACGCCCAAGAACAGCCACGCAGAAACCGATTGGGGCGATCCCCAAGGAGAAGAAGCTTGGTAAGAAAACCAGCATATCAACCCGAACGAGGCGATATCGTCTATCTGGATTTCACGCCGAATTCGGGCACCGAACAGGGCGGGCGCAGGCCCGCCCTCGTTTTGTCTACCAAAGAATTCAATATCGCCACCGGCCTAATGTTTGCCTGTCCAATTACAAATCAGGTCAAGGGCAGTTCATTTGAAGTCCAATTGCCCCGCGGCGTAAAGGTTACTGGAGTGGTGCTTTCCGACCACCTTCGAAGCGTGGACTGGATCACTAGAAATGCGGAATTTCACAGTCAATCAACTGAAGAAGTTATGTGCGAAGTATTGGGCCGTATCGAAGCAATTCTAACCATAGATTGCTAAGCAACATTTCTTAGTCGATGTCTTCGACCGCTTCGATGCCGCCCTTGACGCGGGCGGCGAGAGCGGCGGCCATGAATTCGTCGAGACTGCCGTCGAGCACTTCGTCGGGCGACGGGCTGACAACGCCGGTGCGGAGGTCCTTGACCATCTGATAGGGCTGAAGGACATAGGAGCGTATCTGGTGGCCCCAGCCGATTTCGGATTTGGTGGCGGCTTCGGCGTCGGCGGCGGCTTCGCGCTTTTCAAGTTCCAGCTCATAAAGACGGGCACGGAGCATGTTCCAGGCAGTGGCGCGGTTCTTGTGCTGCGAGCGTTCGTTCTGGCAGGAGACGACGATGCCGGTCGGGATATGCGTGATGCGCACGGCGCTGTCGGTGGTGTTGATGTGCTGACCGCCGGCGCCCGAGGCACGATAGGTGTCGATGCGGCAATCGCTTTCGGCGACCTCGATTTCGATGCGGTCATCCACTACCGGATAGACCCAGACGGACGAGAAGGACGTGTGGCGACGCGCATTGCTGTCATAAGGCGAAATGCGCACGAGACGATGGACGCCGCTCTCGGTCTTCATCCAGCCAAAGGCATTGTGACCCTTGAGCATGATGGTGGCCGACTTGATGCCCGCCTCTTCGCCGTCGTGGCGCTCCATCAGCTCGACCTTGTAGCCCTTGCGCTCGGCCCAGCGGGTGTACATGCGGAGCAGCATGGAGGCCCAGTCCTGGCTTTCGGTGCCGCCTGCGCCGGAATGAACTTCGACATAGCAATCATTGGAATCGGCTTCACCCGACAGGAGCGTTTCGATTTCGGCCTTTCGGGCTTCTTCGCGCGCTTCGACGAGGGCGGCTTCCGCTTCCGCGACGATGCTCTCGTCGCCTTCGGCTTCGCCCATCTCGATCAGCTCGATATTGTCATTGAGGGCCGCTTCGAGGTGGAGATAGGCGTTGATCGATTCTTCCAGACGCGTGCGTTCGCGCATCATCGTCTGCGCGGCTTCGGGATCGTTCCAGAGATCGGGGTCTTCGGCCTTGGCGTTCAGTTCGTCGAGGCGCTTTTGGGCTGAATCCCAGTCAAAGATGCCTCCTCAGCAGCGCGAGCGACTGCTTGATTTCATCGGCAATGGTCTGGGTCTCGGCACGCATAGCGGGGGCCTCCTTGGGTAACGCGGGCGGAAAATAGGATGATCCGGCACGGGTGTAAACCCGTGGCAGGTAAAGAAAGACCCTCACCCAACCCTCTCCCTCTTGCGCGTCGGCGCAAAAAGAAAGGAGGGGGAGAGGGCTACAGAGCGCGATGGGTCGTTAGTACAAGCCGCCGGTGCCGGAGTTGATGTTGCCGCCGGTGTCGTTGGCGGGCGGCGGCGGATAGGTGCCGCCGTCGAGCGAGGTGATCGGCGCGCCGGTGACGACGCTCATGCTCGCATTCGCATTCTGGGGCCGCGGCTCGGTGCCTTCCTTGAAGGCTTCGAGGATGACATCCGGGTCGGAGGCCGAGGCAAGCTCGCCCGTCTTGGCGTCGATCTTGACGAGATTGATGCCGGGCGGGATGCGGAACGGAATGGCGGGCTTGTGACCGACGGCATCCATCATGATGTCGCGGAAGACTGGCGCGGCGGTGCGACCGCCCGTTTCGGCATGGCCGAGAGGTGTGGGCGTGTCATAGCCGACGAAGACGCCGACGACGAGGTTCGGCGAATAGCCCATGAACCAGGCGTCGCGTTCTTCGCTCGACGTACCGGTCTTGCCGGCGAGCGGCACGGGCACGACCTTCACGGCAGAACCTGTGCCGTGCTGGATGACGCCTTCGAGCATCGAGGTGATCTGATAGGCGGTCTGCGGATTTTCGATCTGCTCGCGATTATCGGGCAACTCGGGCGGCTGTTCGCCGGGCTGCCAGTCTTCGTTGCAGTCCGTGCATACGCGGTCGTCATGCTTGTAGATCGTGTGCCCCCAACGGTCCTGAATGCGATCGATGAGGGTCGGCGTCACCTTCTTGCCGCCGTTGTCGAGAACGGCGTAGGCGGAGGCGAGCTTCATCAAGGTGGTTTCGCCCGCGCCCAGCGCCATCGAAAGGACGGGCGGCATATTGTCGGAAATGCCGAAGCGCTTGGCGTATTCGACGACCTTGTCCATGCCGATGGCCTGAGCCAGACGCACTGTCATGACGTTGCGCGAATGCACAAGACCATAGCGGAGCGTCGAAGGTCCGTGGAAGTCATGCTCGTAGTTTTCAGGCTTCCAGAGCGCGAGGCCTGCGCCCTGGTCCATGACGAAGGGCGCATCGAGAACGAGGCTTGCGGGGGTGAAGCCATTGTCGAGCGCGGCGGCATAGACGAAGGGCTTGAAAGAGGAACCCGGCTGACGGAGCGCCTGCACAGCACGGTTGAACTGACTCAAGTGGAAACTGAAACCACCCTGCATGGCGAGGATGCGGCCGGTGTGGGGGTCCATCGCGATGACGGCGCCATTAACATCGGGCACCTGACGCAGGGCATATTGTTCGACGCCCGCCTTGTCCTTCTTGTCCAGCGGTTTGACGTAGACGACGTCGCCGATTTCCAGAACGTCGGCAGGCTTCTTGACGACCGGGCCGAGATAGCGGTTCTTGATCGACTTGCGCGCCCAGGTCATTTCGGAAAGCGGAATGGCGCCGGTCGTGATCGCGTCGGAGAACTTGCCGCTGTCGAGCTGGTCGGGACGGATGCCGATCTTTGCTTCATCAGCCGTCAGATCAAGCACAACACCGAGCGTCCAGGGCGCGAGGTCGGAGGCATAGTCCTGCTTCTCGAGCGCTTCGCGCCAATCGGCACCCGCTTCGAGTTTGGCGACGGGGCCGCGCCAGCCATGGCGCTGGTCATAGGCGATAAGGCCTGTGCGCAACGACTTGGTTGCCGTGACCTGAAGATGCGGGTCGAGCGTGGTGCGGACCGAAAGGCCGCCTTCATAGAGCTTCTGCTCGCCATATTTGGCGTAAAGCTCGCGGCGCACTTCCTCGACGAAATATTCGGCATCGACGAGCGCCGCACCAACGGGACGCTGTGTGATGACGAAAGGTTCGTCGTGCGCGGCCTTGGCTTCGTCATCGGTAATGAAGCCATCTTCCTGCATACGGGAGATGACCCAGTTGCGACGCGCGATGGCGCGATCGCGGAAACGATAGGGCTGATAGTTCGCCGGGCCCTTGGGCAGGGCCGCGAGATAGGCGGCCTGCGCAACGGTGAGCTGATCGAGCGGCTTGTCGAAATAAATCTGTGCGGCGGCGGCGACACCATAGCCGCCCATGCCGAGATAAATTTCATTGAGATAAAGCTCGAGAATCTTGTCCTTGGAATAGGCTTTCTCGAGGCGCAGGGCGATGAGCGCTTCCTTCATCTTGCGGGTCAGCGTGCGATCGCTGTTGAGCAGGAAGTTGCGCGCCACCTGCTGGGTGATGGTGGAGGCGCCGACGAGGCGACGGTCGCGCACGACATTGATGACGTTGTCGAGCATGGCGCGCGCGATGCCACGCGGATCGACACCACCGTGCTCATAGAAATTCTTGTCTTCGGCGGCGAGGAAAGCGTGGATGACGCGCTTGGGGATGTCGTTGAAAGGCACATAGAGACGATGCTCATGCGCATATTCGGCAATCAGCGTGCCGTCGTCGGCATGAACACGGGTCATGACCGGCGGCTCGTAATTGGCGAGTTTGGAATAATCCGGCAAATCCTGGTTCATCTGCCAGAGCATGTAGCCACCGGCCAGCATGCCGCCAAACAGGATCACAAGGAATACGGCTGCAATAGCAGTCAGAACTTTCAACATCGGGCCTTTGCCCCACCCTTTAACTTGTCGTCGTCACATTATGGCGAGGCTCCACCACAGCCTTGGCCGCCATATCGGCCCGCCTTCATAGCATAAGGAAAAAGCGCCAGACTAAAACCTTAGTCACGCGCCATTCGAACCTGTCCGGCATAATATCAGGCAATGAGATGCACTATAGTTAACACGCCGGCTGACATGGTGTTTTTGACCAAAAATATGGCGCTGATGTGACTGCCGCAGGGCGATAAGTCAAGCTGGCGAGGTCAATTCATGCCTTCGGCGCTGCGATCGCCAAAATAGCGGTTAACGGCGCTGACCATGGACTCCGATACGCGGTCACGCCATTTGCGCGAAGTCAGCTCCTTCTCTTCCTTGCGGTTGGTCAGGAAGCCCAATTCGACCAGAACGGAGGGAACATCCGGCGCCTTCAACACGACGAAACCGGCAAAACGATGCGTCGGCTCCAGAAGCTGTGTGGAGTGGCGGGCGTAATTGACGACGGAACGGGCAAAACGCGAGGAGTAGTTCTTGGTTTCGCGCTGCGCGAGATCGATGAGGATGCCCGTCACTTCCGGTGACTCGCCCTGGAAATTAATACCGGCGATGACGTCGGACTGGTTTTCCTTATGCGCCAGGGCCGCGGCTTCCTTGTCGGAAGATTTTTCAGACAGGGTAAAGATCGACAGGCCCTTGACCGATCGGTCGGGGTTTGAATTGCAGTGAATCGAGATGAAGAGATCGGCCTTGTGACGGCGCGCAAAGGCGACGCGCGCGCGCAACGGGATGAAGACGTCCTTGTCGCGCGTCATATAGACATCGTAACGGCCCGTGGCGCGCAAGCGCTTTGCAAGTTCACGCCCGAAGGTCAGAACCACATCCTTTTCCAACGTGCCGCCAGCCCCATGGGTACCGGGATCGACGCCACCGTGGCCGGGATCGATAACGACGACGCGGCGTCGGGTCTGTTTGGCTTCGGGATTGTCCGGCACAACCGGCGCAGGCACGGGGGCGGCGACCTCCGGCTTATCTTCGGCGGGCACGGCAAGCGAGGCCATGAAAGAGACCGGATCTGTCTTCGCCAGATCGAGGACGATGCGACGTCCGAAACCGCTTTGCGGATCCAGCGTGAAATTGCGCTCAACCTTCGCGGGGACCTTGGTGTCGATGACGATGCGGAAGATGTTGTCGACGAAGGCGCCGTAGCGGTAACTCGAAATAAGGCCATGGCCTTTGACATCGGCGACATCCGGCAAGGTCGAACCGGCATTGTGAACGTCGATGACGACACGATAGGGATTGGCGAGCGTGAAGACCTGATATTTTACAGGGCCACCCTCCCTCATCTCGACGACGAAGCGGGTCTCATCACCATGTTCGCCAAGACGAATGTTCGAAACATTTGACTGCACTGCCGACGCGTCGCTGTCGTCGGCGCCGGATGATCCGGGGGAAGGACGTTTGGAGGGCACGGCATAGGCCGTCTTGTCCAGCTCGGCAATCTGGAGATAGGACGGCGGGCCGGACTTCTCCGTATTGGAGGCATCTGCCTGGTCGTGCATGGCGGGACGGGCAAAGGGAATGGCGGGGTCGGCATGGAGGCCCGTGGCGAACCCGGAGGCCATCGCGAAAAGCGCGAAGGCCAAGCCGGGGACCAAGCCCCAGCGCCTCGAGTTCATACGGACGAAAATCCCCATAATATTAACCGCAACCAGCCTCTTTTTTCCCGGCTCGCGTCAAAGGGGAAGCCCTCCGGGAAGCTTTGGGTCGAGGTGGGAAGGCGCCGCCTTGCCGGTGGATCGGCCAATCCCACCTAACGAATCACTAATCGCCTCTAAACTATTGGCATTAAAGTGGTTTAGGAAGTCTTACCGAGGCGGAATTTTTACGGAATTTCAAGGACTAGAGTGGTTAATGCCCAGGTTCGCCCCGGCTCAAGCCTTTGCTTGCCAAATCAGGGCGGCAAACGTACAAAGCAAAGGCTGGTTGAAATAAATCAGCCGGTTTGGCGTCAAGGGCTCCATACAGGAGTCAGATACGCGATGGATACGGTTCCCGCCGTCTGGCGCCAGAACATTCGACTTCGCGTCTCTCCAGAGCTCAAGCATGGATGATCCCGATAGTGGGTCGGCAGCAAGAGCCCGGCTTCACGAAGCAAACCGCTACCAGAATAATAATGAGCATGATTATGCTCAATCCACCGCTCAGGAGACCCAGCACCGGATAACCGGCGCTTTCCGAAGCGGAACAACAGATTTCCGCCCGCCCCCGGCGACTTTTATGGGGGTGCAAGGTTGAGATGCACGACGCACTACCCACAACGGGCACGCAAGTGGAGACACATCAGGCTGTTCACGTTCGCTCTTTGAAGCGGGCGCAGGCCTGTCGCTCCCTCATGCGCGCACCGATCTCACGGGATGCTCGTCCGCTCTCCTCTCTTTTCATTACGACCAAATCCGATTGCGCTGACGCACCCCTTTTCATCGAGGCGGTTCGGGCCAATCGACATCACACAAT
>Ga0098044_1001957_pt1 | contig 10749 bp, 4 predicted proteins | sample 10_taG_FD_75053 | JGI IMG/M metagenome (GOLD analysis project Ga0098044, IMG submission 75053) | Marine viral communities from the Subarctic Pacific Ocean - 10_ETSP_OMZ_AT15264 metaG | ecosystem: Environmental > Aquatic > Marine > Oceanic | place: Pacific Ocean | collected 2015-01-16 | reverse complement strand
ATTACCATCCATCTCTAATCCTACATTACCAGTAGTATCAGTAGCACCTTCAACAAAAGTAATTAAATTTTCTTCATCAGTATTTTCATTATCTGTAACTAATACATGAGCAGAATTAGTAGCATTAGTAACAGTTACTCCTGCTATATGTGTGTCTAGTGCTGTACCATTAACTGTATAAGCATCTGCTTCACAAGTACCATCTATATCTGCATTACCAGATATATCTAAACTTCCTCCATCTAATTCACCTGTAAGTGTTATATTTCGGAATCCTGTAATATCCTTATCGGAATCTACCTGACATAGTTCAGAAGTACCTACTGTACCGGCACTAGCTGGTGCACTAAGAGTTGCATCAGCAACCCAATCTAAAGTAGCTATATTCGATGAAACTGAACCTGCACTTAATACCTGATTAGCAGATGGTTTTACATTAGGCCAAAGGTATTTAATTTGAGCATCCTGAGTTTGACATTCAAAGGTAGAGTCATTAGTAGACCCACTTGCAAGAAAAGTTATTGGACCAGATATAGAAACATCAGTAGACACCAGATAACGATTCTCTGGGTCATTAGACCAGTAACTCATGAAGCGCCACTTTTCAGTAGTTCCTTTATATTCAACTTTAGCTGTAATAGCTGGACCCCAAGTCACACCTGTTGGTAGTGTATCAGATGATCCTGATGAATCAACCCAAGTTATAGTACCATCACCGCTGCCATCATTAATACCTGTAGTATCAGTGATTTCATAGGTATCACCTACGGAAGGACTAGCAGCCCAAAGAGCCGCTTTATTAGCAACCAACGTAAATGGTACAGAAAGTGCGACAGCATCTGAAGCAGCATTAGCAGTTACTACAGCTGCTGCAGCTGAGGTTATAGCAGCATCAGAAGACGTATATGCTATATTTGCTGTTGTTAATGCGCTATCTGCTGTAGCTAGCGCTTCTATTGATTTAGCAATAGCTGATATATAAATACCAGAATCTAAAGTTCTAGAGTTATCTAAAGCATTTGCAGCATCATTCTCAGCTTCTTGAGTAACATATAAATTTTGATTAAAGTTATCATTTAAATCACCCGATCTAATAGCTGAACCTGGGTAAAAAGTAGCAGCTAGATTAGCGCTAGTTGTATCTCTATAGATTTTAATAGCCACTCCAGTTCCAGGAGCTGACCCAAATCTTATAGTCGTTGCATTATGTAGTGTGTAATTAGTTGTAAGGGTTTGAACCACTTCATCAAGGCTTACCTTAATGTCAGTGGTATTTTGATATGGAAATGTAAAAGAGAAATCAACTGTGGAATTGTTTCCCGTGTATGAATTTGAAGTTGTTGCCATAATGCTTATTTACGCATTTGTTGTAAGTTTCTTATGCCTTTTTGTGTAGCTCCTGCTTGACCAGTTCTACCTCGTCCTAGTTCATAATCTCTATGTTTTATTTCACTACCAAGTGTAGTATATTGTTCGTTATAAATTTCTAAGGCATCCCATGCACCATTGAATACTCTATCATGTATAGCGTTTAATTCTTTATAAAGCAGAGTTTTTTTAATAGGAAAGTCCTGTTGACCTTGTAAGCCTCTATCTTTTTTATAGTTATCTAGTTCTCTATTCCAATAACCATCATCTTCATTCATTAAAGCGATTATTTGAGATTTAAGATTACCGTTTTTAGCAATCCAATTATTCAAGAAATATCTATCTTCATCATTTAAAGGTTGCCTTGTGAATTTATTCCTTCTAATTTTTTGTAGGCCATCCCATCCTGTAGATAACAACCACTGACGCCAAGGTTCCATATCACCATTCTGTTTAAACATAGGTAATACAGCATTGAAAGCAGCTGTTAAAGGTTCATGATATCTAATAGGCTTACCTGTATAAATATCTAAAAGATCTTTTAATGGATCACCTTGTCCACCAGCAGGAAGTAGGAATTTATTTGCATTCTTCTGGAAAGCAAAGAAGTCATTCTCTACATCTTTAAGTTGTGGGGTTATAGCACTATTAAGTATACTTCTTACACCTTTGTATGGTACTAACATATCTGTCTGACCAGCCCAGAATCTAGTCCAAGCACCAGGGTCACCAGATATAAGTCCAACAAGAGGCTCAAAGCCACCTAGGAATGTATCATTAGTTATATTCATACTAATAGCAAATCCCAACTTTCTAAACCAATCTTCAGTTAAAGACTGATCTACACGGTTAGCTTGGTATACAACATCAGCTGTTAATCCAAGTACCTGTTCAAATGGTTCAAAGCCTTTATAACTCCTCCATTCACCTGTTATAGGATTCTTAATAGAGTTAGGTTGCCAACCCATAGCCATCATACGACGACGTTCTGCATTATCTTGAGGACCATTTCCAGTAACATTACCTTCTAATGCCCACATACCAGCACCCATGACTACGGTACTACCCATAATCTGCCTGCCGATATACTCAGACTTTAATGCTGCAAAAGCGGCATCAGCGTCCTGTGTAGCATCAATACCATGCTCAGCTAAAGCAGCTAGTTTCTGTTGTGATGTTTTAGCACCTAATGTCCTACGTGCTTTAGTCATAGCAGGACCAAGATTACTAAGAGGGTTGAATGACCAACCAAGCTGGAATGCGTTTACACCAGTTCTAGGGAATAAGAATAAAGCTTTAGCAGCTGGAACATGATCCATAAATTCTTCCAGCTTCTTAACTGTATTATTATCTAAGTTAAGTGCGATCTCTTTAGAAGCTTGTCTAGCAGCTTCATCAGTTAAGAGACCTGTCTCATCAAAGGCATTATTATATAACTTACGTTGTAACTCTTGAAATTTAACATCAAACTGAGCACCTTTAGTAGATTGAAGTAATTCATCATAAGCTCTAGCACGTGCCATACCACTAGCCATGAAAGAATTAGTAAAGCCGTCAATAGCGTATAAAGCATTTGTACCATAACGTACAAACCATTGCTTATTCCACCATGTCAAACCTTTAGCCATATTCCACATAGCTACTTTACCAGTCTCGCCATCAGCTTTCCATACTTCTGCCATGGTATCCATAGCATTCATATCTGTTGTTCTAGCTAATTTCATATCAGCACGACCACGCATCATAGCTTCTTCAGGGAAAGCAGTTGCTAGTTTCCATTCTCTTTGCATGACTTTAAAGCCACGTTTAAGATTCTCTGTAATACCACCATAAGTATATGAAGCTCTCTTAAGTGTCTGCATATCTCCTCCCATAAAAGCACCAGTAAATACTGATATAGGTTTAATAGCAGTCAACATAGAGTTACCTGTCATAGCTCTTACTGAAGATAAACCACTAAGTAAGCTGTTAATTCTTGCACCATGTAAACCTTTTACTAATAAGCTAGGTACTTCAGGGTCTCCATCAATAACTCCTTTTTTAATTAAACCTATGTGCTTCTCAGTCCACACATGTAGTTTATGTAATTCATCTACATTACCATCTGAAGCGAAATAGGCGTCTTTTAATGCATCAAAATATTTAGGGTTATTCTTTGCTACACTGAATAATTCTTCAGTAAACGTTTGATTCTGTTTCTTTACTCTTTTTAAATATGTATCGAAATCTTTACCCTGTCTATTTAACCAGCTAACTGTAGCTTCTACACTACCTGAGTCTTTTAGTTTTTTATATTCAGCAGCTTTACTAGTAATGAATTTATTAGCTTTGATTTCAGAATCAAGAAGATTCATTTTCTCAAACATAAGTTGATACTGTCTTGTAGTATCCACTTGATCGCCTAGCATTTTCACAGCAGCAGCAGTATCGCTAACATTATCAGCAGCATTCTGTGTGATCATAGCAGATGCTCTCATTTGATTAGGATCAAACAGTGTATCATATGCATTTTTAAATGCTTGAGAGGCAGCTACCCACCCTTCTTCATCTAGAATTTGATTAGAATCGAATACTGTTGTCTTCATATCGTCAACAATATACTGAAACTCACCAAAACTAATATCTGAACCATAAAGGCTTTGAGTTAGATTATCAACAGACCTATTCATTTGCTCAGCAGTGATCTTTATATCTGAGACACCATTGGTTACAACAGCATCAAAGTTAGGAGACATGCTATCAAATAACTGATCTAACTGTTGAGCACGTTCATTACCATCAATAGCTTTTCCAAACTGTTTAGCAAAAGATTCATCTGCTACTGCTGTAGCTCTCCCATGCATAGTACCTAAATTACCTTGAATCTGGGTTTGATGTAACTTAGCTTCTAAAGGATCAGCATCAGTATTAATAGTAGCCTTACCTGCTGAATCTTCTCCTAGATCATTTACAAAAGCATTATACTCCCTACCTTCTGGATCACGTTTTATTGCATCAATCATTTCAGCTTCTTCTGCTGATTCAACTGCTGACCTACGAACTGCGGTAGATCCTGTCAAAGGTTCATCACCATTTTCTATTACACTTAATTTTTTACGTCCTATAATTTCTTCAGCACCAGCATCACGTGGGAATAATTTAGCTTTCTTACCAAAAGTAAAAGCAGCTCCAATTAGTTCAACACCTGCTGCTAAACCTGCAGCTTCATAAACATTCTTTTTCCATCGTACATCAGGGTCATCGCCTGGTCTAGTAGCCCAAGGTAACTTCCATCCTAACCAATTATTAAGAGTAGCTCCTAGGTTGTCATCTGTTTTTGAATGAGAAGAGATCATTGCAACACCAGTATCTACACCAGCATAAGCACCGATAGTACCAAGAGTATTAACGAAACTAGGTACTGAAAGAGCTTTAGCTGCTACCATAGCTTTAGCGCCACCAACTAACCATGAACCACCTACCATACTAGGTATGATAACTGAAGAAGCGTCTCTTATTAATTTATGAGCAGGAGCTGTAGATCTTGGTGAGTTCTTGTCCCACCATTCATCGGCAGGTTTTAACCAAGGTACAAGACCTACAGCATCAGAGACAAAATCACCTACTCCAAGAGAAGCTGAATCTAGTCCATATTTAATATGACCTACTACAGGTACTTTATGAGTCCAGTTAGTAAGTGTATCTACTTCTTCTTCTTGAATCTCTTCTTCTGCTGCTTGGTTTTCTAACTCAGAACCTTCTATACGCTCTGGAGTCTCTTTATCTTCCCAGTACTCTTGTTGGGCTTGCTGCTCTTCTACATGACTCTTATGGTAAGGATCTAGTTCCTTATCTTCTTCATGTATATTATCAAGTGGTTGCATATCTCTCCTGTATATTATATAAATAAAAGCGTGCTTTAGGATTTAATAATGCAATCTCGTGGTAACCTAATTCACTACGATTAGGGTTTGTCAACACATTACGTGCTGAACTAACTAATAAAGCATCTTCCTCGTTTTCAATTATTGGTGGTTCCCATCCTCCAGATTTTAATAAAGTCTGGAACAACTTATCTTGAGTTTCTGAATTAAATGGAGTATCAAAAGCTATACCAGCTTCATCAGCTGCCATTTCAATATCTTCACCAGTCAACTGATATGCACCTACAACTGGGTATTCTTCTGCTAGAAGAAGTACATGTCTAATAGTAGCTCCGGTGATATCAAAACCAACTAAGTCATTACTAGATCCGTCACCTAAAGAATTATAGTCACCGCCTGTTAACTGTTGTGCAATAGGCTTAACCTTGTCAACTATAGGTTCTATATAAGGTACACTATTACCACTATCTATAAATGCTTGATTAACTTTACTAGGTAGGTAAGTATCAAGTAATCTCTGCGCATTAGGTCCGACAAAGTCTTCTACTCTCCTTGCTTCTTTTATGTACCATTCAGGTACTTCAGGTATAGTAGTAGCACCTGTCTCTGCTATCTCTTTATTAGCGTAGTATTCTCTCTGTCCTAAAAGAAGATCTATATGCTTTATACCAGTAACAGAACGGATCAACTCAGCTCTAGGCATTACATTAGTTCTTAATCCTTTACTTAAACGAGCTATCTTTGATCTAACATCAGTCTCTGCTAATAGAGGTTCACTGGTTACACGTGTCGGTTCGACTCTTAATACATCATGTAAATAATCAGTATCAGTTCTGATCATTGCTCTGTTTGGATCAGCTACATAACCTTTATGACCTCTATTACCAGGAGGTCCGCCTTTAGCAAAATCACCGTCAGGATCACGTATAACCTTAGTAATCTGATCTTTAGCATAGTTATAAGCATCGTTATGACTCATGTTTTCTTTTTCTATACCAGTTCTATAATGTCCAGAAGCTATTTCAAAAGCACCGATAGCTGCATCATCATGACTAGCATTTTTATCCCATGCATTATTTCTTGGTATTATATCTTCAAGTTCAGCTTTAATAATTGTTTTCAAACGTTCAGCAGTACCACCTTCACCTTGTTGTGGTAAGAATTTATTATGTTTTCTCGCTTCAGTTTTAGCTATCAATCTAGCATTATCACTCATCTGTAATGCATCTATTTCAGTATCTGTGATAATTTCATTTCTACCAGCTCTAGCTGTTAATATAGCCTCAGCTATAGAATCATTATCAGTGTTCTGACCAGTAGCTAGTTGTTTGGTTGCATATTGTTCAGCTTTGCTAAACCCTTTCTGCTGAGCTATACCAATCATTTTAGTCCAAGTACCTGGTGATACTGATTCTTCTGATAAGGTTAGTTGTGTTAACTCTTCAAGCATTGATTCATCAGCTGCTTTTCTCAGTTTAGAACCTACTAACGCTGATGCTGTTTCATGATTAGATGCTGCAATACCAGCTTCTTCTATTTGTCTCCACTCTTTTTTAAAATGAGAACCCCACTTTACCGGTCCTTTTTGACCTCGGACATTTATTGCTAACTCTTCTAAACCTTGTACGTCTTCCCATTGTATCTCTCCTGTTTTTAAACCATGAACAGTAGCTGCTACAACTCTATCACGAGCACGTACTAACATCTCACGTGGAGCATCTTCTCCACCAGCTAAAAAGTAAGTACTACTTACAATACCTATGGGGCCAGACCATTTACCTTTTCCATTATTACGACCTATTTGATGTTTTATAATATCTAGTTCATCATCATGTTGCTTAGCTGCTGCAAGTTTCTGCTCTTTAGTAACCTTCTTTTTTCTAACACTAGCTCTAGCTTGTTCAGCTATTTCATAAGCACCTGAAGAATACCACACATTAGAAGATGGCCAAGCGTCTCCAAGCTTTTCTCTTTCATCAGCTTCTATCAGACGAAATATTTCTTGTAGATGTTCAGAAGGAGCATCATTAAGACTTAATTGCTGTCCTGCTACTTCAAATAAATCATTTGATCTCTGTGCGTAAACACCTTCCATACGCCTACCAAGGCGAAGAGCACTCATCTCTGCAACTCTTAAAGAGGCATAACCACCAGAACGACGTATACGATTTAAAACATCAGTAGGTACACCTTCAAGATCCATTTGGGCTAAGTAACCCTCTTGGTGCATAGAGTAGTTCCAGGTGTGCCTATCAATCTCTCTTATCTGATTCCACTTCTTAGCACCAATACCATATTGATCATAGATTTGTCTTGCAAACTGATCTACACCTTTCTTACGCTGTTCTTCCATAGCCTTAACAGCTTTAAGTCCAGTTGGTACGAACTTAATAAGGGCTATAAGATCTTGTCTACTATTTTGACTATTCTTCTGCTTTATCTCTTCGTTCTTTATTTCTCTTTCAAAATTCTTCCACTTAGCTTTAGCGATTAAATCACGATAACCCATTTTAAGGTTAAAGTTTGTCTCGCCATTTTCAAGTTCTTTATGTGCTCGTTTTTCTAAGTCTCTTACAGTCTTAGCAGCTGCAGTTTTATTAGCAGCGAGTGCCTTCTCCATTCCTGCCATTTGATCCCGCCCTTGGGCTAGGATATTAGCAGCAGGATCAGGTATATCTACTGGGTCAAAACCTTTTTGTTGGGCGTACCCTTGATATAAAGTCATTAGTTTTAATTAAGTTGGTACTTTAGCAAATTGTAAATCCAGCTTACTGTAATCTACATAATAGAACCCTTCTTTTTCTAGGCGACCAACAGCATCACTTCGACCTATTTGAATAAGATCTTGGGCTGAGGTACCTATATATTTAGGTCCGTGTTTACCTTCATGTCTATACTTAAATGTGTATATTGGTATACCTTTATTAGATGTACCTACACGATTCATATTATATTTCAAACGATCATCTGATAGTATCTGTGAAAGTAAGCTAGGGCCTTTAGATACAGCACCTTCAATTGGGTTAACTGCTACATGCATATCCCAAGAAGGTTCCATTGGAGGAACAGTCTCTGGGTCTGTTATTTTAACTGGGAATGCAGGTACAGGTTCTTTCTGTGCATCAGGTGCTATGCTATTTTCTGCACTAAGATCAGCACCATATTTCTTAAGTTGTATACCTTGATCATCGGCTTCTTTCTGTGATGCTGCACTCTTTAAACTTTCTTTCAACTGTCTTTGTCCTAAACCAGTACCTTGTTGAGATTGAAGGATTTGCATGTCAGCTTTTTCAACAGTTTGAGCTACATCTGTAGCTAGTGTAGCATAGTCTAAAGCAGCCTTGCTTGTAGCTTGGTCAAGTTTCTTTTGTATTCTATCAAATGTTAATGCATTATCCTTCTCTTGGTGCGTAATCATCCCTACTAAAGCAGCCTGACCTCTACCATGTTCAGCTAATACTGATTGTAGGTTTTTTCTAGCACTCCTACCAGTCTGACCTGTAGCTCTAACCTTACCTTGTTTGGCTAAGCTTTCCATAGTAAGGTCAACACCTTTTCTAGAAGCATCTGCTTTAGCTTTTTCTAAACTATTTAACTGTTCACGAGCGGCAAAGCCTGCCGCATCAGAGGCATCTTTAAGCCCCATTGCTAAACCAGCTTCTGATAATAAAGCCTTTTCTTTATATTGTCGAACGCCTTGCTGTTGAGCTGTTTTAGTATGATCGAATTTCATCATTAGGTCTTCATTCTTGAATCCTATTTCTGTCATTCTTTCATTATATTTTCTAGTATTATCGTTTAACGATATCTCTTGTGCTAAAGAGTTGTAATCAAGTTGTTTATTATATGCTTTTACAGAAGCATTATGAGCAGCTCGTTGGTTTTGATATTTAAAATTTCTAATAGCTTCAGCATCTTCCCATGCTGCTACTTTTTGAGAATGCTCATAATCTCTAATATTACTATCATTCTTTACCTTAGCATTATATTGGGACGTCGCTTGGTCCCACTTAAGATTCTTAGTATCCCAACCGTATTGATGAACGGCCTTGTCATATGCAAACTGCTTCTCTACCTGTTCCTTATTGGAATTACTACCACCTGACATACATTACCTCCTATAATTTTTTTGATACAACGGAATATTCATGGTCCCATTTTAGACGTTTTACTAAACCCTTACGAACCCATGCTTCTAAAGATGTGCATCCTGCACTCTTAGCAAACTCTTCTATAACATTTAATAAGTTTATCCATAACTCAAAATCATGCCCTGACCTTGTAGACCAGGTTAGAATTCTAAAGTTCCTTTTACGTGGGTAGTCCACTAACTCTGCAATTAAAGCACTATTTATCTCATCACCATCAATACCTATAAATAAAAATAACTCTTTATTCAAAAGAGAGTTAAGAACATCTGCTGTCATTAACTCTCCTTGTGAATGAACCAAAGCTTTATCTATAAGTGGCTTAATGTCATGCCATATATAAGGTATCTCTGGTAATGGAACAAAACGTGCTTTGGGTGTCATGTACGTCTATAATAGCGTGGTGAATAATTACCTTCCCAAGACATAGAAGTTAAAGCTACTGGGAAGGGTGAATCGCTAAAAACTCTTAAAGTGTAGTTGTCTGTGCGTTGATGTATAGGCACAGTGAATAGAGATTGTATATCTAAAGGTACATCATCACCCAAGTAATAGTTAGCTTCTTGTGTAGGCATTAATGTATACCAGTTATCTACATATATTTCAATAGAATCAGCAGGTGTAGTAACATTTGCCGCAGTTACAGCGGCTGTAGGTGCTGAACCGAATGTTACTGTTACTTTATCTGTAAGAGTAGAATGAGTAGCTATCGTATAATCTGTTACTTTCGTTTGTATAGCACCATTCTTTTTAACAATCACATCATTTATATCTTTCACATCAAAGTCAGGTGAGAATGCAGTAGTACTACCATCTCCTGTAAAGGATTGTGTAGAAGCTTGCACACCTTTTCTTTTAAGTTTAAATCCTACAACACTGGACTGTCCTATAGAGAACTTTAATCTAGCTATAGTAAGATTAGCTGTATAATCAGCCATCTTTCCTGAAGGATCTTTTTGATAATATAACTTAGGTAGTGTTATATCATAACTATATTTATAACCTAAGAAGACCTTAGACGCTTGTCCAGATAAGTCTTTGTACGGTACTTTGAAATAGGTACCATTACCATCCGACGCACGGGTCGGGGTGAGCGTAAAACCAGACTCAGTAGTACCAGAGAAATTAGTAGTAGCATTACCAGAAATAAGTATAACAGGTTCAAGGGTGGTTACATCTTTAAATGGTATATAACATTTAGAAAAATCACCTGCTGAATCGTAGACAACGGTATGAGTACCAGCTGCATTAGTAGCGGCTGTGTAAAAATCCATATGAGGGTTAACTTGTTGACCAGTACTAGTAACAACAATCTCCTCTTCAGGTGTTTGTGTCATTGTAGCACTGATTAAGTTATACCTAGCATCATT
>Ga0098044_1001955_pt1 | contig 10755 bp, 5 predicted proteins | sample 10_taG_FD_75053 | JGI IMG/M metagenome (GOLD analysis project Ga0098044, IMG submission 75053) | Marine viral communities from the Subarctic Pacific Ocean - 10_ETSP_OMZ_AT15264 metaG | ecosystem: Environmental > Aquatic > Marine > Oceanic | place: Pacific Ocean | collected 2015-01-16 | reverse complement strand
CTACCTGTAGCAAACTTTATTTTTGATCTTAATTTATATTGTTTAACTAATTGCTGTGCGTCATCAAGATAATCTACCCTTTCCTTCAGAAAAGAAACTTCCATCATTCTTTTAAACTTACCCATTATGCATCAAACCTTACATTTATACCTAGTGCTAATTCTCTATCATTTTTTATAGGATGTGATAACTGACCTATAGCAATTAATTGATTAAAATCATTATACAAACCAACTTTTGTAATATATGGTTCAAATTTAGAATGTGTTACAAACCCTTCGTATTCAGTAGCTGATCCGTAATAATGTTTATAGGAACCTGATTTAGCAGCTGCGTGTCCTGGCGGAAAAAGCTTCCAACTTTCAGAACCCGAAACAGTTACACTACCACTTCTTTGATATGTAGATGATATATTCATCGTACTATTATATTCATTTTCTCCAATAATACAAGTATAAGAATGTTCTCTTATAGTCATTTGCGACTTGTATTCTAAACTGTATCCATCAGTTCCTGTACCAGTTCCAATATCCACATAGTTAGATCCTGTATTAGTAAAAACTAATAAACCTTGCTCATAGAATATATTACCAACAAAGCTACCCGTAGATTTTATAATATCAGAATTAGCGAATCCACCAGCAGCAAATTCAGCAAAGCTAGAAGAATATGTATTATCATATAAATTACCCTTACCATCGTCTTTTATAGTTAAAGTAGATGCTCCGCTGTCATCGGACAATGCGATAGATTTCGGTTTTATTCTCTCTCCAAATAAATCCTTAGATACTGATATAATAGAAGCGGATGGTTGTAATAATCTGTACTGATTATTTGAATTATAACCAAAATTATTAAAGTTATTTTCAGTATCACGATAGTATAATTGTCTTATCGTAAACCAAGTAGGGATATGATAAAAACTAGCAGAATCAAAAGTTGTTTTTGTTGCTGTATCAGGATCGAAATTATATGCACTTGAACTTATTGCTCTAAAACCATAAACACCACTACCACTATCTGTATTAGTGACAGTAAACTCCTTATAAGCTTTAAAAGGTGTTATATTGATGTCTCTTGGGTCGAGTCTTTTAAACATGACCTATCTCTCCCAAGTTTAGAAATCTAGCTTAACTTTAATTATAGCTTCTCTCGAATAAGATTTCAGTAGAGGTTTGCTTAATTTAGCAACAGCCAACAATTCATTACTTGGATTATATAATCCAACTTGTGTAATATAAGTTTTTGGGTTTTTAATAAAAGTTGGAATAGTAAATTCTCCATTTGAACCAGAAGTAAAAGTTGGATTAGAACTAAAGTTAAACTGTTTGTTAGGAACTCTACAGAAATAATGCTGTGAAGTTATTACTTCTTCTCTTCTTGCTTGAAATTTATTACCAAGTTTAATTTTCTCGTAAAACTTACCTACATTGCCACCCTCTGCATTTGATGCAACGGAAGCGGATAAAGACGCAGATGCAGGTGAAGCTAATACAGGTCCATTTAAAATTATCATACCTAAGTCAGGATAAAATAATCCAAGTCCACCACCTGGTTGGTCGCCCGCTTCTATTTTTGTTGAAGCAGTACCGCCCGCTATTGAACCACTAACAACATTAAATACTCTACCACCTTGATTTATAGTAGGATTTGTGGTAGCTGCACTATCATCAATTAATTTCATAATACCTTTATTATTACTTCCACTTATATGTAATTCCCAATTACCTGGATCCATCTTTTCACGAAGTTGTTGTCTAGCAATTGAAATAGCATAGATATATTTTGGTTTTGTATGTGCGCCATTTTCAACTTCAAAACTAAATTGTTCTTCATTAGGTCCTAGAAGAGTATTAGCTAATTGTCTATAAATAGTAGCAGATGCTCTAGTGCCATCAACACCGATTGCACCGGCTGAACCACTTCCGTTGAAGTGTCCATAAGTTACTGAAAATTGAGGTTTAGCAGTTGAATCCGATTGTGGATTTGCTGAATATACATCTAAATAATAAGCAGCATTACTTGAAGACTGAGTTGATGATGTATAAAATGCAGTTATCGTACCAGAACCATTAGCCCACATTCCTGATGATACAGTATCTTTTTCGTTTTTTACAATGTCGCTTGACTCTAAACTCAATGCTTCTTCTATATTAAAATCTTTATATGTTGGCATCTTTTACTCCTTTATGCTTTGGTAACTAAGTTATTTACTATGGTAACGGAAGCTGTCGCTCCAGTATCATTACCAACTATAGTTAATTGAGTAGTTGCCCTCGTAGTTAGTTGAATAACGTGAATCGTAACCCCGTCACCACTAGCAATTTCAGTATGGCTGTTAGGAGCATCATCTGTACCCAAAAAGAACGGAGTTGAAAACCCACCAGCACCAGTCATAAAATTACCACTCATCCTACATATGGTTTGATCATGTAGTATAAATGTATATGAAGAATCAGTTACTGTCTCTGTGTGAGCACCGACTACTGCACTTTGAGCAACAGAGGATTTATCATCGAAAGTAATAGTGTTATTTGTGATACCTTGAATTGTTATTGTAGGCATTTTAGAAGTACTCTTTGGAAGAGTTACTAACTTATACCTCATAACGTGATTTTCATCTGGTATAGCCTCTAAAAGTGGCATATTTTCTATTACCTTTCCATAGTAATCACTCCCATTAGGATGAGTTACATCCCATAAGTTATAATCTACTTCATCGTCTGATAATGCAAACTTAGTAATGTTAAATGCTTCTGTACCTTGTGCTAATAACTCACGACCTTTTTTTGTTAAAATAGCGTCTACAGTTACGGTAGTATTATTAAGAAATCCCATAATTTACTCCTAATTATATTTTTTTTTAAATTTTGTATAATGTGATTCATATATAAATATCACAATATTAAATTTTTATTATTATTTTTCATTATTCTTTGATCTATCATCCTCACCTTCATTATTTTGTTCTTGTAGCCCAAAATCTAACAGAATAGGGCTCTCATCAGCATAATTTTCTAGAACCAACTTTCCTTCCTCCACGTCTTTCTGAAGCTTAAGCTTCTTTTGTTCTAATTTTCTATCTTGATCAGTTTGAGGTGTTGGAGTTAAACCCTTCAATCCTTTAGATTTCCCTATATCTTTTAATCTCTTTTCTTCAAATGTCATCATCAGTTGTTTATCATCTTTATCATCACCATCTTTAAAATCTGGAACATGACCATCGCCCGTTGTTAATGAAAAATCACCTTCTTCAGTAGTTACAAGTCTAGTTGGCGCAGATATAATTACTTCTATTGGTGGCTTCTTATCAGGAGTTGTTTTTCCTGTATTCTTAACGCCCACATAAAAAGAATTTCTAAGTCCTTGAAATAAATGACTATAATTATCTGAATCTGTATCTCTGAATGATGAAGAATAAGCTTTACCTAAAGAAGCACTAAGTGATGAAGAATAAAATTGCATCTGGCTTTGATTAACTCCATATATTCTTGAACCACTTATAGATGGTTGTGGACCACCCTTTACACCTTCTAAAGTATCTCCAAAAGACATAGTTACATTTGAATAATCGCCTTCACCCAATCTTTGCCAAATACTTCTATCTAAGATTCTATCTCTAACTTCTGAACCACTAGCTTCTTTTAATAACTGTTCACCACTAGCAGAAACAACTGATGAACCAGTTTCATAACTGTACATATCAATTCTTCCTGTATAAGCTTCGTAGTTTGTTATAGATGAACCATGATTATATGAGCCAGTTATAACAATTAACCCATCAACCGCCTTTCCAATATTTATAGAAGAACTATAATATGTATTTTCTAAATCGGGAGTTCTTCCAAGTATTACTTTTGGTCTCTCAAAAATATTTGGTTCTATCAACAATCCAATATCTGGTTTTGCTCTTGCAGGTATCATCTTTCTTAACTGTGGATACATAGATTGATCATAGTATTTAATTAACCTCATATAATCCCAAAAATTATTTGGAGCAGTATACTTTTTCCAGTAATTATCTGCTACATAATTTAAACCGTTGTAACTTAATTTTAATCTATCTCTAGGATCACCTAAATAATTATCAAAATTTAAATCACCAACAGATTCTATTATATCATTATTTATCACATCAGTTGGAGCAAACCAAATACCAACCCTATTAGAATCATTTGGTGCAGTATCAAAAGCACTATCAGTTGCTCTATGCTTTGAATTTAACTGGTATCCACTTTTTAGCTGATTTGACTCTATCCTAATTTTATTTGTACTTCTTCTTAATGCACCGATACTCGGTATATGAGTTTTTTGTTCATCAACAACATTTCTAAAAAAGTTTCCTGTAAATCCACTATGAGAGCCTGATAATGTAGTATTTTGATTTGAACTAATATCTCTCACGCCACCCGTATCTGAACTTAGATCTTTATTATCATTCATTGGATATCGTAATACTAAATTATTGTAAGATGACGATACAGTATTACCATTATAAGCTTTTGGATTTCTCACATGATTTTTAAATGAACCAGTATTTAATACTTCTGTCCAATGTCGGTATTCCATAATAGAACCACTAAATTGAACACCCGCATTAGCTATATCAGCACTTCCACCAATATAGATATCACCGCTACCTGTCCAAGCATTGCTAAATGATGAAGAAGCAGCTTGTGTGACATCCATTGTAGTTGTACTATATAAGTGCATCTTACTTCTACTGCTGTCATATTTACCTACATTCAATTCATATGATTGTGATACTGATGTATCATCGCTTCCTATCATTCTCCTAACCATAACAGAATAAAAATCTCCATCGTAAATTGGCAAAGCAGAAGAGCTAATTTCTTTATATTGTCCTTGATCTACACCCACTTTAGAACCCGACAGCATAAATGAAACTGTACCATAATTATCTGTAGAATCATTATCTTTTAATCTAATAAACCAATCTTGATTATTATCATCTTGTTTTTCTACAAGTATTTGATTTGAACCAGTAGCTGCTCTGAATCTTAATTCTACAGTATCAGGTTTTCTACCTGAATCAGAATCATCAGTCCAAGCAACTCTTACATATTGTGAACCTCTAAAATCTAAAGCCTTTGTAAATTTTCTTGTAATTTCATATTGTGGAGAAGCGTTGTCAGGTAAATCGGGGCCCCCATATTCTTTTACTCTCAATATCGTAGAAGGAATACCATAAATATTTATTAATCCTTTTAACGCTTTTACAGTACCTTTATTCTTTAAAAAGAACGGCATATTATTTATAATACGACTCCATATTTCTCTTGATGCATCACGCTCAGATATAGCTGAGTAATCAGAGTAAGCTGAGCCAGTTACTTCTTTCCCTACAGCAAATCTTGGCAAACTAATTAAATCTTTACCATCATTTAGATTCCAACCTAACGACTTAGCAACACTCCACAATAAATCTTTAGATATACCCTCATCCAATTTATCTCTTCTATCGTATGTATCTGACAAAGCATTTATATATTCCCAAATATGATCAAAATGGTGACCAATCATATCAGTAAATTTAATATAGTCTTGATTTTTAGTATCTACTTTTATATGCTCTGGTAATATAGTACTTAATTTTGATAAATTATTATCGTCATATAAAGATGCTGATTCCTTTGCATTTGTAAACCAAGTATTTGCTTGTGACGAAGTGGTGTGAGCTAAAACATAAGGATTGTTTAAAGTTCCAACGCCACTTGCTTTTGGCCACGCATTATCATAAAATATTCCTAATGAGCTAGAAGCATAGGAAGAACTTTTTTGATACATATACTTTTCAAAATCATCGAAATTATTTTTTTCATCTTCTATTTTAAAATGATATAAATTTTGATCTTTAATCGAACCACTAACACCGATATAAGATGCGCTAGAAATTTTAAGTGATTCTATATCTTCCAACTTTCTTCTAAAATTTCTTATCCTTGTTTCTACAGAACTGAAATTAATAAATTTTTCATATCTGGAATAATCTGTATTTATCTTTACACTATCTAAACTTTGACTTAAAAATTCATTTCTTAATTCATTTGATATCGTTTTATCAGACGTTAATATATCAGACTCAGTTTTATATTGAGTTGATCTTCTTTGAACTGGACTTTCTACATTATGTAAATCAGGAGATCTTAGAACTAATGTGGGATCTTCTTTAGGAACAAAATCAATTATTTTTATTTTTTCTTCTAATGGATTAGCCATTTCTTTAACAACGATACATTCATCATATTTTTCGTAACTTTTTGGTAAAGGTTCGTACAATTTATATACAATAGAATATGGAAAATTTGTTACTCCTATCCTATCTGGCTTAAAATTAGTAGTTAAAAATAAATCATTATCAAACTTTAAATAAGTTCTTAAATCTTTTGGATTAAAGTTTGTGTAAGAAACACTAAATGAACTGAAAGTACTACTATCAGTTACATTATATATATCAGGATTTCCATCACCTACCCCATCCAAATCGGAATCTTGTGCACCAACGATATCTGCTAACTCTCTTATACTTTGATCTACTTTAATTTGACTTGGACTAATAATATTAGCTATTTGAGCATAAAAAGGACTAAAAACTTCTTTAGTTATAGCTTGTTGTGTTAAAGTAAAATCCATAAATAAATTATCAACCCACACAATACCTTGTTGCATATGATTAGTAGATTGACCATCACCTTTTATATATAATATCCATCCAGCTTGTAACATCCAATCATCAGGAATTGGAATTTGAATATCAAATCTTTGCCAATCACCTGCCGCATCCGGAGATACAAATTCTCTTGTCCACGGATGAACTACATAATGATATCTTGGTGGCACCATTTGAACAGTTACCCACACAGCATTTTGACCATCCCATCTCCAACCTTCTTCTGGACTCATAGTCCCGTCTTTAGTTGGATTTGTATCATAACTAAATATTGCAGTACCATTATCATATAAAGGTTCTGTGTCTGAGTCTACTACTGTACCTTCTTCATCATGAACTCCATAATTATCAGCGCTTGGATTTCTAACTCCATAAGTTACATCTCCTAAATCTGATGTAGAAAATCGCTTCGTCTTAGTACCAGCCCCTTCGAATCTTCCTTCCACCGATCTAGACCACTCAGCATCCTCTAATAAACCACTCGAGTTTATATTTGCTTTAGTTATGTTTTCTTCAAATATTGCATGGGCTTTGCTCCAATCTCCATTTCCTGCGCCCACATTATCAATAGCGTTTACAGGAAATAAAACATCAGGATCATTATTCATAAAATGTGGAAACCACTCAGCAGTTTCCATAGGAAAGTCTTTAGCTATATCACCATTAGGATTATTTAAAATATTTGCACCACTCGATATATTTCCATTAATATCCCTCATAATATGAGTTTCTGAACCTACTACGAAGTAGTAATACCAATTAGCTTCTCTATTCTCGGCTGATGGTATTCCTAATCCTCTATGAAATGAAACTTCTAATTTACAACTGTTATTATTAACTACAGCATTTAAAACATCACTTATATCTGTTAGTTGAAATACGTTTGATGTGTTGCTGTCTCCAATCCAAAGTAGAGGACTTCCTGTTTTAATTTGAAAATATTTATTAGAAGTATCATAATTTCCTCTACCATCATTATAAAATATTATATAATGACCACCTCTAACTACATTTTGTTCAGGATTCGTATTAACTTCTCTAGCTCTTGTAACCGATTGGATAAAGCCATTTTCAAAAATATCTTCATATAGAGTTCTAGCTCGCGAATCTTCCCCTAATACAGTTGTTGTTCTGAATACAGTACTATTCGACCATTCTTCTATATTATAAGATCGTAAATCATCTTCATCTCCATCATATCTGGTTCTCCAAACCAAATCGTCTTTAAATAATAAAGCCTTTTGGTTTTTCTCATCTGTAGATGATCCATATGTAGTACCAGTTTGCCATCCAGCATTTTCTCCTGGTCTAGAAGTTCTAGGAAAATAAGCAGTTCCCTGACCTGGAGTTTGAAAAGGATGATGGTTAACTGTATTAATATTGTTTACTGTATAATCACCTGGAACAGGTGCATTTGAATATTCTGGAGTAGTTACCCAAGCATCCCCATTCCATCTCCATTGTCCATCAGGACTCAATGTGTCAATAGCAAGATTTATATTTTCTACCCAAGTAAAAACCTTATTGATGCGCCCTGCATCAAAAGTTGCTTCCGGACCGCCAGATCCGTATTCTATTTCCATTATTTTCCAATCACCATCTCCACCTAATGACGTTGTAGTATCTCCTACTTGTAAGTTTAAAACAGTTGCAAGGGCAGCATCAGGATATACGTTCATTATATCTGTAACGCTGTATGGTGGCTCTGCTTCTTCAGCTGAACCAGGTGGTTGATATTCTGCTGGTGGATTTTCAGGAATAGCTTCTGTAGGCGGATTTAGTACTGGATTATAATAACCTGCCGGGCTGCCTTCTGGTTCAACTTCTCCTTCATATCTATCAGGATATCTAACTTCTATCTTTACACCCTTATTAGCAACTGTACTCTTTACATCTAAACTTATGTTTATTATATCCCCACGACTTATACCATTGCGTGATAACTCTTGCATATGTTGGCTTATCTGTAATCCTCTATAACGTTGTTCATTTGGCCATACTGGTAAATCTATGAAACCTTCGTTTTGGTCTATAAATTTAATACAATTTCCACCACCATTACCTTCTCCCATAACTACTTTCGCATGATATCCAATGGTTTGTGTACCATAAAATGGCGCCGTTGAATATTTAGGATCGTCATAACGTTGAAATCCGGGCTGCCAATCAGTAGCACGAACTGCATCATCATGCAATGACTCATCCCAAGCCCACTTATCGCCCTGCATTATTATCTCACCTAAATTATTTATCCATAAGTCGTCAAAATTACCATTTTTGAAAAAGTTAATACCAGTTTTAGGATAATCTGTTACTTCATCTACTTTATATACATCATTAATTGTTACAGTCGCACCAATCATTTTTTCTGTAAATATAAAACCTTGTGGTTGGATTTTTAATTCTATAGAATCATATAAATCACCTACAAACTCAATAGTTTGGTCGAGATCCCACTTCTTTATAGCAGTTTGAATATCAAGAAAATCATCTTTATAAGAACCATTTATATTTTTAGCTCTTAACCTTACTTCAGTTCTACTTGGAGATATTAAATCAATTTGATATTTTAAATCTTCTACACCTAATTGTTCTGTAGAGCTTGGCGCACTTTTATAATCTACTTCTGTTGCTGCAAATACTAAAGCATCATCAGTCACATAAACAGCTTCCATATTAGTATAAACATCACCTCTTTTAGTGGTAGATGTATTAAGTGTATGAACTAAAACAGCAGATTCTTCTCCAGCTAATTTTCTAAGAAAGTTATATTTTACATTAAAAGTTCCACTTTGGTATCCCAAATCTCTTATATGTTTACCAGGATAAAATTCAATATTACCTGAGTTAACCATAAATTCTGTTAGAGGTAGATTTTTAAATTGTAGAAGATTTTTGTTATCATCAAATAGCTGAAAATGAACAAAGTCTTTTAAACCTTGTGCGCCCCACTTACCATTTTCATAAGGTTTTTGTCCTACACTTATCTGAGAATTAGCATCAAGTAATTGTAAATCTTTTTCTTTTAACTGACTTGACATTAGGTTATTTCCTTAAATTCTCTATCCAATACTTCGTTAAGTACACCATAACTCTCTTCAATTTTTAACTTTTTAACTCTTGTATTATGAATAATCATTGTTTCAGGATCTTCAGGTAGCGCATCTGTCCTAGGGTTTTCGAAAAGTAAAATAGACCCTTCAGTTTTATGTCTCATTAATAAACTATTACCACCAGATGCATCTGAAATAGAAAATTTTTCTAATAATGCTTGTTTTCTTAGTAAGTAATAATGTTCATCTCGGTCAATCAAGTTTTGATAAAATGGTAGTTCTCTTAATTCCTCTGGTGTATAAGGCATTTTTTATCTCACAACTTTAAATATGAAATCATTATCAAAGTGCTGTATAATTTCATCTACTGTATTACTTCCACTTACCACTTTGAACTCAAATTTATAATATCTCTCCGATTGTAAACCATTCATCCAAAGATTAAAATAATTTCCAGTAGAATCACAGCTCACTAATGAACCAGTACCATAAGGTATTATTACATCATCAGTTTGAGCATCTCTTACTGAATAATAAGCACCAGTACCACCTATTTTTTCTACGCTTCCACTTGGTAAATACTTAGCTGTTAAATATTCAGAAGCTGTATTGGAATAAGATTTAGTAGGATATTTAGCTCTACCTACCAATCTAAATTTAACTTTCGACTTTTCTTTATATTCTGGTCTTAAACTTTTCATATAAACTGCCATATCCTCTAACTCTGTTGATGATAAAGCACTTAATGAACCTGTACTCCATTTTGTATCAAACCATTCGACTTCTAATTTTGGTGGATATATTGTATGAGTTTGTCTTGAAAAGAATTTAAAAGTTCCTAATCTATCTGTACTACCTTCATCAACATTTGTATCGGTGTTTCCAATACTACCACTTCTTTTAATTATAAAACCATCATTAGGATAAGTGTTATCTAACCACTTGTTCACTATTGGAGTGACATTCATTCTCATATCACCCGTTTCATATGCAAATGATTGTGATCCATAT
>Ga0098044_1001953_pt1 | contig 10756 bp, 3 predicted proteins | sample 10_taG_FD_75053 | JGI IMG/M metagenome (GOLD analysis project Ga0098044, IMG submission 75053) | Marine viral communities from the Subarctic Pacific Ocean - 10_ETSP_OMZ_AT15264 metaG | ecosystem: Environmental > Aquatic > Marine > Oceanic | place: Pacific Ocean | collected 2015-01-16 | reverse complement strand
TGCAACCGAATCATTTAAAATTGCCGATCAAAGCATTGGCATTGTCGAAGAGTTATATGATTCAACGCGCCAGATGCAGAAGGAGTATAAAGACTATAAAACAAGCATAAAAAAGGGAAAATATTCTACATCAAAAGATAGTGCCCGCAACAAGTTTCGTCAGAAATTTCTTGATGTTCTGTTGCCAGTGCTGACGTCTCAGGTATCGAGTGTATTAAAAAGCGTGATAGAGAACGTCTGTAACGATGATGATCCTGCTTCGGTGACCATACCCTCACTTGTGGACGAAGAGTCCCTTAGAAATCAATTAAACGCCTCTTTTGGGCTAAATAAAGACACGTCAGAAGACTGGTTGGCAATGTTGGGAGATGTTTCTGGCTTTTTGACTCCTAGGGAAATTTGTCAATTGTTTAATGGCGCCGCATCGGACTATGTTTTGAACAGCGTTTTATATTTTAATTCTGTTTTCTATAAAAAGATATTTCTTCAACTAAACACTAAACAAAGGGTCGCAGCTTTTTTTGTTTCGGTGGGAAGCTTGGTCAATCCAGAGTTTTGCAGAAAAATTGAATTGGATTCTTTAGGGGATGATTATTGTTTTGATCCTGATAGTTATGCATCTCGTCTGAGAGCTTGCGTATTGGAAGAAAACCCGGATTTATTGGAACAATTGAGAGGGAATTATATTCAAACCAAAAAGGAACAAATTAAAAGCGCGTTAGAGTTTTCTTTTTATCCCATGGACATGAGGGGTGATACACAAGCGTTAAATGATATCTTTTTATCAGACGAGAAAAAGCAAATACTTGATCCTCTTTTGGAAATTGCATCCGAATATGAACAAGCTTATATGGAAGCATTGACAAATATGCCCTCTGTTTTCACCAAGAATTATCAAGTGGTGGAGGAAAAAAGAGATTTTCTGGCATCAGTGCTTTCACAGGTCGATCCAAAACTCATCCCCAAGGATTTCAAAAAACAATTTGATCAAGCTCCTCTTACTATGACTAGGTTTGGTAAACAAATTTTGCCCGAGTTTGTGCCTGCTCTATTTTTAAAAAACAGCGGGCTCAAGTTTCCCGTTTCCGCTGACGCAGGACCGGGGAAACGGGATTTTTATCAAATCTCCAAATATTATAATACACAGGACAATTCCAGTGGTAATTTTCAAAAGACAATGAGCGAGTTGCGCCATTTGAAAAATGCGGGAAGCGGTATTGACATTAATGAGAAAGAAGTGGCTTTTGAGGAGACTCTCGGGGTTCCATATTATTCAAAAGATATTCAGTTGCGTTATTCTGATATTTTAATGGGATATGATCGATCGCGTGAAGAATATGTGGGGAACAGGAGAAGCCAACTGATCATAGGTGAAAAATCGAGCCTTGTCATTCCGGGAAGATTTGGTCTAGGTAGTGAATTCTGGGTTCCCGTTAATAATAAAAAAATAAATTTAAAATATGTAACCGATGATTTTTCACCGGAGATGGCAGGCTCCCCGGGTCGCACGACTGCCATGATGTCTATTTTTTCTAAATATCTTAAAAAAATAGTGGCTCCTTCACAGGTAGGAGGTTCAGATACTTTTTTCCTTCCGGTCAATAAAAAGGGAAAAAATACAATCGAGATGACTTATCATCGTGAGTTGGTTACAACCTATAACCAATTGGCTAATATTTGCACAAATAGCGTTTTTGCGAGAAAAATACCTCTTGGGATGGGAAGCTTAAATGATAATGGAAATATTTCTGGACTAGATGTGGTTAAGCTATTCCCTCCAAATGTAGATCCTGACTGCACAGACAAAATTAATTTTAATCTTATAGATTTTAAAAATGTTGCCCGCCAAGTGGCAGAATTAGATATATTGGAGTTCAATCCGCAAGCAATCGACGAAGAGGGCGAGAGAGAATTATTTCTCAATATGCTTTTCAAGTTCAAATCGCAAGTTTTAGATTTTATGACGAAATCGATCTTTCTATTTTCTGAATTTTCATTTGAAAAAGGGGATGTTGATGAGACGATGATTGATTTTGTTTATCTCCAATTATTTCAGTCTTTAATAAGAGAAGATGAACAATTAAACAGCCCGAGTTTAAAATATGAAGAACTTTCTAAGGAAGAGAAGGAGAATTTTTTACAAAATATTAAATTTTCCGAGCTTGAAGAGGATAAGTTTGAAATATTAAAAAATAGAATTGCCGAAGGGGAAAAAGAATTAGAGAAATACGAGAAAGAAGCCGCCAGATTGGAATATGCCGGCACAGGGAGGCGTGGCGAACGCCTAATGGGATTGTCCAGTGAATATGCGATCTATAAAGATACGAAAGAAAAATTAAAAAATTGCATAACTAACTTGAGTCAACTGGAGAATGATCCACGCGGCAGATTAAAGTGGGAGCCGAAATGGGATTACTCAAAATGCGCCGAAGCCGGGGAGGGGTCCGGCAGGGAGGAAGGGGAGAATGCCGTAAAAAGACTTTTAAAATATTGGAATAAAATAAGAATAGCCATATTTCACAAAACTAAAGCTGTTCCCGCTATGACACATGATATTAACTTTCTTAAAGATTTTTTAGCAAGACAACAGGAAGAAACAAGTTTTTCCGAACAAAATATCAATATTACATATGAAATAACTCGAATTCTTCTTTTTTATTATAACAAGGTTGTTGATCCGGCACATCCAACTAAAAGCTTTTGTGAAGCAATCAGGCGCCTTATAAGGCATGAAATATCTGATATGTCCAAAGCGCTAAAAGATGTTATATATACTCCACAGCAACGAGATGGCAAAATATTTAATATTGAAGACAGAATGATAGAGAAAAAATTAAATATTTTCTCCTCTGATCAATCTATAGAAAAGGATATTCCCGATCAAGTAGCAGATATGCTGGGGAATATGATGAGCTATGATTATCCGTATTTCGAAACAGCCAAAAATGGCGATTCTTTTGTTGATAATCATTTGAAAAATATTGTCGAATCTCAAATTGGGGATAATTATTTTCTCCTTACAAAGGTAAAGCCTTTTTCACCGGAACAGAAAACAACTAAAGTTGATATTTACTGCTGTTTCGAAGAGGGGTGGTCCAAGAGAGATTGGCAAGGGGAAGTCAAATTAAAAGAGAAAGATTTTATTAAGAAGCTTTATAAGGGCGCCCGTTTTATTCCTTCTGAGCCAAAATGGGACGTAATTGATCACGATAAGCAAGCGGATGCACTTATCGTGACAATGGAAGGCGTTGGCACATATCACAATGATCTTCATAAAATTTTGAATAACAATGCTTATGATAAGAAATCTAGAAGACACCCACAGGATATTGTAAAAATCGCAAGCCTGTTTGATGAGAAGGTGGCAGAAAGAGATGATGTGGAGGATTGGGTAGATTTAAGTTCTTCACTTGAAGATGAATTGTCCGGAGATGAGTTAGAGAAAGCCCAAGATATGCTTAATGCAGCTAGAAATCATGTTAACTCCGAAGGCGGCATAAGAGGGAATTCATGGCTGTTTATTCCATGGGCTGATTCCAAAGGGAAAAAAACATCTGCATGGTGGGCAAATGGAAGATACCCTTTCACTCCGCTCTATCAATATTTTCGTAAAGATAACGATTGGGAGGTCGCGGATTATAAACATACACGGCTGAAAGGCGCAGCGGGACAAGTGGCACCGGTCCCAAATGGTCAAAAAACCAAACACTCTTTAGTATATCACACATCCAAGAGGAATCTGGGCTTGCTGCCCCAATATCGGAGATGGATTACTCCCGAAGCTGTTAGTTACATAACAAATTTTAAAGACAAAAATGTTTATTATATTAAAAAGCCCATTGTCACATTTGAAATTGATGTTAGTAATTATAAAGCATTTGTGAAGAACTTCCACAAAAGACACAGCGCACCGGGAAAGTGTACTGACTTATTGGTGGAATTTTTAACAATGCCGTCATCTCAACAGAAAAAAGAATGGGCAAAATCATGGGCAACATTTTTAGATGGACGATGGCAAACGCTTTGTGGTGGTCACGGCGAAGCTTCTGCGGAAGCTTCTAAAAACATCTTCCGCCGTGGCTATTATAACACTATGGATAATTATATTAACATGTGTTTAAAGGAAACAATTATTCAAAAGGCTAAAGAAAAGCTATTTCCTTCGGAGTTATATTCGGTATCTTTCCCGATACATAAACTACTTTCGCATATTTCGATTAATTTGAATCTTTATACTGAATATATTAATAACATTGGCGCAGGTGTTGGTGACAGCTTAAAGCCTTCTCCGGTCAGTACAGTAGGGGCGTTGGATAAATATTCGTTCTTTAACAATAGAGCATTATTGGGTTCATTGGGCGGAGCAGCGCTTGGAATGACAGCATCAAAGGCGAGATCGATTAAATTAGGTAATCAAAATTTATCGGCTGGGGATATTATTCAACAAACCCAATCCATTGATTTCACCATATATTATATAAAAACTTTAATTAAAAATTATCTCTCTATCATTGAACAATCTGATATGAACATTAGAGTTTCTAAAGCACAAGCTGATGGGATTAGTCGAGTGTTGAGAAAAGTATATGCCAAAATGCGATTAATTGCAAACTCCGCAGATAAAATTGCTAAAGTTTTTGGAGCAGAAACTCCGGGCGGAGGTATTCCTTCTCCTGCTCAATTGGATGCAAAATTTGCCGGGATGCGTTATTTGTTTAACTTGCCTGTGACGCCTTTTGCTATAGCCAATCTGTGGGGAGGTCTTATGCCAAGCAACCTAATGAATTGGGTTTTTTATGTGATTCTCGAACCTATTTTGATTGCCATCCAACTGGGGGAAGATGCAGATTTAGCAGAATTATTAAAAGATTTGTTATTTGGGTCGGATTCAAATAATTCACTTGCTGCCCCGGGCTTTAATTACGAGGAAGCATGCAAGGCAGCAAAAAGAGAAGCCTTAAATGAAAATCCGGTTGAGTTATTTTCCCAAAAAACTCTAGGTGGTGAATATTTATATCCAGATGGTCGAGATTATGTGGGATATTATCATGAGCATAAAGATGGCACAGTAATGAGCGGCCCTGCTATGAACGAAGATAAGAAAAGTTTTGAACTGACACGAAAACTAAAAAGAGATGATTTATAATAATGGCTAAATTAACGCCCAAATTGCCCCTGTTGCCCGACAAAACTCAGCCGGGATTTCAGCTTATTGAAAATCTTCATGTTTTGATAAAGCAGAATATGAAAATGGTAATTTTGACAAATCCGGGAGAAAGGGTCATGATGCCAGAGTTTGGTGTGGGAATACTTCGTCTTTTGTTTGAAAATTTTTCTGATGTTGAAACTCGTACTTTTTATGAAGGAGAGATAAGAAAACAAGTTGGAGAGTACCTTCCATATGTGGATTTGCTAGAAGTGGATTTTAACGAAAACGCAATGGATTCAAACAGAATAGCTATTAGGATAAAATATTCAATACCAGAATTGGATTATGACGATGAATTGTTTGTGCCTTTAAAGGGGAAAGTTTAAATGGGTTTCAAAAATAAAAAAGTACCAATCGATTATACAGCAAGAGATTACACCAGTATTAGAGGCGCGTTAGTAGATCATGCTCAGAGGTATTATCCCGAGACATTTCAGGATTTTAATGAAGCAGGTTTTGGCGCTCTTATGCTGGATTCTGTTGCCTATGTGGGCGATATTTTATCTTTGTATCTGGATTACCAAGCAAATGAAGGCTTTTTAGAAACGGCTCTCGAAGATGAAAACATACTCAAGCTTGGCAAGCAAATGGGGTTCAAGAGTTTTGGGCCCGGGCAATCAACCGGATTAGTGCAGATATATATTGAAATTCCAGCTAATGCAGATGGATCCCCTAATACAAATTATACTCCCATTGTCACCAAGGGGGCTATATTCGGCTCAGATGACGGTGGCACCTTTACCTTGAGCGAGCCTGTTAATTTCAATGAGGGAGATGTGGATATTTTAGTTTCCAAGGTGAGCGACTCTACTTCTGTTCCAACTTACTATGTGATGCGGAAGTCTGGAGAAGTTATTTCGGGTCTTGTTGAATTTGATGCGATTACGGTGGATGATTTTGTGAGCTTTAGAAAAGTCGCTGTGGCTGAAGATGCTGAGGGAGAAGTTATTGAAATAATTAAAGTGGAAGATACGGAAGGTAATGAATATTTTGAAGTGGAAAATCTAGCACAAGACATTGTTTACCGGTCGGTTGCTAATAAGGATATAACAACCAATAAATTTGTTCCAACTTTGTTGAAGCCTTATGTGGTTCCTCGCAGATTTACAGTTGAACGAGATTCGATTGGCAATGTTTTCTTGCAATTTGGGGGCGGAACAGAGTCAGATGCCCTCAATGATACTATTTCGGACCCCTCCAATGTGGTTCTTAAGATGCACGGAAAAAATTATATTTCATCCACTTATTTTGATCCAAATATTTTAGCATATAATGATAAATTAGGAGTCGGACCCTCCAATACGACTTTAAATATTACTTATAGAATGACTAATACCGAACTTTCAAATGCAAGCGCTAATGCGGTTTCGAGTGTTACCTTTGCGGAAGTGGAGTTTAATGATGAAAGTCAGTTGAATGAAACTTTGATGAACGATTTGAGAACCGCTGTCGAGGTAGATAATGAAAGTGCTATTGTGGGAGATATTAATTATCCCACTACAGACGAATTAAGACAACGAATACTAAATACGTTTGCAACGCAGAACCGGGCGGTGACTAGAGAAGATTATATTTACTTGGCATATGCAATGCCCAATCAATTTGGTGCGATCAAGAGAGTAAATGTACTTAGAGATCCAAATTCTCAAAAGAGAAATTTAAATATGTATGTCATTTCGCAAGATTCCGATGCTTATTTTACAGCATCCACTACTGTTTTAAAAAATAATTTAAAAATGTGGTTAAATAAGCATAGAATGATAAATGACACAATTGATATTTTGGATGCGAAAGTTATTAATATTGGAATTGATTTTACCGTATTGGCTGATGAGACGTATAACAAATATGATGTTTTAGCTGCATCGATTGATAAGCTTACTAATGATCTAACCGAGAGAAAATACGATATTGGAGAATCTTTTTCAATTATAGAGGTTTATCAGAGCTTGAAAGAATTATCTCAGGTGGTAGATGTGATCGATGTAGAGCTTATTAATAAAACTGGCGACCCTCATTCAGACATAAACTTCAATATTAGGGATAATTTATCATCTGATAGAAGAGTTTTAATTTGTCCGCAAAATGCTGTGTTTGAAATAAAGTTTCCCGCGTCTGACATTAAAGGAACAGTGAAGTAATGGCTATAAAAAGATATGTGGCAGATGCCGATAATACAATTACTAACGCTTTTAATGCGAGCCTGCAGAACTCCAATCGTGCAACCGGCTCTAACATGGGGTTAGCTGATATTTTAGAAGTGTTTTCCATTTATGGGCAGGTTAGTGGCTCTTCTGGCTCTAGCTTTCCCGGAGAGAGTCAAGAACTTTCACGAGTATTGATTAAATTTCCGATTACTAAGGTTTCGCAAGATAGAACTGCCGGTAAAATCCCCGCTTCTGGGAGCGTTTCGTGGTATTTGCGCATGTTTAACGCCAAGCATGGTCAAACCCTCCCTCGCGACTATTCAATGACTATCCAAGCTGTTTCTCGCTCTTGGCAAGAGGGGTTAGGATTGGATATGGACAACTATACCGATAAGACTTATGGCGGCGTCGGCTCTTGTTGGGTTACTGCCTCTGAAGGCGTTCCATGGACAACTGTGGGGGGAGATTATCATGCTTCTCCTACTTTTTCTGCTAGTTTTGGGGAAAAAGGTACGAAAAATATTGATGTCAATATATCTGATGTAGTAGAACAATGGATTGCGGGAACAAAAAGCAATTATGGTGTCGGGGTAAGACTGAGTTCTAGTTACGAAGCTTATTATTCTTCCTCTACGGGGCAAAATACAGGTTCAGTTCTCGACAATACCGGTGGTGCAAAGCGTTCTTATTATACAAAGAAGTTCTTTGCGAGAGAATCAGAATTTTTCTTTAAGCGACCTATTCTTGAAGCTCGCTGGAATGATTCTCGAGAGGATAATAGGGCTGATTTTTATTATTCTAGTTCTCTGGCCCCCGCAGCCGATAATTTAAATACCCTTTACTTGTATAACTATGTTCGAGGAAAGCTTGTAAATATTCCTGCCGTTGGAACTGGAAAGTTGTCCGTCAGTTTGTATTCAGGCTCAGCTAAGGATACCGGTCCTTCTGGATCAAAACTAGAACTTGCCGCCGGCGGAGGAGTCGTCACTGCGCTAGACACAAATGTTACCGGGGGATATGTATCCACTGGAATTTATTCTGCTTCATTTGCTATTACAGCCTCTGCTGGTACTCCTATCAAGACATTATATGATGTATGGCATTCTGGCGGCGTAGAGTTTAATACTGGTTCAATAATCCCCAAAACTATGGATGCATTGGAATATAATGATGGGTCGACTTACGTAGTCAATATTAAAAACATGAAGGATTCTTATTCCACTGATGAAACAGCGAGATTTAGACTTTTTGTGCGAGAAAAAAATTGGAATCCCACCATGTACACTAAAGCTGTGGCAACTCAGCAAACTTTGACCCTTCCTAGTGCTTCTTATAAGGTTGTCAGGGTGGCGGACAATTATGAAGTTATAGAATTCGGAACAGGATCGACAATGCACAACTGCACTCAGTTATCTTATGATGTTTCGGGCAACTACTTTAATTTGGACATGTCTATGCTCCAGCCGGGGTATATGTACGGGATCAAGCTAGCATTTTATAATGATGCTGTAAGTGGTTACCAGCAGCAAAAACCCATTTTCAAATTTAGAGTAGAAGACGATAATGAGTAGAAAAAAAGATTTATTCAAAAGCCAAAATCCAGATAAATTCATCTCCTCTGCCAATTTTGATAAATTAACAGAAGAAGTTGAATCCAAGGATTTTATTAAAGCAAAGGTAAAAGAGGATCAATTATTTACTCCTCGTGCAGACTTTTCTGATCCTGCTAACTTTGCGCGATTTGGATTGGCTGCTGAATATTATCGAACTTCTATTGAAAGCGTCTATAAAACTTATCCATATGACGGCTCCCGAGCCCAGAGATCAGGGTGGTATAATAAAGGAAGCTACCTCGACCAATATATTCTCGACAATGAATATCCCAGAACAACGGGGTATATCACAATTGGCGATGGATGGGGTACCTTAGATCAAACACTTGGAACATATGGGCTCCCAAGTAGTTTGGAATATATTACTTTAAATGGCGGACCTCACAAGTCTTTTGATCCCTCCGGCGCTAAAACAGGCTCTTTGGCGAATTATTACAAAGCTTCGAAAAATCGAGAAAATAACTTAAAACTTGATCTAGCACAGGGCGCAACCGTTGAATTTTGGCTAAAAAAGGGAGCATTTAATTCTGCACTTACCGAGAGAGAGACAATTTTCGATCTTTGGAATAGTGCTCTTTCATCTTCCGCAGATTATGGTCGTCTTACTATTGAAATGTCAGCTAGCTCCGACGCTAGCGATTGTTTTTATGTTACTTGCCAATCTGGAACTACTGGATTTTTTGATCAATCTTTGAGCACGATCTCGACCGCTTCGGTTGCTGATGGCTCTTGGCATCATTATGCGTTTTCTTTTCTTTCTGCGTCTGCCGGAACAATTTCAACAACGCTCTACAAAGATGGTCAATATGTTACTGAAAGTGCGTTGGGCACTACTTTTGGCACAGTAATCGGCACAATGAGCGCCTCTATCGGAGCTTTGGGATCATCTCCCTCTGGCAGTACGTTTATTCCCCTTTCAGGCTCAGCCATGGCCGGATATGGAAAAGTTCTTTCTTCCTCGTTCGACGAGTTCAGATATTGGAAAACAGCTAGAAATTCTCGACAGATTTTCCAAAATTACAATTATCAAGTTGGCGGTGGTACAAATACTGATGATGCAAATACAACTTTGGGCGTTTATTATAAGTTTAATGAAGGGATTACCACTAGTGACACTGTAGATGCTGTGGTGCTGGATTATTCTGGTCGCGTATCGAACGGTAATTGGGTGGGGTATGCGTCTGGAAATCGTAGTACTAACTCTGCGATGGTCGAAGCCACCGCTTCTTTGCGCGAATTTAAAGATCCTATTATTTATTCTTTTCACCCCTCAGTCATAGCAGTTAAAGATCGCTTGGTTAATAGCGGCTCTTATCATGACGACAACAACAATTCGGCTCTTTTCTTTTCGATGCCAACTTGGATTTTGGAAGAAGATGAAAGTTATGGCGGCAATAATTTAAAATATTTAACTCAAATCATGTCCAGTTATTTGGATACTTTATATCTTCAAGTTGAAGAACTGACAAAGCTTCAAGAGGTGGAATATACATCGGGATCGTTAAAACCTAACGCATTTGGGAGTCATTTGTTATCCAACAAGGGGCTCTTAGCTCCTGAGCTTTTTGTAGATGCTTCTGTAATTGAACAACTTTATGATAGAAATGACAAAACAAACTTTACAAAAGATCTTGTGGACGTTAAGAATAAAATCTATGAAAATGTCTATAACAACCTTGTTAATATTTATAAATCTAAGGGGACTTATGAATCTTTTCGCAATATATTAAATACTCTTGGAATTTCTCAACAAGTCGTCGATATTAATTTATATTCGAATAATGGCG
>Ga0098044_1001952_pt1 | contig 10756 bp, 5 predicted proteins | sample 10_taG_FD_75053 | JGI IMG/M metagenome (GOLD analysis project Ga0098044, IMG submission 75053) | Marine viral communities from the Subarctic Pacific Ocean - 10_ETSP_OMZ_AT15264 metaG | ecosystem: Environmental > Aquatic > Marine > Oceanic | place: Pacific Ocean | collected 2015-01-16 | reverse complement strand
GTACTATTTGCTGCAGAATCATCTACTGGATAAGAATCGACGGTAAAGAATCCAAAACCACCACCAGAGGTATCTTTAGTGAATGTTCTTACTTTAACAAGTAATTGATCGTTCGTGCTCAATGTTAAAGACGTGTTCACTTTTCTTAGATAAGCCAAACCATAATGGCTATCTTTCTGGCCAGTATCCAATGTGAAACTTTTTAGATAGCTATTAGCAGCTGCTGTTACATAGGAGCCGTTAGCAATCCATACATCTTGAATATCGAATGGATCTGTAATACCAAGACACCATGGGCCGCTTGTAGTTGTAGTGTTATTTCCACAATCCAACTTGATAAAGCAGTTCGCCATAGTCTTACCCATTTGAACCGCGCTATTTTTCTTTACATTATAATACGTATGTACTGGTAAAACATTCTCTAGTGTCTTGCCGCGAGACATGTTTATTACAGCTGTATTAGCATTTGAACCTATAACAACATTTGATGATGTGCTATCATGTAGATTAATTGGCATATCTGCTGGGAAGTATCTCTTGTGAGTTTTACCAGAAACAGAAGTACCAAAATTATTACCTGTAACTATTACTGTATCGGATTGAATACCAGTAATACGATGAGTATTGGCATCAGCAACTCTAATAAAATCTCCGACGACATACTCTGTTGTAAATGATGTCCCCGATCCAGTCACAGCATTCGAACCACTAGTAACAGCAGATGTACCAGTTAGAGCAACCGTCTGTGAAGAGGTATTGTTTGATACCATAACAAACTCAGCTTCTTGAGTATCATTAAGCGTAGAGCTTGCTGTATATGGGAAATATTCCGTACCTGTTGTTGTGAGAGTAATCGATCCATTTACTGCAATAGACCCATCAGTCTTAGCAGTTCTATACGTATACTTGATATCCTGTGTACCACCAATATCAATCGACTTAATACCTTTTTGACCTAATGGGACAACCATTGTTTTAAAGTCTGTATCTTTTAACTTAGCGACACCATCCTGTAAAACAACATCACCAATACCCTCAGCATTGTACCAAACAGATCTCACGGCTTGGAAATCCTTACCGGTGTTCATTTTAATATCAAACAAAAACAACTTGTATTTAGCTGCTGGATCGGCTGGTGAACCTTCTTTCCACAACACCGATCTAATCTTCGCTGTGCCAAGAATATTACCAGTGAATGATGGACTCGTTCCTGTAATAACAGTACTATTGGATGTTGTCGGCACCGTAGGCACAGACGAGCCAAGAGAAGTAGATATTCGATTACCAGCTGTATCAAGAAGTTTAACTTCTTGCGCAGTGTTAAATGAGAAGTGTCCAATATATTCATCCAACTCAATATAGTTACCATAGTTGGATGTAACAGTAGCATCACTGACATTTTTTGTTGTCGTGGCCTTTGTTGCAAGCTGTCGAGATGTTCCTACTGTTTCAACTCGGCGGCCGCCAACATACCCTTTGCCAGGAGATACTGCTATACCAACATGAGTTACATTACTCGATTCGATTTCCTCTGAGGTTATCAAGAAGGGCCTTATAACATAGTCGCCACTTTCTTCTTTGGTCCGCTTTGCAAAAATATCACCTAATTTTTCCAATTGATGGTCTTGTCTTTTATAGACCATGTGGCCTTGTTCATAGCCTGCAATTATAAAGAAGTTATTTGTTGACTCGGCATTTGATGTTGTGTTAACAACCAAATTTGCAGTCATTTTTAATCGATGGGCACCAGGAGCATTTTCGTTTTGAAATCCAGCAGCGTTATCCAACAACGTCGAATCTGTTGATCCATTAACAATACTCTCTGTTGTCATAAACCCAACGGAATATTGATCTGGTACTGGATCATTTCTATGAACTATAATACTTTGTTCGTCTACATTAATAAAATGGCCCTTTTGAAATATCTGACCATCTGATATGTGAAATATTTTATTTTTTCCAATAACATTATAATCACTATCACCAGATACAGTAAATGTAGCATTCGCAACTGTTACAATATCAATTGGTGTTAATGATGGTGTAAACAATTCTGTATTACCACCAGTACCTGTTGATGTAGATATCACAACCGTTGGAATATCTGTTATTCTATAACTATGACCATATGCCGCTGTATTATTAAACGACACACCAGTAATACCACCAGTGCTATTTGTTGTAAGATTTGCTGTACCATTGGTACCGTATGTACTACTAAATGTAATTGTGTCGGCGTTAGAGTATAGTGTTCCTGTATTAGAAGAAAGAGCAACAGCATTGATACTAGCATTAACAGGGAAAACGGTTAACTGACTGCCTGTAGAGAATGTTTTTGTTTCTACGCCAGAGGAGTTTCCTGTATTGAGATATGTAAAATATAAAGTATTAAGATCTGGGTTTGTTGCTTCGTAACCAGTTGCGTACGTTACTACTTCAGCAATAAGATTGGCTGAATCTCTAACAAACGTATTGCCGCTTGTTGAGAAAGTAGTTGCCATATTAATAGTATTGCTGCTTGTATTTGCATCATTAATTTTAGCTCTACTAATATGTGTATCAGTAATAGAGCAACCACTAATAATTGAACCTTCTTTAAACGTAAATGCACCCAATTGCTCAATTTGCTGCTGAAGCATGCTTTGTAACTGTGTCAACTCTCTCGCTTGCACAGGAACAGATGGCTGGAACAACACCCTATGAAACTTATTGTTCGCGCTATAGTCGTCGTAATATGGCGACACATTTAAATCAGTAGTTATAGGCATCCTTTAAATTCCCCTAAAATGTAATTACCAGCCTAACGGTTTCGGTGGTTGTGTTTGATCTTGATACTGCATCTATCTCTTCCAAATATAGTACCTCGCCAGAATTTTTTACCAAATCTGGATTTGTTTGAGCTGTTATTCTGCTCGTTGCTGTTGATGTTGCTCCCGTAACAACATTGTCCATTCCTAAATTAAAAGTACCACGAACATTTGTTACAGCCATTATGCTTGAATTTGAAAAATGTACATATGCATTTGCATCTGTGTCCGCTTGTGTTGCTTTTTCATCTTCAGTAAACTCGTTCGCAGATGTTCTATTGTGATCAAAGATTGTTCTCTGATCAAATGTGCTAAACGAATTTCTTACACCTTCAGATGTATTGACAAAAAATGATTGCACGTTCATTGTCGCGCCAGAGTTTGCACCAGATACATTGGCAAAATTCGTAGAGTTGCCAACAACAAAAGCTCCATATACATTACCAACCAATATTTGTGATGTGTTACCAGCTATAATATAACCATATGCTCCAGTGTTTGCTTGAGTAAGTTTCTCACCTATTGTCAACGTACCAGAGGTGTTTCCATTTAATTGTACATTTGCATATAGAACATCTTTAACCAAACCAATTTGACTAAAGCTATTGTCTGTTGGTATCTCTGATGCTTCATTGTTTGCAAAGTTTACACTGATTCCTATACTATATGCATCTAATTCATAAATCACATTGTTTGCATGGCCATGTGGAGGACTGATTATTCCTCTTGCAGCTGCAACATTAGCAGCGGCCATATTATTAGCTTCAACTGTTGATACAGCATAAGAATAACCACTGCCTCGTGTTATTACTTCAACATTCGCAATAGTATTGCTCGATGTGTTTATCATTGCTCTTGCTGTTGCACCGCTGCCATCTCCAGCAACAGTAACATATGGTGTTATCTCCCAAACACTATCTGCTGTACTAGGATTAGTATCCCAGGCTGTACCTATAGTAACTGTTCTTGTGCTACCAGATACAGCAAAGTCTGTTATCTTTCTAAGCTGGCCGCTTCCTGTTCCAGATGCAATATAGATTCCACAATTATTATAAAAATCATCGTTACTGGACATAGTAAAGGCTGAACTATTAACAGTAGCAACTGTAGAGTTTGTTACAGATACAAATGACCCGTTACTAAATTCGTTATAATTATTACCGCTATTTGTTACAACATATGCATCAATTGAACCAGCCACTGCATTGCCCGACGCATTAGCATGAGGATACACTGGTATATGACCTGATGTTGCAAACTTTGTATAGTTTGAATCCGTAATAGAATACATAAATCGCCACTGATAACCATCAGCAGTTTTAAGATATAATGTATTCAACGAAGAGCTAACATCAGAATACAGAGGTTTTGATGTACTATTTCCGCTGGATTGATTGTTAGCCAAACACTTCCATACGTTATAGTTCGATCCCTCACTTGTTACAACAAAATAATCTGTATTAGGTAAGTCTGTTTGATCATCATAAGAAATATACGAAGTGTTGTTTGCCCATTCAATTTTCTTAACCATATGGACAGCATCGTCGTTTGTCACATGCTTACCAAGAACCATCTCGTCCCATGTTTGAAACTGACTGTTTGTTAATGCAGCATCTGGCGCAGTTACACCGTTAGGTGGAACAGGCTTTCCCTGAACAACATAGTAAATAGAATTAGAGGCCTCTGTCAAGGACTCTTTAAACTGCGCAGCAGAATGCGTTCTAAATTGAGTACGAAGTAATTTTCCCATTATGCTTGACTCACACTACTGTTGGCTACCGAAATATTCAAGTTTGCCTCCGAATTCGACTGGAACTTTCCGAATAATCTAGTTCCTGCCAGATGAACAACGTCCTTTATTACCTTTTCATATTTATCTAATGGCATGTCCACTCTTACCTGATATGAATGCTCTTGATAGAAATCATTGTCGTGAAGATATTTATCTTCGTTTAGGAACCCTTGGTTGTCTCTGTGGTGACCAATTGCAATTCCTGCAGCATTAACAACTGCCGTAGCAGTTACATTGGAAGTTGTATTCCCTCCAGTTAAAGTTAATGTTTCTCCATCCACATATCCATATCCAGATTGTAGGATTTCTATCGTATCAATAACACCTGTTGCTAGGGTTGTATCAACTGTTATATTAGCATTCAATCCTAGATGCTGCTGATTGGCTACGCCTGTAGCATTGGGATTTGTGTTTGGTACCAAATAATAATATGAATTTAAATTGGCCTGCTTAGTATAATCAGTTTTATTAATTGTTGCTCCTATTTTAAAATCATGTTGCGTATCATACATCATTACTTCAACCCACGTATTAGATGTATTTGCCTGAACAATTCTTCCCTGTACACTTCTAGTAGCGGCAACATTAGCATCTCCACTAATATTTGCTGTAGCCAATGAATCAAGACCAGTTAAGTTAGCACTAGCATTAATTGCAACAGAATTACCAACTGCGGTATGTTGAATATCTCCACCAACGTTGTCTCTACGTTTAACTTCTTTTATTGTAATTACAGTACTATTTGCTGCAGTAACAGTACCAAATACATTAGCAGAGCCATTAAACACATGAACGGCGCCCTCACCAACAGTGAATGTACCACTGACAGATGACACGTTTATGTATTTTTGTTCTAAGTTTTGGGTTTGAATAATAATTACATCGTCCACTTCAAACCCAGAAGAACTTGATCCGCTAAAATTATCATATGATATATTAGCATTGCGTTGATTAAACTTATCAACAAACCTGTTCTGTGGTAGTGCAAAAGGAGCCGCTGTATAATTGTTCCCTGGAGTAAATGAAAAACTATTAATAGATCCTAAGGCAACACTTTGACTGTACGTCAACGAATCATTAAGTTGATTGTCGATACCTCCACCTGATGTTGCTGTTGTATTGATAGTGTTTCCAGTCTTAGGCAACCCATATCCATACTTCATTACTGGTGTCAATGTTCCACTACTACCAGTAGATGTTGTGATTGTGATAGCTGGTGCATGATAATAACCATTTCCATGGCTAGCTAACGTGACACTTGTAATACCACCAGTGCTGTTTGTTGTAATAGTACCGTTGGCATTAAGAGATGGAAGTGCGCCATTTGTTATACCACCATTTGCAAATACCAAAGCGTCACTATTAGCATATCCAGATCCACCAGCAGATATTGTAACTGAGTTAACAATTCCAACTCCGGAATTAGAACCATCAATAACAACATCGAGCATACTGGTATTAGCAGAGTTGTTTGTAGAGATAAAATCTGTATAGACATTTTTAGTCTCAGTGCCTACAGCCAACGTACTGATTGTCATCGTTGCATCAGATCCTAAACGAGTAGCAACAACATTAGCTCTTGTGTTTGTATTTGCTCCATATATAAAATTCTGAGGAGCAGACATAAAGTACGTAGTGGTATTATCAACAAGTCCTATAGCGGTAGTATTTCCACCAACTATCGTCCCTGTTCTATATGCATTCTCATATGCAGTAGAATTCGAATTCAACGTTGCATTGCCAGCAACAAATAATTTCTTAACGCCGGTTTGAACCAATTTAGAAGCAGCACTGATTCCATTAGATACTGCTCCCGATCTCTCTCCTGTTACTTGTTGAGTTACTAAGTTTGAAAAACCATTGGCGGCATTATTAATTGTTAGTACTGTTGAGTTGGCAGCATTAAGATAGCCAAATATAGACGAATTAACACTAACCTTTTCACCAACCTCAAACGCTATTGTATTACTCTGATGATAATAATGAATTTGATTACCAAATGTACCTGTCTCCAAGAACATTGTTACTACACCATTTGCACCAGTATTTTGTGCAATACCAACTCTACCATTCGCAATATAGTTTGTACTGTTAGGTGATGTGATAGATGAGTTTGTTCCTATTACATACGTTGCTGTATTGATAGAATTAGCAAAATATGTATTAGCAGTAGTATAATTAACTACCTCAACTGGTTGGTGAACTTTCTCCAACTTATAAAATACATTACCACCAAAGTCTGCTCTAAATGTAGCATTTGAATTTGTGAAAGTATTGACAGCAACCGTAGCTGTTGAAATTAATACATTGCTTAATGATGCATTTGTACTAAAGCCAAAGCCACCATCAGTAACAGTAAACGCAGCTTTACCTGTACCTGTTTTTGTTCCAGTAACTCTTGCCTTACCATTGATACCAAATTTTGCACTTGTAATAACCATCTCATCACCAACAACCATAGAGTCACCACTCTCTGTAAGAGTTAGTCCAGATAGAGATCCAATTATTTTTGGCTTCATTGCAGAACCAGGATGCGATATTAACTCAGCTCTTTGAAAATTACCAGACAAGGTTGATATATAAAATACGTATTCATTCTTACCTTTAACAGATGTTTTTAATGCTGATTCAACAACAGCAGTAGCTTCTGATATTGATCCAGTAATTGTCTGGCCAACAAACCCTTCCATGTCACTTTCATCATCTCCTACACTTTGATGATGTAGTGCATCAAGTTGCACCTCAAGATATTTTGGATCATAATAATCAGCAACTGAGGTCCGCATTAGGTTTTTGCCGGGAATGTATATTTGACTATCTTTACCAAACACCAACTTAACTAAAAGTTCAACTGCTCGGGGTGTACCTTTAGATCGATACACATCCATAATATGTTTTAGTATAAATGGTTTAGTCTGTGATGTTGTTTTTGGAAAACCAAAAAGATACTGCCTTCGAAAGTGTTCTAAAAAGTCATCAATACTTTGATCAACATCTCCATATTCTAAAATATTTCTCGAGACGTATAGCGGATGATCTGCAGGTGTATTGCTTGTACCAGACTGTTCCAGGAACTCATAATATGCCTTAACAAAGGCAACCATTATGGGTCCATCAGTCCTGTATATTGCAGGAAACTGCTCTTCTACTAGTGGTGATATCCAATTTTCGATATCGTAAAGTGCCATCTTATTCTCTTACGCCATTTATTGTTACTGTTACATCTCCGTCCGCAATCTCAACAATATCACTATTCTTTGTTGTAATATCATTTGTATTACTCCTGGCATAAAGTTTTATTGTTGTACCAGTTGTTATAGCGTTAATAGTAACATTTGTAATTGATACGTTGCCAGAGCCATAACTAACACTACCAGCATTGGCTTCAAGTACCTGGAGAGAACTCGAGTTGGCAACAACAATTTGAAGAGTGCCCGTTCCATCATCTCTAAAGGATGCGCCAGTAGTACTATTAAATGTAAATGTTTCTGATGAAACAGCTGGTGTGGAAAATCCTGTATAACTTCCTTGCGTATTGGCAGATATAGGATTATCTTGTTTTAACGGATTATGAAAATCAATAGTTTTAGTATAGGCCGCGTTTAGTTTTGGATTGATAGTTTTGTATATTGTTGCGTTTGTTTCATTGCTCAATATAGCAGTATCAGACTCATTAATCTTTTCTACTAACTTACTATGTCTCATCGTTTTCTTAAAATCAGTTAAGTTATCACTGCTAAACGTATTAATAGCACTTTCCACAGAAACTTTGATATCATTTGCTTGGCTATCTGTTGCATTAATATTGTATATAATTGAGCTATCAATTTTGATTGACAATGTACCAGCATCGATAACTCTAGGCTCAACTGCGATAGAGCTTTTAGGACCTATGAAGTCTACCATAGCCTGTTTTCTTGATTGAGGCAACGTAGTATATACATTACTTTTGGCAACCATTATCACTTTACCAAATTCTGGTGGATCGGCGTCTTCACCACCATATACATTCAAGGCCGTGATGTCAGGAAACTCATTTTTAACAAGGGTTTCATAATCAGTTACTGTAACTGCTCTCTCTTGTACTGATAGTGCTCTTGGTGCTGCAAATTTAACATCATCAACCTCTTGCTTGTCACCACCTCCCGTAGCCTTTGTAATCAATGCTGTTGAGACAGTGCTGTAACCACCAACTGTACCTGTGGCAGTAAAGCTATTTGCTCCATCCGAATCGTCTTTATTGCTTGCACGATACGAAGCCTCTACAATATTTCCATCTGTTAATTTTCTTCCAAATGTGTCATTGCCAAACACTATTTCATATGACCCGTTCGACGCCGCTTGGATAAAAAACACATTAGATGTGCTAGTAACACCAAATAAGGAGTTTGATCTTGTCCATGTTGTATTTGTTGTATCAGTATTTGATGTTCTAACCTTAACAGTCAAGCTCGACGTATCTATATCTTGGTTATTAATGTAATATGTGTTCTGACTATTAGCAACCAAATAAAACTCATTAACCACTTCTCCTTCATATATGTCGACATTCGATGCCGTATATGAACTACCAGAATTTAAAACGAGAGAGCTATTTGTGGAAAATGTATAAACATTATCGCCAACAGTAGTTTGAAATTCAGTCAATCTTGGAACTGTGATTGTGTGAGGACTGTCCGATGGTGTTACTGTTATGTCAACGTGTGCTACAGATGATCGACGAGATGTCGGCATATAATTCATTTGCTTAGCATGAGAATATACACTGTCACGGATTTGTGCGCTATCCAAGAACATCTCTGATGCAACAGCATTTAGATGTATTGCGTTATAATATGTATTGTAGGCTAGCACATCCAACAAAACAGACATATTAGATCCATCGAAATTATAATCTTGAAAAATGTTCTGTGCTGACAAATATGTTTTTAAATTTGATTTAATATCATCAAATTCTAAATTTGCTACAATAAATTCTGCATTAGAAGTAGTGGCCATTTACCTAACTCTCTTTAGTATGACATCGAATTCGACAGTGTTCTCACTATTTATCAGTCTAAAATAAATCTTTACAACAATACTAGCATTGTCTACAGTTGGATGCACAACACAATTAACTAATTCTGCTCTCGGCTCATGATTGTCAAAGACATTTTGAATATGGTTTTTCATTATCTCTGCCATCGATGGCGTCCAATTTTCAAACAACATCCCTTGAATATTAGATCCAAGCTCTGGTTGATATGGTCTCTCATATTTGTCTGTAAGCAAAAGATTACGAATCGATTGTTTTACAGCATCTTCGTTCGTCTTTTTGTTCAACATCCCTGATGTAGGACTTCGAGAGAAATCTGTAAAGAAGTCTGAAAAAATGACAGCCTTTACTGTATTTGCTGTTACTGCTGATACCTTACTCATTAGTCTATTTCTCCCTATCGTCTTGGATCGTGATCTATTTTTTCCGATTCTTCATCAGAAATAGGAATAAAAGTTTTGTTTTTAAGGGCGTCTGGAAAGACGTTTGATGATTTCGGCACTTTCGGAATATATGTACCAGGAGGAGGCTCAATCGTCTCCATCTTTACCGGTGTTTTGCAACGATTTCCAAACAATGCAATGACCCCACCCATACTTTTAATATTTGGAACATCACTAAAACTAAGGCCGCCGGCGGCCGCTATTTTTTCTATAAGGGCGGGAATTATTTTTGCAGGTTGACAAGAAGCAACTAATGGAATGTCGCCAGGCCTAAAATTGAGGCCGTTGACAGTTGCTTCAAGAGCTTTTATCTCCTTGATGGCGCCACCTGTTGTTGCTATAGTATACATTGCATTTTGAAGATCAATTTCTTGTTGTGCTACTTGTGCTGCTGTGGCCGCTGCTTCCATTGCTGAAACTTCTGCTGCAAGAGCCTCCTGCACAGTTGCACTAGCCGCTACACGAGCACTAGGTAACACAGGATCGGCCGGAACGAAATTTAGTTCACTGAGATCTTCACTTTTTGTAATGGTCGCTAGAAATTCTGGTGCTATATTAGTAAAGAATTGAGTGAGTGCAGTCGCTGCTTTTTGAAGTATATTTTCTCCCATTATAATATCCTATGTTAAAAGACCAGACGGCGCTTCAGCCGCAGAACCAGGACCAGGTAAATTCAAGT
>Ga0098044_1001951_pt1 | contig 10757 bp, 10 predicted proteins | sample 10_taG_FD_75053 | JGI IMG/M metagenome (GOLD analysis project Ga0098044, IMG submission 75053) | Marine viral communities from the Subarctic Pacific Ocean - 10_ETSP_OMZ_AT15264 metaG | ecosystem: Environmental > Aquatic > Marine > Oceanic | place: Pacific Ocean | collected 2015-01-16 | reverse complement strand
TTACAAAGCAGGGATTATGGTTGGTTTGGAAGTGGGTTCTACACAACTCCTGACCCTGAACTAGCAGAAAACTACATGACTCCTGATGACTCCACAAAGGTGAGGGAGGATGAAGATTTTTGGGAGGGTGAGGGCAACACGATCCCCATTTATGCAAACATCCAAGATCCGTTTAATTTTGGTGATGTAACTAATGAAGATTTGGATAGGATAGAACGTGTTTTACAGTTTTACGGTCATGAAGGTATTAGCAAAAAAGTAAGGAAAGAATTGACAAAACCTTTCTCCCAAAGAGCAGTAGGACAACACTTAGAGAATTGGGCACAATTCCTTCCCGGTGGAGAGCAAGAGGGGGGTGGTGTTAGCGGAATGGGAGAGAAGGGGGACATAACAACACTCTTAAAATTAGCAGGATATGATTCTTCTATTGGTAATTATAGTCCCCTTAAACCTTCCCCGAATATGGAAATAAATCTTTTTGAACCAAACCAAGCAAAGTCTATTTTTAATCAAGGGACATGGAACCCTTTAACCGAAGATTTACACACTAACTTAGGAAGTTATTTAAATGCCTCTAGTACCACTTAAAGTCCCTCCCGGTGTTTGGAAGAACGGGTCAGAGTATGAAGCAAAGGGCAGATACTTTGATGCAAACCTAGTACGGTGGAAAAATGGCAGACTTAGACCTATCGGAGGGTGGAGATTAATCAACACGTCAACGATCCTTGGAAAGGGACGTTCAATGATTGCGTGGAGGACTAGTTCAGGGAATCGATATATTGCAATAGGAACATCATCAAATCTTTATGTTTATGCAGGTGCAACTTCAACTCCTTCCACTGTCACTCCCACAGGTTTTGTCGGAGGTAATGAAATCGCTCAACAAGGTGTGGGTTTCGGTGCAGGACCATACAACGGAGAGAGCATTAACCAAACCTATACTGCATCTACTATTTCTGCTGATACTTCGGATGATAGTTTTAATGATAGTGCTAGTGGGTTTAACACTTCTCATTTCGGCATTGGCGACTTAATACAAGTCAGTGGTTTTGATCAGACTGCAAACAATAAAACCTATTCTAGTTCACATAGGATTACTGCAATAACAACAGCTAAGATAACAGTAGATTCTGACCTAACAACTGATGCCAATCTATCAGAAAATGACATTACTATTTCAAAAGCAAGAGCATATGGTGACGAGGATTATGCAGGAGCAATTGAAGGCACCACCGCAATTACAACACAAGTAGCACGTTGGTCTTTTGACTTGTGGGGTGACACCTTAATCGCATGTTGTAATTCAGACGGGAAAATTTATAAGTGGGACGAAGGTGATAGCACTGCATCACTAGCAATCGATGACGATAGTGATAATGCAGTTTTGACAGGAGTTGAGACAATACTAGTGACACAAGAACGTCATTTAATGGTATTTGGACCCTCAGATAATGAGAGGAAGATTCAATGGTCAACACAAGGAGGGTATTCAGCATATACTTCTTCAGTAAATCATGCTTTTTATCCTACAACAACAAATTCTGCAGGCGATTTTGAACTTGAGACATTAGGAACTATTCAGGGTGCAACTAAAGTAGGTGGAAGCATCATCGTCTTCACTGATGTCGATGTTCATTTAGTACAGCATATTGGAGTACCTTATATCTTTAGTAGAAAGAAAATAGGATCTGCCTGTGGGATTATCGGCCCAAAGGCATTTGTAGTTCAGAAGGGCACATGTGCATGGATGTCTAATGGTGGGTTTTTTGTTTATGATGGTACTGTCAGAGAACTTCCTTGTGATGTGAATGATCATGTTTTTGACAACATCAACAAAACACAAAGCGTATTAACCTTTGGGGTTTCTAATGCAAAAAACAATGAGCTTTGGTGGTTTTATGTAAGTAAGAATGCAACGGAAGTAGACAGTGCAGTAGTTTGGAACTATGCAGAGAATTGGTGGACAATCCACAAACTAGATAGGACTGCAATGATTGATGTAGGAGTTTTTGATCAACCTATAGGACTTAACAGTTCGAACCATCTTTTCATGCATGAACAAGAAAGAAGTAACACGGGAGTGAGGTTAGACAACGTCACAGTTCCGATTACTGATGCACAACTTTCTGATACTGATAGAACACTTGCTTTTGGTATGCCCGAACTCGATGAACGTGAAGAAGCATTCACGTATGCAGAGACAGGAGCAATCGAGTTTGGACAAGGTGAAAGAGTAGTACATGCAAAACAGATTATTACTGATTCATCTGCAGGAAACAAAGGTGTGAGGTTCAAAATTAAATCAAGATTCACACCTGATTCCTCGCAATATCAAAGTTCAATTTACGATTTGCAAGATAGTGGTTTTACAGATGTAAGAGTGACAGGAAGACAACTTACTTTGAGGATAGAAGCACCCTTTGACCAAGACTTTGAAATTGGTGATCTTAGAGCTAGTGCAACACTAGGAGGCAAACGGTGAGAGAGATACCGCAGATTGATTGGGGTAATTCAAACAGGGAACTAACAGAAGACCTAAACGAGTTCTACAAGGGTGTAAAAGAAAACATTGATGACTTGCAAGAGAATGCATTCAAAAAAGACAGAGATAACTTTGCAAGGAATGCATTGTGTTTACGGTCACCTGACGGCACTTGGTATAAATTAACGGTAAGTGATGGTGGTACAATCTCATCGAGTAGTATACAACAAAACTCTGCAGGAGAACCAACACAAACCTCGAACCCTTATGCCACCTGATTGGTTTGTTGAACTTGAGCGATGTAAAAAGTTTTTACTTCCTGTTTTCGATAGGTACGATACGTACACTTGGGAAGATGTAGTTGATAATGTGAGGACAGGTCATTGGTTGTTATACTCAAGACCTAAGTGTGCATTACTAATTGAGATCATAAAGTACCCACGCAGAAAAGTACTTTACATTTTAGCAGGTGGTGGTGACTTAAAAGAGATACTTAAAACAGATGATGATATTGATTCAATTGCAAGAGAAACCGAGTGTGACAGCATCGAAATTAGAGGTAGGAAAGGTTGGGAAAGGATTGCAAATATTCATGGACCTGAATACAAAACTGCATACATTGTAATTAGAAAAGAACTGAAGGACTAAGTATGGGAACAACAACAACAGGTGGATTAACAGAAAACCAAAAACTTCTAGAAGGGGATCTATATGATCTTTGGCAAAATCTTCCTGACACAATGCCTGAGTACAGTGGGGATAAGTTCTCTGACTTCACTGATATTGAAAAGGCAACATTAGCAAAGTTATCTAAAGGCGGAGGTTATGGTTCTGTTTATGACAAAGCATCTACCAACTTAGGGTTAGCACAAGATGCAACTAAAGGGGTAATGAACTATGGTACTTCTGACCTGTCAAGAGACACTAATGCCCTGATGAATCCCTATCAGAGGGATGTTGTTGAAGCAACTAAAAGACAGATGCAGGAGATGTCAGGAGGACTCGCAACGGGAGTGGGTGCAGATGCATTTAGTCGAGGGGCAGGTGGTGGTTCTAGACAAGACATGGTGAACCTGCAAAACAACTTAGGACTTAGTAGGCAATTTGGTGGCATTGCAGGTAACCTAAACATGCAGGGTTACAACAATGCAATGATGAATGCAAGGGCACTTCAACAACAAAAACTAAGTGGTGCAAGTCAGTTTGCAGATCAAGCGAATCAGCAACTAGGTTTGGGTAAAGGTAAGCTAGATACATACTACAAAACTGTATTAGGTTCTGAAGGACAGATTAGGGGGATGAAAGACAAAGGACTAGATGATAAATACAAAACATGGCAACAAAAACAGATGTTCCCTTGGATGAAAGGTATGTATGGTTCAAAACTGTATAGCAGTATGCCACTTATGCCTGAAACAACTACTACAACCGAACAATCTGAGAGGAGTGGGAAATGACTTTAACTGCACAAGACCTAGAACTAACAAAACGATTCAACGAAATGCCTTATGAGTTCTTTCAGAGTTATATAAACAACAACGAAACAGGACCACGACTTCAGGCATGGGCAGAAAAAACTAATTACGTTCACCCTAGTGCGAGTGAACCTGCTCAGAACTTAGGAATAGGTAGTCCACCCACTGAGGTCATGTCATCTTCTGCAGGTGGTGTGGGAGATGACTTCGCTTATGTCAGTTCACGACATCCAATAGCATATGCACCTAGGCAAGCAAGTATGCCTACACACGATTATGTGGGAAGTTCTGATTGGGATGGTGAAAACTATCCAAGTCCTTATGTTAGTTCTTCAGATGCACCAACTTCAGTCATGGCACCTAATACACCTGTTGAACCCTCGGCACCCCCTAATGGCTTTTTCGGAGGGGATGATGTGGGAAGTATAACAGGTGACGAGGGAGGATTATTAAGTGACTCTGCACCAACTGCAGAGGAGGGCACAACAGGAAACGCAGGATACGGTTGGGGTTTCGCAGGAAACACTGCAGGGAACATGATTGATACACGAGACAAGGAGCTTGTGGGAGGTACTCAAGGTTCTCAAAGCGGATACCTGAAGGGCGCACTTAAAGGAGCAGGAACAGGTGCATCAATTGGGACTATGATTGCTCCCGGTGTAGGTACTGCGTGGGGTGGAGCAATTGGAGGAGCAGTAGGGTTATTAGGTGCTTCTCAAGGATACTTTGATTCTCGAACTCCACCACAAACAACAACTCAAACTGTAGCACCTATAAGGGGTAGTGGGTTCGGTGGACAAAGCATATCTCTATTCGGATAACATGGATCAATTCAACGATTATTTAAGCCAATACTATCCTCTTCTTACACTAGGAGGAGTTCCGCAGAGAGCAAACCAATATAGGGATGCAGAACGTGGTGTCCCCTACTCTGATAGAATACCTAGCAGAGAGTTGTGGGGACGTGCATTAAATGATCAAATAGATGCATTCCACCAAAGCATTCCTGAGTATCTACAACTGCAAAGACAGCAAGCATTAGATAAAGAGAAAATAGCATACGATAGGGAGCAGAGAAAGTATCAACAGCAACTCAATCCGATGCTTCTCAAACAACAACAACTATCGAATCAACTTAACGAACAAAAACTAGGTGTTTATGAAGGGTACTATGAACGCATAGAATCACTTCCTATCACCGAAGAACAAAAGCAAATGTTCAGAGATATGAACCCTCAACAAGGTGTTCCTATCATGAATTCAATGCTTCAAACATTAGCTACTAGGAAACCTGCAGATAAGTTTGTAACCCTACCTGCAGGACACCCTAATAACCCCTACAAAGATAGACCAATTGTCGTTAATCAAACTACAGGTAATTGGACAGACAAAGGTCAAATAGGGGGCACCACTAGGCAAGCTTCTGTAAATGATGAGCAAGTAAAGTGGATGGCAAAACAAATGAATATGCCTGCAGATGAAGTAGCAAAGATGATCACTGTCACTGAGTCACCGGGGCAACAACCTAAGTTTGAATTGAGCAAACTTTTCACACCTAAACTTCAGGAGCAACAACTTGATAAACATCAACCTACAGTATCACAAAAATTTACTGATAGATTTTCTGATCCAAATACAATTCAGAATTTTGCTGATCTCTCAACGATTGGAATCGATAAAAAAGACGATCAAAAAGAATTTATTTTTAATCAGGTATGGAGTGGAAAAATCAGAAAAGACCACCGCCTCGCAAAACAAGCATTAGATCATGTAAACAAAAAACATATTAAGATCGGTCCAAAGGGTGTGTTCATTAGTGAGGGATATAAGAAGGACTACACAGGTGCTAGACCTATGACTGCAGGGGCACCACAACAATACTACGTTCAACCGGGTGATGATGTTAATAAGATCGTAGAAAAGATGTGGAAAGAACGAGGGATTAAAGTGAATCCTACACAACTTGTTGCATCAAATCCTCAGTTTTTTTCTAACAAACCCTATGAGATATCCACTAGAGAAATGCCACATTCTGCACAACTTGATGGTGCATTAATGACGATCCCTGTAGGTGGTGGAGATGTAACAGAGACACAAAGAGTGGGTGCTAGGGATGAGTTTAAAAAAACAGGGATGATAAAATTTAAAGGATACGGTTTAATCATTCCGCATAAGGACTCCTCGATAAAACAAGAGATCGAGTTGAACGATGACTACAACGAGATGGTTGATCTCCATAAGACAGTGGATCAGTATGCCGAATTAATGGATAACATTAATGCAAGAGGGATACTTCCTACAGGGTCTAAAGAACGTGGTTATGTGCAAGGGTTGCGGTGGAGAATAGTTAACAAGATTCAAGTGCTTCGTGACTATGGTGTTCTTACTCCCGGTGAGATTGATGTGATTGAGAAATCGGCACCTAACTTTAACAGCTTTTGGAACCTGTTAGGCAGGGCAAATAAGGGCGATTCAAAGCTACATGAAACAGGTGAGACTTGGGACACTGATAGATTCGTTAAAGGTGTACTGCAGGCACTTCGTGATGAAGGTGTAAATAAAGCAAAAAGACTTAGGGCAACAATGGAGGCATACAATATCCCGATTATTGAATATGAAAGAGATATTGAAACTGGTCCGACTCGTATATATGGGCCACGCACAGGTGCATTCACAGTTTCAGGTGGTGGTACTAGTTCAGGTGTTACTAATACTGAAAAACTAGAAGACTTGTAATGAAGATTTGGACTAACACATTCGATGATATCTATGGTGAGGTTGATGCTATAAAAGCAGAAGCTAAAAGACTAGGTAAAGAGAACCCTGATAAGGCAGAAGTAATTGCAGGGAATGCATATAAAATGATCGAACAGAGGTTAGGTGATAATGGATTAAGCATACAAGAGTGGAAGAACTTAAAGGGGACTTATGAACAGTATGATATAGATCTCACAGACAACCCCCTAACGTATGCAAAAGGGATGATGCGATCCTTTGGGCAGGGAATGCTTTTAGGTAGTGGAGATGAGTTAGAAGCATTTTTTAAACACTATGTGACTAGGAATCTTTTAGGATCTGAAAACCCTGATGCAACCTACAATGATATTCTGTTAGATGTGCAAGCAGGGATGAAAGCTTTTCAGGACAAGAATCCTAAAGTTGATTTCGCTACAGAGATCATCGGAGGTCTTGCAGTTCCTTTCTATGGTACTGCAGTTCGGGGTGCAAGAGGTCTGACATCATTAGGTGCAAAGTTCATTTCAAAACCTGCTAACAGAGAAGCAATTGCACAAGGGTTGACTGCAGGAATAGCAGGGACTCTTTACGGTATAGGAAAACAACATGATTTAAGTTTAGAGAATGCACTTGTGGGAGCAGGTGGAGGATACGTTTTAAATAGGGCTTTATTAGGTGAAGGAAACATAGTTCGAGGTGCAAGGGAAAGGGTTCAAAAGTCTTATGATCAAACAGGTTTCCCTGCAAGCAAAACAGATCAGTTATTAGCAAAGGCACCTGCATATCCTCAAGCACCTGATGCATCAGTAAGACTTCCACCTTCGGACAGGTTAGGAGGAGGACATGACCCACCGGGGGGCATACCTAGAGCGATGCTAGGATCAGGTGGGCGAAGAACGTGGGATGAGATGGCAATGAAAGAACTCATTCAAAGTGCAGACGATGAGCAGGTGTCATTCGAGGAGTTGATTAATCGTGTGCAGGATTATACTGATCAGAATATGGGTAAGCATGTGACCATGTTGGATGTTGTTAAGGAACGAGGACCGATAGCAAAAACGATTCGAGGATTAACCCAAGAAAGTCCACAAGCTTCTCAATCCTATGAGAATGCCCTTGAGCGACAAATCAATGCAAAGAAGAGAATAATGCCACAGATATTCGGCCTCTTTGATCCTACAGGAAAGATGCAGAAAGGTGGTATAAACAACAACATTGTAAGGTTCCTAAATAAGTCGAAAGAGACTAGGCAGAAGAATGCTGAACCACTCTATAAACAATATGATGGTTTAATGTTGTTTGACCCAAAGATAGATCCTAATGATATTAACAATCCAAAGCTGTTGAACGTAAACGCAATAGGAGAAGATCTTGTTGCTAAGATTAAAACCCTAATGGATGCAGATGATGCAATCAAAAGAGCATGGACAAAAGCAACAGGAAAGCTTGCCTTTAATGATCCTGCAATGGCAATTCATTCTGATGACTTTGTTCTGACAGGAAAACGATTTAATGCATTTAAGAAACAACTAGACGGTGAGATTGGTAAATCACTTCGAGAAGGGAACCTAGAATCAGTCAAGGATCTATCTGAATATAAGAACATAATGATCAGGCAGGTAGATCAAATGGTTGAGCAATTAACAGGGGCACAAAAAGGGCAAGGTGTTTATCAAAGGGCAAGGAATATATACAGTGGTGGGATTGCAGAAGACAATGCATATGAGTTAGGTAAAGGAGCAATCAGAGAACACCAAGGAAAGAACTTCACATCAGATGAATTCGAGGTTGCCTTTGATGACTTAGGAGTGTCAGAGAGATCATTTGTGAGGTTAGGTATGGGTAGTGGATATAAGGATGCATTGCTAGGTGACATGACTGAGTTAACACCTAATGTCCGCAAGCTTCTTGTTGGTGGAGCAGAACCGAATGTATTGTTAAACAAATTTGACTATGCATTTAAGGATATGACACAAGCAACCCCTAGTGGATTAAGCGGTAAAGAACGTGCAAAAGAGTTTAGGAATATCCTCGATAAAGAGGGACGTTTCATGAAGTCCTTTAGATACCTGTGGGGTGGACCGGGAACCGCAGAAAGGCTTGCTGAAAGTAAAGCAATAAGTTCGAAGATGGATGATGTTGTCGACAGTGTTGCAGAACTTGGACCCGAAGCATTAATGACAGGTGGTATTCCTAAGTATAGTATAGCCCGAACTATAACTAAAAACATCACACCGAATCGATTGAAGACTAGGCAGATGGTGAAGGAGAAATTCGGAGATGCAATTTGGAATCGAGCAGGTGCAATGGGGGATGAAAATGTGACCGCAAACTTGCAAGATCTGATGAACCTAAAACGGCAACTTGATCAACAATATTACGGTGGACTTTTGTCGAGGTATGCAAGACCTGAGATAGGTGCATACAATCTACTTCAAACAGGACCGTACACCCCTCCACCGATATCTTATGACAGGGAATAATGACAAGGGTTTGTCGTACTTAAACGTACAGAAAGTACTGTCAGAAGTGTCGAGGCTTATTAAGAGAGCAGTGATACCAACGGTTTACAAGGATATATGCGGTGCAGTAGATCGGAACGAAGTGAAGCATAGGTACCACCCCTGTAAAGCATGAACCTAGTAATACCAATAGATAGCGAGGATTTTAATAAGAAAAAAGAACACCCTCAACTTATTTTGTCAAGGGTGTTGTCAAGGGTTGTTAAAAAGTAGGGACTGACGATTGACTAGACGTTGGACATGCATTAGATACCGTTAGGGTTGTCATCATCAATGATTGACTCACAGCATGAAGTGCAATAAAGAAAAGGAATATACGTTACTCCCCACTTTCCACCCTCTTTCCTTTTAACATACTTCCCCTCATCAACCCACCCTTCATCTTGTGCTTCTTGTGAAACCTCTTCGATGAGATCACCTAACTTTTGTTCATAGTGTTCGGGTTGTAGATGAAACACCTTAGAGTATTCATTATTGCAATGCTTAAGACCGCTTTTGAATGACACACTTTGCCACTTTGAATCGCATCTAACTGCGACTTCAATTGATGCTCTGATTCCTACTGTCATCTTGCCCCCTTTCTTGGAACTGAAATTGTTAAGGGAGGACCGAAATCCCACGAATCAGTCTCCCACGCTTTGACTGCATTGCATCTAACAAATGCACCACTCCAATGCAGTTTATAGAGGGCGTATTCCTTATCGATATGCCGATAGAAGGGATGCCCTTTTTCCTCGTCAACACGAAACCCTAAAACCCACCTTACGATTAACGATTGATTTTCTTTTGTTGCTTCAAGATCGATGTTCATTTTAATACCCCCATGAGTTAGGTTCCCAATCATCCCAATCATCACGTTCCTGATTGGTAAGGAATTGTGACTCATCACGGTTGTCATCCCACACATAATAGATCTTAGTGGTGGATTCTTCCCATGCCCCTGTTTCGTTATCCCAAACAACGGGGACCACTTCCCCAAGCTCAACGGCATTAACCTCCTTACCGTGTTCATTCACATAATCCCACCCTGCCCTAGTATCCACTGAACCTGTCTTCACGTTTATATATTTCTGTGAGTTCATTTTGTATCCTTTCAGAATTGTTCTTAAAACAGTCGTTATGCAACGAAAGAGGGGGTGCCTTAGTCAGACTACCCCCTAAATCGTCAGTTGATTAACTTAGGTTCGTTATGCTCGATTTGAGCGGTAATTGAATTGGACCGAATGCTGTATAGAATCTTCAGTCTTGCTTCGAGGACTGCAATCTGATCTTCGATCTCTTTAGGAAGGGTTATAATCTCAACATCACTTCCTCTAGCCTCACGAACAAAGTCAGAACCTAAGAGTGCTTGCCCTTGTTCAACTACAGGCTTAACCCTTGCCGAATTAAGGTATCGTTGAGTGGTCTTAATGTTCTTATGTCTTAGGAGTTCCTTGACAATATAGATGTCTCCTGTTGCTTCGAATAATTCATTTGCCACTGCATGTCTAAAAGCATGAATCGGTTGTTTGAGTTTACTACCGATTTGATCACGAAGTTCAC
>Ga0098044_1001947_pt1 | contig 10765 bp, 25 predicted proteins | sample 10_taG_FD_75053 | JGI IMG/M metagenome (GOLD analysis project Ga0098044, IMG submission 75053) | Marine viral communities from the Subarctic Pacific Ocean - 10_ETSP_OMZ_AT15264 metaG | ecosystem: Environmental > Aquatic > Marine > Oceanic | place: Pacific Ocean | collected 2015-01-16 | reverse complement strand
TGGTACTTCCACCTCCCAATCTTTGATTCCCACTACCTTCGTTGGTTTCTTCTTGAATGGCATCTTACTCCTTTCCAAAAAACCGATCATCAGCATCGGAATAAAAGTTGACATCCCCTTCATTGTATTCCAGCCATGATTGATGTCCCGTAGCAACGAACTGTGGCGTATGTATACCAACGTATGCTCCCGCCACATTAAATTCAAAGAACTCTAATGCTTCATCCTCATCCATGCCATCTCTTTCTATAAGTACATTTATACACTTGTCAATATCATATAGAGCTTTCAAGGGTATATAATTCTCAACTCCTATAAACGCATCTTCAAAACCGTCTGCGAGTAAAATCTTATCCATGTCATTTGGATAGTCGTGTTCTAGGTAATCTTGTATGTCTTGTCGAGTTTTCATTTTAATTAATTAATAAATATTCACCGTGTGTAGGAGAGTGGGGTAACGAGCCATCCCCTGCTCGCTACCCCACTTGAACCCACCTCCCGACTAATCTTCTTCACGTTTAGCGGCACTGTAGCCAGCATCCCAACCAGCACCATATTCCTCGCTATCTTCGTTCACACCGTCAAAGTCATCATCCCAATCAACGTATGATGGGAACTCACCATCCTCCAAAGGAGGAGCATCAATAGTCTCATAGACTCCAACTACGACGTATTTAGAAGTACGGAGTTTCTGACAATCGCTACAATGCGGTACACTCACAACATCCCTTGGGTCAATCTCTACAACCATCAAATGACCTCCACCACTAGCATAGCCTTTGGCATACTCATAGCTACCAGCATGGAAACCAGCAGAACAACCCATGTTAGCGTCATCGCATACGCCATTTCGACGCATCTCAAGAGTCCGACCTACACTGTTATCAAAACTACGAGTGTGGAAGTCTTGAAATTCGCTCGTAACGCCTTTGTAAGCAAGAAAATTGCCTTCGGGGGTCAGAGGCATATTCTTATGCTCCAAGAACTTGTAAAGCTCGTTTACAGAGCGAGAAGAAGGATTCTCCATCAACTTGCCAAGAAACTTAACAAGAGGCTTGTACGGCAATCCTCCGCGCATAAACGATAGAATCTTATCCACAACCAAGTTGTGAACGAACTCACCCCTGTAAAGAATACCACCGTCTTTAACCTCAACCTCCGCTTCGGAGTCAAGGTAGTCCTCAACAGCCTTACCAACGTCGAAAAGATTCTCAAGACGTTCCCAATCTTCATCCTTTAGTGCCTCTTGTGCATCGCGCCAAGCAGGATGGTCATGGTTCATGGTGTGTGCTTTGCCCTCAATTACCACTGTGAGGGATTCGTCTGTTAATATATATGGATTCATAATCTTTTTAGGGTTCCTTTGTTCTCTTAACTCTATATATAGTATATCACCTTTTTTAAGAAAGTCAAGAAGTTTTTTCATCTTTTTTTGATAATTTCGTTCTCAAGTCGGGACGTAACCCTGCACCATGTTCCATTTCGTCCACACCATCCATCATGGATTTGTAGCAGGGTTTCTCGTACCACTTTTTACTAAATGTAGATTCATCTAAATTACTTTTAAGTTCTTTCAAGTCTCTTACAATTAAATCTACCATGTGCATCTGTCCACCGTCATAGTCGTCCATGACCAGCATACGTTCTTTTACGTCCTCATATTTATCTAGTAATTTATCTAGTTTATTCATATCTTTCAAACCCTTTGAATAGTTTTAGTTGTTTCTCTATGCAGTCTCTCATCTTGTATTGTAGCAGTAACGTCTGTTCTAGTTCGTCTATATAATCACTCACAAACAAGAACCTATCTTTTACTCCTTCAAATTCAATCTCACTATCTCTCAGTTCGGGAGCAAGCCTGACCATATCTTGCATCTCACTTTCAAATTTCATTGAAATGTTTATGTACTTCTCTCCCCAAGATCGAGCAGTCTTTAATTTAGTAATAATAATTGGGTCATCACTATAATCCTTTGGCTCAAGTATCATGTCTGTAAAGTTACCAGCAACAGCCAGCAGTTCTTCAAGCGCATCAAAGTATTCCTGCTCTACACTCAGTAACTCTGTTTTAAAAAATTCGTAACTCTCACAATTTAATAATATAATATTTTTAGTTTTTTCATCCATAAATTAAAAAGTGGGTAACGAGGGAAAACCTACTAACCCTCGTTACCCTACCAAGAATGGACAACCTACGAACCATTCTTGGAATTATGTTTGACGTTGCATACATCTATAATGTTAATGTAGTTAGCAAGGTCGTCAACAAATTTGTCGGTACATTGCCAGTTCCACCTGTTGTATTCCATGTGTTCAAGCATGGTGTATTTTTCTTCGACCTTCTTCTTTAAACTCTTTAAGTCTGTGCTTGGTTCTTTGTTGAGCTTCAACTCTATTCCCAAGTCTCCTAGAGTACCGTCCAAGACCTCCAATGTGTCCAATGCAGACTTTGTTATGGTCATTTTGAGCGAGTTCCTTGCGGCGTAGAAATCCCGCATGGGACTATCTTCAGCGATAAGACCTTTCAACAAACGATTCAAATGCTTGTCATTCTTATCCCAAGCCCAATTTGTATTGGCAGATATATTCTTGAGCAAACGATTGTCTACCATTATCTGTTGGATACTATCAACGTGCTTCTTAACCTCTCTAGGTAGCCATTTGAAAAAGTTTTCCCAACCGTCTTTGCCTTCGACTTTACTACGACTTCCCGACTTGACTCCAATAACCCTTGGAAGTTTAATGTTAAAGTGTTCTAGCACTTGTTTAATCTTTCCCCAACTCCGTAAGTCTTGTAGTCTATGGGAAGGCGCGTCAAGTGCTTGGAATCGGTCAATAATCACATACAAGCCAGACTCGTTATCAAAGTCCACTGATTCTTTACTCCAGTAGCCAGAATGTTTGTCTTGCCACTGTTCAATCTTATCCCAATCAGCTTGGAACACCTTACTTGAGTGTTTTTCGTCTTTCGTCCACTCACCACTCACTGTTGAACTACGTCCGTAACCAGCAAACTCGTTGAGCTTGCGTACAGGTAATTCAGAGAATTTCTGCGTTGGCGCATCAAAGCCAAGTTTCTTGAGTTCCTTTTTAGCTTCAGAAGGCTTACGATACGTTACAAGGTAAGGTTTTAAGTCCTGCTCTACCGCTAGAGCAAGCAACCTGTTCATCAATCCGCGAGTAGCCTTCTCATCGTTTACAACGATTACCGTGTTGTGTTTGCAGTCAATCCTGTTAGTTGTATCGACCTTGAATTTGTTACTACGTTGAGTCTTGCCCAAGTGCTGAATCTTTAACGCATCATCCGAAATGTTACCTAGCCAGTAACTATCACTTTCAACTTTGACACCGTTGACTTCAATATTTTTGTTAATTAATTCGCGGAACTGATAAAGCCCACTTGCCATATCGTCGATAGTACCAACGAGACATTTCGCTTCAAACATTGTTTTGCAACCAGCAAACTCTTTCTTGATTGAAGCAAGTAAACCTTTCTTAACCTCTTTGAGCTTGGCAATGATATTCTTGTTGGTGTGGTCAGTGTACTGAAGTTGTTCACGGGATGCGGAAATCTCCATATCACCAATCTTGACTTCAAGAACCAAATTGTCGGAACAAAGATTATTTAATTCGGAGTAATCCTCATTGTTTGAATCGTAATTTAATGAACTGAAGTCAATGGGGTATCCAATGTTGCCCATGACTGCAATCGCATCCCCTTCGTTTCTGCGACTATAATAATTGTTATGATATTCCTTGTTCTTACGCCATTTCCAATCATCACCCTCGTACAAGACAGTTCTATCGTCAAACTCTACTGGTTGTCCTTTAATAATAGGACGCACTTTAAACCACTGAAAGATTTCTGATGCGGTTTCAGTAAACGTACTTACATCTTCCTCTTTAGTGGGAATGAGAATCTCAACACCGTTTTCTTCGTTAGTATCTTCCATGCCCATCTTGGCAATCTGTCCAACTTGAGAGGGGTCAATGAAGGCGTTGTAAGTATGTTTCTTACCATCAACGAATGAATTGATTACAAAATTATCACCGTATGCAAATGCACTCTTTGAGCCGATGCCAAGCATACCTGTTTGGCTATTCGTATTCCGCTTTGTACTTTCGCCGTAGAAAGCATAAATGTCTTGAATATCTGTATCAGAGAGAGCAGTACCAAAATCCCTAATCTTTAGATTTGGGTTAAGTTTGGTTGGGAGAGTTACCTCTATTGGGCGTTCGGAGCATCCTGCTTCAATGTGAGCGTCAGCACCGTTTACGGCATACTCTCGCAAGACTGCCATATACTTGTTTGAATAGAGTTGGTTCCGTAGTACATTGAAGATATGAGCGAACCCATCTTCCTTGATTCCGAAAGAGACTGTGTTGGTTATCCCGCTTGAAGCGAGCTTTTTTGATGTAGGTTGTGCTATCATTTTTTTAGTAGGTTTTGTTATTGTCTACTTATAATATACATCATTTTTTAAAAAAGTCAAGTAGTTTTTTTGATATTTTTTGCAGCTATTAAATTGAAGAAAGTGATTTTCTTAAAATCACGATTAAATTTCAATAAATATTAATAATTATCTCCACTGTCTATCTCGTCTGGCTTGAAGCATTGCCTCAAATTTAGCCTTGTTCTTCCTTTTCTGTTTTTTTGAAGAAGGCTTTTCGTAATAGCGACGTTCTCTGTATTCTTTGAGAGTTCCTTCCCTGTCTATTTGTCTGTTTAGACGTTTTAGTGCGTTTTCTACTGATTCATGCTTCCCTAATTTTACTTCTGACATTATACCATCTCCTTTACTTTGTTAATTACTTCCAAACACTCTGTTAGTTGCTCTGCTGTAAATCTTGTGCGGTTAAAATGAATATAATTTTCTTGAGTGTTGATTGTGGCTATAACCTCTTTAGTTTCTAACCAAGATTTCGTTATCCACTCTCCACTGTCGTGGTTCTGCATTTTGTTTTCTCTCCGCTCTGGCTTTTGGGGAAAATGAATATTTATGGTGGGACATTGTTTTGTAATATCTGTCATCGCTACGACAACATCGCTTACTTTAGCGTCAGATTCTTTCTCTAAAATATCTTCTTCAGAGATTTTTGGGTTCTTCTTAACTCTACTGTTCTTTACCCACTTAATGTTTGCGCTCATTATGTTTATATTAAAATTTATATTTATTTAATCAAAACTATTTAAGAAAGTGATCTGACCTGTCTTGCCTCTGCCATTCTCTTTCAATGTAATCTCTGCAATCCTTCATTCTACGCTTATGGAACTCGTCAGATTCATTACGTTCTAGTGATTGACTTATCCAACGATATACAGTTGCTAATATCTCTTGATCAGTCATTAGTCTTTTCCCTTCAACCATTCTTCAATCTCTTGTCCAGTTATATTCCAATCATCGTTCCAAACGCTGATTATTTCCCATTTAAATTCTTGATAATACTCTACTGCTGTTTCTTTATCGGTATGCTCAAGCAACAACGCAAGAGCAAGCTGCGCAGAACCAGAGCCTCCGTAACCCCATTCAAACCCATCTGGACTGTGGTTATTAACTTCCTGTGAACGCTCTGGCGACAGAATAACCCATTTTATGTCAGAAGGATGAGTTTGGTAGCCTACATCATACCTCACATGAACGATTGGTCTAGCGTCTGCATCTCGTTGCCCTCTGTATTTAACGTATGATTTTTTCATTCGCCCTCTTTCTCCTCCTCAACTTTATCTAAAACTTGATCCAAATAAAAATGATGACGACACTTTTTCTTTAACTTACGTTTAAATTTGTCTAACAGGTTGTAAAGTAATTTTTCTTCCTGTGATTTAGGCTTTATATCATATTCTTCTTTGGCTATAAAAAATATTTCGCCAAATTTCTCGTCAATCATGTGGTCGAGAGTAATTTTTCTATGTTCTTCTTCGGTTGACATATTTAATCCTCCAAGTTTTTGTTTGTAGTAACCCAAACAATATCAGATGAAGTCATTGCATACGCAAGCTCCCTAGCTTTCCAACAAATATCTTCACTCAGTGTGTGTGGTATCACCATATCTTCTTCAAATTGAAGGATGTAATCAGTTACGTCTTTCAAGTAAAGAACCTCTCGTTCATTTAATGTCATCACCCCACTCTCCTTCCCATGATTCGTCATAGTCGTATAAGCCTTCGTCTGAATCATCGTAGCAAGCATCACACATCAACACTTTTTGTTGGCTACTTTTACTGGTTGCATGATATAGTTCGTGTGTGTCTAGCCCACATTCGGGACACTTAACGGTATTTTTATATGTGGTCATGGCTAATCATCTAGTAGGCTATCACCTCGATAGCTGCTTTTATATTTTTTAATATTTATATCGTTGTCACTTGATACCTTCTTTCGGGGAAGGCTGTTATACAACTGCTCGTCGAGTTTCTTTCTTAATCGGGCTTCTTCTTTTTCTTTTTTCTTTTTCATTTTCATTATACAAGTGCGTTAAGGCACTTTTGATGAATCTCTTGCAGGGTTTCTTTTACGTCAACGTATTGGTCGCCAAAGTGAACCTCAACATATTCATCTCCATAAGGGCTTTTAGTTACTTTAGCAAATTCTACATTGTCCCAATTTACCATAACTTCTCGGCCCGTGCCATTTATTGTTAGTGTTATATTCTTCATAATTTATTTTTATTTTCTTCAAGGGATTCTAATAAAACTTTATCTGCTTGGTCGCTTATCTTTTTTAGGTTATCTGCAATCCCAAACAATGATTCCATTAATTCTTTATCAAATTGTTTATCAGAAATTGTCCTATAATCGCATCTGGAATGTTCGGCAGAATTAGCAACCAAGTACGCTATTGTTTCATCATTTTTGAGTATTGATATGTATTCTCTCATATTTAAAATGTCACTGCTAAAATTCCCAAAATAATCAAAATCACGATTGTAATTAACGCTATTGTTGCCAACAGGAAAAGTGTAAACATGATAACATCAAAGTGCCAGCGTTTCATCGTTCTATTTTTTCAAAGTTGTCATCTACGATGCCCAAAATACATTCTTGAAGCGAGTCTACAAAAGGGTTGTCTACTTCGGGGCAATGGTCTTTGTAGGCTTGCATTAGCTTTTCAACATCTTCGTGGATGTCTGCTTTAACGTCTAGTATTTTGTGTCCCATAATTTAATCCTCGTAGATTTCCTTGTAGCGTTCTTCAATGTCTGCGTCAGGCATTTGATTAAATCCCACAACACCATCCATTAACATTTCACGGATGTCTCTGTCTCCAACCTGTTCAAATACAGATTCCATTAAGCGTTCTCTTTTATCGTCAGTAGTCATAATTCTATGCCTTCGCCTCCTCTCTTTCTCCGTAAGCAATTACTTCTTCAAGCGAACTGGAATGATACAAATAATCAATATGATGACCAGCATCGTTCCACTTGTCTTTGCAAGCATGGTACTCACCATCTTCTTTCACGACCCAAATGCCGCTCCATCTTCCGCTCCATAAAAGTTCTTTAAATTTATTCATATTTATTCCCACGCTTCCTCTACTTCTGCGACTTTATCCCATTCAGAATCTTCTTGAGCTTCTTTAATTTTTTCGAGGCTCGCTCTGATTCCTTCGATAATCCAATTTGGATTTTCTAATTCGGTTTTCATAGTTCTATCCTGTAACCCGCCTCTTTAAGCATCTCTGCAACTTCGTCAGGTAATTCAAATACACCATCATAGTCAACCAAGTCTTTACCATCAAACTCTAATCCGATTTCAGCGTAATGATCTTCTTCTTCTCCAAAAATTTCAGCACACACTGGTACACCGTCCTTCCAGTGAAGATTCACTTCTAGCCCTGTTTCTGGCTCGGTCAGGTCAGTACCGCTCTGGTTAATAATGTTGATTTGCCCTTTAGGGAATTTTTTGTTTGTTATCATTTTAATCCTTCCTCTGCAATTCCCCATATCCAAATAAAACCAACAATAATTATAGCAATTAAGTTTAATGCAATGTTATCGCTCATAATTAACACCTATCGGGTAGTTCCCATCCCTTTCTTATTCTTTTGGTTCTCTCCACGGAATCATCAATGATACTGCAAACATCATCAGAGATTTCACTCCCCATCATAATTTCACCGTAGGTTTCCATCCACTCTTTTACGTCACGCTTTATTCTGTCAATCATTACTTGGTCGTATTCCATTTTTTAGTCCTCCAATACATGGCTCCAATATCTGCTATCGGTCTTATCCTGCTTTCTATCCCAAAGAATACAACGAGCAATGTAAGACGGTACTCCCCACATGGAACACATACCCAACCAGTAGTTCTCAATCTCTATGTAACGTCGAGCATCTTTGCTCTGGTCGAGTCCATACGCTTGAAACAAATGCGTATCCATGCAAGTTACTTCAGCCTCATTAGGGTAAATCATTTCAAGAGCAAATGATACCTTGGCAATCCCAAGTCCCAAAATGCTCTTAACCAACTTGTTACGAAAATCTTGCCAGCACCCCTTTTGGTATTTATACTGTTCGGGGTCTGCCCAAAACTTACGAGCAAACTCTGAAATAAATCGAACACGATTGTTTTGAAGCCCAACTGCCGCGCCTTTGATTAGCTCCATGAGCTTTTTGTCGTCGTTAAACCATACAGACCAATCCTTAATTGCTTCATAGCCGATAACATTACGTTCCCATGTAGTATGAACCGACATATAAGCAAACAACCAACGCTGGAAAATCTCTGTGTCATTCTTTGGTGCTACGCCTTGCCAATAACTTTTATATCGCTCAAGTTCTTCCGTATTGAAAGAATTAAAAAGTTTGTCTACAAACGAATAGTCTACTGGTTTCTGAGGTATGTTAGGCTTACCTTGTGCAGCCAACGATAATTGCCAATGCCCGTGAACAGTTAAATCATCACTCCAGAACTGGTACTGCTCCTGCTCTGGTTCCTCTTTGGTAGGTTGTCCTATGAAATCTAATTGCATCATGGTTATACTATAACAGGTTTTTTAAGAAAGTCAAGCCCTAACATTCTTCCTCGCATTTGTAGTCTTTAATAGTAATACTCTTGTACGCCAAATCTTTGGGTAATTCACGCAATAAAAGATCGTGTGTTTCTATCGGCTTATTTGTAGAGCAACTACAAAATAAAATCACTAACCACAAGACAATCAAGATTGCGTACCATCCTGCATATTTATCGAACCAGTTCCATTTAGACATTATTCATCCTTTGTTTTAGTTTTAATTAAATTCTTTAGCTTGTCAAGCCAACTTGTATTTTTTTTAATATTTATTCCTTGCTGTTTATAAAGTGGCTCATCATCTTTCCATGTCCAGCACTCTCTTTTCCCATGACCTACGGTACTGACTCCATATTCTCCCCAATGCCAAGCTCCAGTATTACCAGTTGGACTCCAATTAGGTGGAGGCAACCGTTGCGTTTCCTGCTCTTTCTCATCTAAAGCTGGACTACTCATAATCCCTAATTGCAATCACATACGGAAACCTTGGTACACCATCGGGCGTAAGGTTAAAGTATTTGACTGTTGCCTGTTTGCCTATAAGTTCATCTCCTCGCTCCAGTAGTTCTGCCATGTATTCAAACGTGCCTTTAACATTTGAGTTAAAGTCTTTCCCTTCTTTATTTTTAAACTTGAAGTGCTTGACGGTTCCTTCTCTATTGCCTGTTCCTTCATCGTATCCAAGAATCTCATATTCTTCGTCAACAAACTCCTTACGCTTGAGCAATTTGGATGAGCGTTTATTTTCGTATGGGCCGTCGAGTCTAATCATTTGGCCTTCGTAACCATGCTCAACATATCCTCCATACAGTTCATCAAGATGTTCTCTGCTGTTTACTTCAGTAGTTTCTACCACAACAAGAGACTGCGTTTCACCTCTCTCCTCCAACGTGAGTAAGCCCAGATTATTAAATTGAGCATCTATGATGGAAGTCCTATCAGAAAATGAATCTTTCTCTGTCCAACACTTCCCTCCAACCACGGATTGACCGATTACTGGTGCATCATAAATATGATACTGAATCATTTCCTCGCTCTCTGCAAGATGCTCGCTAGTAAGATTCTGCTTACGAACAAGGTGAATAATTTTGTTAAAATCATCCTTGTACGCATGATTATACAATTCACCGTCAAGAATAGCATTAGAATACTTCTCAAAGAAGGGTTCCAGTGCTTCGTGAATGTGAGGTACAGCAGTAATTGGCTTACCAGTACGAGTAAACAATCCCTCCCTCATGGCAATACAACGTATGCCGTCTAGCTTGGGTTGAGAGAATACAGGTACACGCCTAATGTGGGGTCGCCCAGTACCAGCAGCAATCTCGATCATTACTTCCTTCTGACGATTCTTGTTCTTAAAGTCCTGTGCAAGCATTGGCTCATAGAATTTTTTCTTGTCAATGTTATCTACATCAACTCTATAACCCTTGTCACGCTTCTTCTGGTGCTTGGCTTCCGCTTCCTTGAGTGCTTGTTCTGCTCCAGAGGTTTCGTTTTTCTTTCCAACATTCTTACCTTCGCAGGTAGTCCAGTTGTTTGTAATCTTCTTGCCATCTAACTGACCAGAGATTGTGCGGAATTTATTTCCCTCGATTTCTATTTCCCAAGACTGCGTTGCACCTGTGGTTGTCCGTTTATATAATGTAGGTAGTTTCATAAATTTGTTTAATTAATTCGTAGTTCCTCATTAATGAATCCAGTTCTCTACTTGTCCGTACACCCAATCTTTATCAAGACTCTCTAGTTCATCGT
>Ga0098044_1001946_pt1 | contig 10765 bp, 8 predicted proteins | sample 10_taG_FD_75053 | JGI IMG/M metagenome (GOLD analysis project Ga0098044, IMG submission 75053) | Marine viral communities from the Subarctic Pacific Ocean - 10_ETSP_OMZ_AT15264 metaG | ecosystem: Environmental > Aquatic > Marine > Oceanic | place: Pacific Ocean | collected 2015-01-16 | reverse complement strand
TCCGGCGGGCTTCCTCATAGGGCGTGTCTTCCTGCCCGATATGGACGCCGTCGGCGCCGAGTTCGGTGGCGAGCTTCGGATCATCGTTGATGATGAAGGCGACGTTGTTTTCCAGAGCAATCGGCATCAACGCCTCGGTCGCGCGGCGCACGGTATCAGTATCCGCGCTCTTGCCGTCTTCCGTCTTGAGGCGCAGTTGCAGCGAAGCGACGTCGCCTGCGTCCAGCGCCGCCTTCAGCGTATCGGAAAAGGCGACAGGCTCGATCCGGGGCGGGGTGATCAGATAGAGACGGCAGGGCTCCGCCGTCTCGACGATCTCTTCCTTGGGTGCCTTGGCTTTGGTCTTCTTGCTCATAGGTTCTATGTAGCGCGAAGAGGCCCTTTGGGCCAGTCGCTTGCTATTTGCTGGCCAGCCCCGCCTTGCGCAGCGCATCCGCCAGCGCGCCACCTGCCTCGGGGCTAGAGGGTTTCGGCTGGCTTCGGCTCACCTGCTGTTGTTGATTGGTGCGATTGGGCGTCCGCTCGCGTTTTTCGCCGGGGGCAGGCGCTTCGTCGCTCATGCGCATGGTGAGGCTCACGCGCTTTCGCTGCACATCTACCTCCAGCACCTTCACCTTCACCACGTCGCCGGGCTTGGCCACGTCGCGCGGGTCTTTGACGAATGTGTTCGACATGGCCGAGATATGCACGAGCCCGTCCTGATGGACGCCGATGTCCACGAAGGCGCCGAAGGCGGCGACATTTGTCACCACGCCTTCGAGCATCATGCCGGGGCGGAGGTCGGAGAGTTTTTCGACGCCTTCCATGAAGGTCGCCGTCTTGAAGGCTGGACGCGGGTCACGGCCCGGCTTTTCCAGTTCCTTCAGAATGTCGGTCACGGTTGGCAAGCCGAATGTCTCGTCGGTGAAATCCTTCGGATTGAGCTTGCGAAGTTCGCCCGCATTGCCGATGAGGTTTTTCAGGTCATTGCCCGTCTTCTCGATGATGCGACGGACGACCGGATAGGCTTCCGGGTGCACGCTCGAGGCATCCAGCGGATCGTCGCCATCGGGAATGCGCAGGAAGCCCGCGCAAAGCTCGAAGGCCTTTGCGCCGAGACGCGGCACGTCCATCAGACCCTTGCGGCTGCGGAAGGGGCCCGTCGCGTCGCGATGCGCAACAATGCTTTGTGCGAGGCTCTCGCCGATGCCCGAGACGCGCGCGAGCAGCGGCACAGAGGCCGTATTCGCATCGACGCCAACGCCGTTCACGCAGTCTTCCACCACAGCATCCAGCGACTTCGACAATTTATGTTCGCCGATGTCGTGTTGATATTGGCCGACGCCGATGGACTTCGGGTCGATCTTCACGAGTTCGGCCAGCGGGTCCTGAAGGCGGCGTGCAATCGACACAGCGCCGCGGATCGAGACGTCGAGGTCCGGCAGTTCGGCGCTGGCATAGGCCGACGCCGAATAAACGGAAGCGCCTGCTTCCGACACCATGGCCTTCGTCAGTTTCAGCTCCGGGTGCCGCTGGATCAATTCACCAGCCAGCTTGTCCGTTTCACGGCTCGCCGTGCCATTGCCGATGGCGATGAGATCGACGTGATGTGTCTTGCAGAGACGTGAGAGGATCGAGATCGCCTCGTCCCAGCGGTTTTGCGGCTGATGGGGATAGATCGTTTCATGCGCCACCACCTTGCCTGTTGCATCCACCACGGCGACCTTGACGCCCGTGCGGAAGCCCGGATCAAGGCCCAGCGTCGCGCGCGTGCCTGCGGGTGCCGCCAGCAGCAGGTCGCGCAGATTGCCTGCGAATACCTTCGTCGCTTCGTCTTCGGCGAACTGGCGCAGACGCATGCGCAGGTCGAGGTTGATGTGCAGGAGGATTTTCGTCCGCCATGTCCAGCGCACGGTGTCAGCGAGCCATTTGTCTGCGGCCCGGCCTTGATCTGTGATGCCGAAGCGATGCGCGATACGGCGCTCGTAGCTCGAGGGTTGCGTTTCCTGTCCCGGTGCGACCTCTTCGGGCACCAGCGACAGGGACAACATTTCTTCTTTCTCGCCGCGGAAGAGGGCGAGGATGCGGTGCGAGGGGAGTTTTGTCAGCGGTTCGCTGAAGTCGAAATAGTCGGCGAATTTCTCACCCACCTGTTCCTTGCCGGTCTGCACTTTCGAGGCGAGCTTGCCGCTCGTCCAGACTTCCTCGCGCAGCGCGCCGACGAGGTCGGCGTCTTCCGAGAAGCGTTCGATCAGGATCGCGCGTGCGCCATCGAGCGCGGCAGCGGCGTCCTTCACTTCCTTGTCGGCGTCGACGTAGCCTTCCGCGGTCGTCGTCGGATCGAGCGTCGGGTCATTGAGCAGGGCGTCAGCCAGTGCTTCGAGCCCGGCTTCCTTGGCGATCTGCGCCTTGGTGCGACGCTTGGGCTTGAAGGGCAGGTAGATGTCTTCCAGACGCGCCTTTGTCTCAGCCGTATTGATGGCAAGTTTCAGCGCATCCGTCATTTTGCCCTGTTCCTCGATGGAGGCGAGAACGGCGGCACGGCGCGTTTCGAGTTCGCGCAAATAGGCGAGGCGTTCTTCCAGCGTGCGCAGCTGCGCGTCGTCGAGCGTGCCTGTCACTTCCTTGCGGTAACGCGCGATGAAGGGCACGGTCGCCCCTTCATCCAGCAGCCCTATGGCGGCGGCCACCTGTTCTTCGCGGACGCCAAGTTCTTCTGCAATACGGGCTTCGATAGACTTCACGGGGGACTCACTCTCTAGGGAATCAGGAGGGGTCAGTTTTACCGCCTCAGCCCATGCGCTTCTATCGTGCTGCACCATCTATCCACATATTAGCCCTCTCCCGATGGGAGAGGGTTGGGTGAGGGTCTTGTGGATGCCGGTCAAAACGAAAAACGCCCCGCTGTTTCCAGCGAGGCGTTTGTCAATTCAAAGCTGAAAAAGCGGTCAGGCCTTTTCCATGCTCGCGTCCCACTTACCCTGAGCGGCAAGGCCGTTCATTCTGGCGCGGTGGGCGAAAGCGGCCTGTGCGGCGGGCACATTTTCTTTCTTGCCAGACCATGCCTTCTGCGGCGCGGCCTGCAGGGCGCGACCATAGGAGAAGGAGAGCGCCCAGGGGAGCGGGCCCAGCTTGTTCATGGCGTCGAGATGCGCGGTGGCGAGTTCGTCCGACTGGCCGCCCGAGAGGAAGACAATGCCGGGAACGGCGGCAGGCACGGTGCGCTTGAAGACCTTGATGGTCTTTTCGGCGACTTCCTGAATGCCGGCCTGCGTCGGGCACTTCTTGCCGGAAACGACCATGTTCGGCTTCAGGATCGTGCCTTCGAGCAGAACATTGTGGCGGGCGAGCGCGTTGAAGAGGGCGCGCAGCGTCGCTTCGGTCACTTCAAAGCAGCGGTCGGCGGTGTGATCGCCGTCCATCAGCACTTCGGGTTCGACGATCGGAACGATGCCGTTCTTCTGGCAAAGCGCGGCATAGCGGGCCAGCGCTTCGGCATTGGCTTCGATGCAGGCTTTCGTCGGGATGACCGGCGAGATGTCGATCACCGCACGCCATTTCGCGAAGCGGGCGCCGAGCTTGTAATATTCGGCAAGGCGATCATCGAGGCCGTCGAGGCCTTCGGTCACGGTTTCGTCGGGGAAACCCGCCATTGGCTTTGCGCCAGCGTCAACCTTGATGCCGGGGATCGAACCTGCGGCCTTGATGATGTCGACGAGCGGCGTGCCGTCGGCGGCCTTCTGGCGGATGGTTTCGTCAAAGAGGATGACGCCGGAGATGTGGTTCTTCATGGCGTCGTCGGTGCGGAACATCATCTCGCGATAGTCGCGGCGATTTTCTTCTGTCGATTCCACGTTGATGGCGTCGAAGCGCTTCTTGATCGTGCCCGAGCTTTCGTCGGCGGCGAGGATACCCTTGCCGGGTGCCACCATGGCTTTGGCGATCTGTTCCAGTGATTCAGTCATGTTTCTCGTTCCCTCAGAGAAGTTATCGCGCCAGCGCCTGTACGCCGGGCAATTCAACGCCTTCCATCCATTCAAGGAAGGCCCCGCCAGCGGCGGAAACATAGGTGAAGTCTTCGGTCGCACCCGCTTCGTTGAGAGCGGCCACCGTGTCGCCGCCACCGGCGACGGAAATGAGATTGCCCATCTTGGTCATCATGGCGACGTGACGCGCAGCCGTGACCGTGCCTGTGTCGAAGGGTGACATTTCAAAGGCGCCGAGCGGGCCGTTCCAGACGACGGTCTTGGCGGTCTCGATACGACCGGCGATATAGGCGAGCGTATCCGCGCCCACATCGAGGATCATACCGTCCTCGGGTACTTCAGTGACGGGTACAGTTTCGCAAGCCGCGCCTGTCTTGAATTCCTTTGCGACAACGACATCGGTCGGCAGAATGATTTCGCAGTTTGCAGAGCGGGCATTTGCAAGAATGTGACGTGCCGTGTCGAAGAGGTCCTTCTCGCAGAGCGACTTGCCGACGTCGCGCCCTTGAGCGGCGATGAAAGTATTGGCCATACCACCGCCGATGACGAGCGCATCGACCTTCTTCACGAGATTGCCGAGCAGCGAAATCTTGGTCGAGACCTTCGCGCCACCGACGATGGCGATGACAGGATGCGTGGGGTGTCCAAGCGCAGTATCAAGCGCCTTGAGTTCGGCTTCCATGGCGCGACCTGCATAAGCGGGCAGATCGTGAGCAATGGCTTCGGTCGAGGCGTGCGCGCGATGGGCGCAGGAGAAAGCATCGTTCACATAGACATTGCCATTGGCGGCAAGCGCGGCGGCAAATTCCGGGTCGTTGTTTTCTTCGCCCGGATGGAAGCGTGTGTTTTCCAATACGATGATGCCGCCGTCGGGCATGGCGGCGATGGCTTCGTGCGCCACATCGCCGATGCAGTCGCTCGCAAAGAGCGCCTTGCGGCCAAGGTAGGGTTCAAGCGCGGCAGCAACAGGCGCCAGCGAATATTTTTCTTCCGGCTTGCCCTTGGGGCGGCCGAAGTGCGACAGCACGATTACTTTCGCGCCGCGGTCGGAAAGTTCGGTCAGTGTGCCTGCCACGCGTTCGATGCGTGTGGCGTCGGTAATCTTGCCGTCCGCCATGGGCACGTTCAGATCGGCGCGGACGAGGACCTTGAGGCCCTTCAGGCCGACGGCTTTGAAAAGATCATCAAGGGTCTTGTGATTGGACATTTCTTTTTGGTCTCTTTTGGGCGTCCCGAAATGCATCCGGCCCTGTCCGTATTACGGAGCAGGGCCGGAGCCATCCTTAATTACTTCAGGAGTTTCGCCATGGCGCGAGCAGTATCGCTCATGCGGTTGGAGAAGCCCCATTCGTTGTCATACCAGCTCAACACGCGGACGAGATTGCCGTCGATGACCTGGGTCTGCGTCAGGTCGAAGGTCGAGGACGCCGGGTTGTGGTTGAAGTCAACCGAGACGAGCGCTTCGTTCGTCGTGCCGAGAATGCCTTTCAGCGGGCCCTTGGAGGCGGCGATGATCGCGGCGTTTACTTCTTCGGCGGTTGTCTTCTTCTTGGCGTTGAAGACGAGGTCGATGACTGAGACGTTGGCGGTCGGCACGCGGATCGATGTGCCGTCGAGCTTGCCCTTCAGTTCCGGCAGCACGAGGCCGACGGCTTTGGCAGCGCCCGTCGAGGTCGGGATCATCGAAAGACCGGCGGCGCGGGCGCGGCGCGGGTCGGAGTGCAGCGTGTCGACGGTGTTCTGGTCGCCCGTATAGGCGTGGATCGTCGTCATGTAGCCCTGCTCGATGCCGATAGCCTTGTGCAGAACCGAGGCGACGGGGGCGAGGCAGTTGGTCGTGCAGGAGGCGTTCGAGACGACCTTGTGCGACTTCTTCAGCGCCTGATGGTTCACGCCGTAAACGACGGTCAGGTCAGCGTCACCCGAAGGAGCCGAGATCAGCACGCGCTTGGCGCCTGCCTTCAGGTGCATCGAGGCCTTTTCCTTCGAGGTGAAGATGCCCGTGCATTCAAAGGCGATATCGACTTTGAGTTCCGCCCAGGGAAGGTTTTCCGGGTTGCGTTCCGAGAAGACCTTGATCGGGCCATTGCCGAGATCGAAAGAGGACTTTGTCGTCTTGATCTTGCCGGGGAAGGGGCCGTGCACGCTGTCCCACTTCAGCAGGTGGGCGTTGGCTTCAACCGAGCCGAGGTCGTTGATCGCCACGACCTGAATATCCTTGCGGCCTGATTCCGCAATGGCGCGAAGCACCAGACGTCCAATGCGGCCAAAGCCGTTAATTGCAACGCGTACTGCCATTTCTTCGTCTCCTGAGGTTATCTGATCAAGCCTTGAGGCATGCCTTGGCGGCGGCCACAGCGGCTTCAGCTGTAATGTTGAAATGCTTGTAGAGATCCTTGGCCGGGGCCGACGCGCCGAAGCCCGTCATGCCGATAAAGGCTCCGTTTTCGCCGATGTAGCGGTCCCAGCCATATTGCACGGCGGCTTCAATGGCGATGCGGACGGTGCCCGCACCCAGCGTCTTCGCCTTGTAGTCTTTCGACTGTGCGTCGAAGAGTTCGACGCAGGGCATGGACACGACGCGCGCGCCGATGCCTTCGGCTTCAAGCTGCTTCTGGGCGGCCAGCGCGATTTCGACTTCCGAACCCGTGGCGATCAGCGTCACTTTCGCTTCGCCCTTTGCCGGGGAAAGCTCATAGCCGCCCTTGGCCGAGAGGTTTTCGTCCGTATGCGTTTCGCGAACCGTCGGCAGGTTCTGGCGCGAGCAGGCGATGACCGAGGGCGTCTTCTGCGCTTCAAGCGCCGCCTGCCAGCATTCGGCGGTTTCCACCGCGTCTGCCGGGCGGAAGACATAGAGGTTCGGCATGGCGCGGAGCGAAGCCAGATGCTCGACCGGCTGATGCGTCGGACCGTCTTCGCCGAGACCGATCGAGTCATGCGTCATCACATGGATCACGCGCTGTTCCATCAGCGCCGCAAGGCGGATCGAGGGACGGCAATAATCGGTGAAGACGAGGAAGGTGCCGGAATAGGGGATGAAACCCTTATGCAGCGCAATGCCGTTCATCGCGGCGGCCATGCCGTGTTCGCGGATGCCGTAGTGAATGAAGGAGCCGGAGAAATCGTCCGGCGTGATCGCCTTTTGACCCTTGGACTTCGTATTGTTGGAGCCCGTCAGGTCCGCCGAGCCGCCGACCGTTTCCGGCACCACGGCGTTGATGACGTTCAAGGCTTCTTCCGAGGACTTGCGGGTTGCCCAGCTCGGCTTTTCTTCCGAGAGCTTCTTCTTGTAGGCGTTGATCGTATCCTTGAAGCCCTTGGGCAGCGTGCCGTCGAGTTCGCGCTTGAATTCAGCCTGCTTGTCGGCGGGCAGAGCGGCGAAACGCTTTTCCCAGGCGGCGGATTTCGCAGCGCCCGCCTTACCCACTTCGCGCCAGGCGTTGAGGATATTGTCCGGGACCACGAAGGGTTCGGCGTTCCAGCCGAGCGCTTCGCGCGTCAGTTTGATTTCGTCGGCGCCGAGCGGCGAGCCGTGCGAGCCGGAAGTGTTCTGCTTGTGCGGCGAGCCATAGCCGATGATCGTCTTGCAGGCGATGAGCGTCGGCTTTTCGGACTTCTGGGCAGCCTCAATGGCGGCGGCAATCTGTTCCGGGTTGTGGCCGTCGATGCGCGTGGCGTTCCAGCCAGCGGCTTCGAAGCGGAGCAGCGCATCGCCCGATTCCGATAGGTCCAGCGAGCCGTCGATGGTGATGCCGTTGTCGTCATAAAGGACGATCATCTTGTTGAGCTTCAGGTGACCGGCAAGGCTGATCGCTTCGTGGCTGATGCCTTCCATCAGGTCGCCGTCGGACGCGATCACATATGTATAGTGATCGGTGATTTCCTTGCCGTAGCGGGCGGCGGACATGCGTTCGGCAATCGCCATGCCGACGGCGGTCGAAATGCCCTGGCCGAGCGGACCGGTGGTCGTTTCGATGCCCTGAGCGTGGCCAAATTCGGGGTGGCCGGCGGTGATCGAGCCCAACTGGCGGAAATTCCTGATCTGCTCGATCGTCATGTCCTTGTAGCCGAGCAAATAGTTCAGCGCATAGAGCAGCATCGAGCCGTGACCGGCGGACAGCACGAAGCGATCGCGGTCGGGCCATTGCGAATTGGCCGGGTCAATCTTCAGAAAACGGCTGAAAAGCACGGTCGCCATGTCGGCGGCGCCCATGGGCATACCGGGATGGCCGGAGTTGGCGGCCTGCACCGCATCCATCGCCAGGGCGCGGATGGCGTTTGCCATGTCGTTGTGGAGGGGATTGGCCGATGCGGACGCGGCGCTCCGCGTCTGTTCCGGGGCGGCCGACTGATCTGCTGGCGTCATATCTCTAAACTCTTCAAGAGCGTCAGGGCAGGCCTTTTGGGCCGGTTTATTCGCCCGCAAAAGCGCGGGTTTCTCGGGCTTGCGTCTTACTGACTGTCGCCACAAATCCGTTTGCGGAGAGGCGTTGGAATCGCGTCAGGACTGGAGGCTGGCAAGCGGCGCCACATTGACCATGTGCATTACCGTGAGTCAATGCTGGATTCGTGCAAATTGCCGCGCTTTTCTGCGGTTTGACGTCGCTCATTTGGCCTCAGCGCATTGACCTCATTTCCCCGGGCCGCCTATCTTGGCGGATCAGCCGCGATGCGAGCGGCCTATGCGTCAGATTATTGGACAACTATGAGCAAACTCGATTCCGCCACGGAACGCTTCAAGGCCGCGCTGGACAAGCTCGAAGCCGGCCTTCACCGCCAGCTGGTGCGCGCGCAGGCCTCGAGCCGCCTTGAAGAAGAGGTCAACGCCTTGAAGGAAGATCGGGCGCAGCTTGCCGAAGAGCTCGATCAGCTCAAATCCGACGCGCGCCGAATGAACGAGTTGAACGAGCGCGCCTCCGAGACGCTCGCCAATACGATCGAGGGCATTCGCGAAGTTCTGGCCGATTAGGCCTAATTGGGAAGATCAGACCAATGGGACAAGTTACGGTCCATGTGAACGACAAGGCCTATACGATTTCCTGTGGCGATGGCGAAGAGCCTCACCTTCGGGAACTGGCCGCCGCTGTGAACCGGCATGTCACCGATCTTGCCAATGAAGTGGGGCAGGTGGGTGAAACGCGGCTTCTGCTTATGGCGTCCCTTCTCATTTCGGACGAGCTTTCCGAGGCGCAGGCCAAGGTGAAGATGCTGGAGGCCGATATCGAGCAATTGACCCAGACGCGGATCACGGCGCTTGAGCGTTCGCGCGAGGCTGAAGACCTGCTGGCCGATGTGCTCGACAGCGCGGCGCGGCGAATTGAGGACATTGCGCGCCGGGTTGATGCGGTCTAGACCCGCTATTATGCGGCAGGCCCTTGACGTTGCCCCTATTCAAGCCCGATATGTGATCGGGTTCTGCCTGGTTCGTCAGGAACACGCATATCTTGGGACCTTACGATTTCTTAGGGAGTTGTCCCTGGTTGAGACCGTGGTCTCTTTCATACGACGCCCACCTACTTGTGTAGGTCTCCGGGAATCAACGTTCCAACGGCCAAGGTGGGCCCACTTTATTTCCTCTTGCGGGGTGGCATGAGCGCGACCCAGGACAAGAAAGAGGCGCGCGCCCGGGCCAGAGCGCAACGCGCGCAGGCGCACGAGAAATATGCCCGTCTCGGCGGCGGTCTCTTTATTCAGCCATTTATTCAGTCCGTGCATCCTGCCCCCGGCGATGTCGTGGCAGGCTATGTCGCCAAGGGCGATGAGGCGGATCCCGGTCCATTGATCCAGATATTGGCCGATCACGGCTGCAGGATCGCACTCGCGCGGGTTGTGGCATCGGGCGAGCCCCTTGAATTCATCGAATGGGCGCCTGGTGAGATCCTCAAACCCGGTGCTTACGACATTCTTGAGCCCACGGGCACAAACGCGCTTTTGCCGGATTTCGTGCTGGTGCCGCTTCTGGCCTTTTCGCCGGATGGGCACCGCCTGGGCTATGGCGGTGGCTATTACGACCGTACATTGGAGGCGCTCAGGGCCAAAAAGCCTGAAATTATCGCCATCGGCCTTGCATATGCGGCGCAGGAAGTGACAAACCTTCCTGTAGAGCCCGAGGATCAACCCCTCGACTGGATCGTGACCGAACGTGGTTCCAGATGTTTTCAGGATTGAGTTTATGAAGCTTCTTTTTCTCGGCGATATTGTCGGACGCGCTGCGCGCGATGCCATTGTCGCCGAATTGCCGGATCTGCAACGCCAGCTGGAACTCGACTTCGTCGTCGTCAATGGTGAGAACGCGGCGGGCGGTTTCGGCATCACAGCCCAGATTTGCAATGAACTCTTCGACGCGGGCGTCGACGCTATCACGCTCGGCAATCACGCCTGGGACCAGCGTGAGGCGCTTGTCCATATCGAGCGCGAGCCGCGTCTCATCCGGCCAGTGAACTTTCCCAAGGGCACGCCCGGTCGGGGTGCGAGTTTGCTTGAGAATGCCAAGGGCGAACGCGTCCTTGTCATCAATGCCATGGGTCGTGTCTTCATGGATGCGCTGGACGATCCTTTTGCCGCCATCGATGCACAACTTGACGCCTGTCCGCTCGGTGAAGTGGCCGATGCCATCATCGTCGATTTTCACGGCGAGGCGACGTCTGAAAAAATGGCCATGGGTCACTTTTGCGACGGGCGCGCGAGCCTTGTGGTTGGTACGCATAGCCATGTGCCGACAGCGGACGCGCAAATCTTTCCCGGCGGCACTGCCTATCAGACGGATGCCGGCATGTGTGGCGACTATAATTCGGTCATCG
>Ga0098044_1001945_pt1 | contig 10766 bp, 13 predicted proteins | sample 10_taG_FD_75053 | JGI IMG/M metagenome (GOLD analysis project Ga0098044, IMG submission 75053) | Marine viral communities from the Subarctic Pacific Ocean - 10_ETSP_OMZ_AT15264 metaG | ecosystem: Environmental > Aquatic > Marine > Oceanic | place: Pacific Ocean | collected 2015-01-16 | reverse complement strand
TATAGGGTTGAAGATGCCCTTAAGGAACTAAATGTGCAAATGCATGGTGAGGTGATTGAAGGGGAAATTATTGCCGAGCCAGATAACAACTCACCCTTATTAGAGATAAGCAACGATGGGAAAAGGAAGAAGGCAGAAGACAGCAAAGGAACAGAAGCTGGAAAGTGATTCAATAATGGATTCACGCAGACAGTTGGCATTGATGTTAGGATGTGCCGCTGCTTCGTGGAAATCTGGTGTATCGTTTCAGGAGCTAATGATGGAGGCCCATAAAGCTGATACCTCCCCAGAAACATTTTGGCTAGAGATAGCAGATACAGTTGGAACTATGATTTATATGTTGGAAAGTGAAGGGTGAAAAGAACAACTTGCTTTATATGTAGTAGTGCTCTCCCGGCTGGGAGGACTAGGTTCTGTTCAATAAGCTGTTCAGAATATCACGATAGTATACGAAGGAAGAAGAATACGTTAAGACTTAGCACATTACTTGCGCCTAAGAAATGTATTGGGTGTGGTAAGACATTTAAACCAAAGACTGAACGCCATGTTTCATGTAGTAGGGTTTGTCGGGGTATTATAGTTGCAGATCGTAAAAAGGAAAGCCGTGCCGCAAAGCAGAGGACTCGTAAGGTAGTTAAGGGGTTAGGTACAACAGAAGGGTCAGGTAATAAGGAGAGGAAGAACGGGCACTACAAGCAGATACATATTAATATATCCAAGACACTTGTAGATACTGCTAAATTTACTAAGGCTAATACAATAGAAAGGATGGAGTTGCAATCTCAGGTTGAGGAATATCTTGCTAATGGTGGAAAAATCCTAAAGTATAGTTCCCAGCCTGCTGTTATAAATAATGATAATATACCTAAGTGGGAAATAACTGAGGTAGAAGAGGAAGCAGCAGTGGAGAAATATAGGGAATTAAATGCAGATAATGGGAATTGATCCCGGTTTTTCAGGGGCATTAGCAGTATTAGATGATGAATTAAACCTAGAGTTCGTGATGGATATGCCTATTATTATGGTAGGTAAGAAGCGTGAACTTGATGAATCTAAGTTATCTACTATATTTAGCAGGTGGAGACTTAGACCTATGACTATAGGGATCGAAAAAAGCCAGACAATGCCAAATCAGGGGATAGTTTCCAGTGGCAGGTATATGGCTTCTTATGGGTTCCTTCGTGGATTATGTGTGGGTAATGGATTACCCTACCATTTAATTCGGCCTCAGTCATGGAAGAAGGCCATGATGCCAGATATGGGTAAGGATAAAGGTGCATCAATACAGAAGGTCACACAGCTCTACCCGGAGCTGCGATTAACAAGGGTTAAAGATCACGGAATTGCTGATGCCATTTTAATTGCAAGGTATTTAAGGTTAAATATACTGGATGGCACAACAATCTCCAAGGATGGATGATAAGGAGGAGATGCAGGAGCTGATGGATCGGCTTCAGGATCACGATACTTATTTTCAATATTGCTTAAAGATTCAGGAACTAGGGACAAAGAAGCTCATTCCTTTTGTAATGAATCCTGTGCAGAAGATTTTACATGGTATAGCACAGAAGCAGCTAAAAGAAAAGGGACATGTAAGAATAATTGTCTTGAAAGCGAGACGATTTGGTATTTCTACCTACGTACAGGCACGTATGTTTAAACGTGCTGCCACCCAGTTCAATCAGTTAGTGCACATCTGCACACATTCCAAGAATACAACTTCAGAAATGTTTGCCATGACGAAAGTTATGGAGCAGAACTATCCTGAATTCATTAAACCCCTCTCACATTACTCAGGTAAACAGGAGTTAACATGGGGTTCCAGTGATGGCAAGGGTCTTAACTCTAGGTATGGGATGTCTACTGTAGAAGGCTCTGAGGTAGTGGGGGCCGGGATTGATATGCTTCATTGTTCCGAGGTCGCCCGTTGGGGTGGTCGTGCCCGTGAATATGCAACTGGTATGATGAACTGTGTTGTACAGGGGTATGGGACAGAGATCTGGTTGGAGAGTACAGCAAAGGGGGTAGGTAACTATTTTGAAAAAGAATGGTGGCGAGCAGATAAGGATGTAAGTGGATTACAAACTATATTCTTCCCTTGGTTTGTTTTTGATGAATATAAAACAGAACTAAGTGAGGAGGAGCTTAAGGGGGATTCATTTAAAAAATCATTAGGTACAAACCCTGTATATGGAGGAGATGAAGAAAAGAACCTATTCGGTGTAGAAACATCTTATGAAACAGATGATGGGGTATTTGAATTTAAAGTAACACTTGAACATTTAAAGTGGAGGAGGAATAAAATTATTTCTCCTGAATGTCAGGGAGACTTGAATGTATTCCATCAGGAATATCCTACTACTGCGAGAGAAGCTTTTGTCGCATCAGGTAGAAGTGCATTTGATTCAGTGAACTTGACTAAAATGTGGTTTGAAGCAGAGGAGAGGGAGAGGGAGTCCCCGCCCAAAAGATTTGAAGTCCCGGTTAATGGCTTCCATAATATTGGTGGTGTAGAAAAAATGCGTTATTTTATGGAAAGTAAGCCTGATGGAGAGTTTGCTGTATTTAATCCACCTCAAAGTGGAAGGCATTATAGGATCGGAGTTGATGTAGCAGAAGGTATAATGTCGGACACAGGTGATGCGGATTATTCTGTAGTTACTGTGTTAGATGCAGAAACTTATGAAGAATGTGGCACATGGTGTGCACGTATAGACCCAGACCTGCTTGCATGGATAACAGTTACTATAGGGACATGGTATAACAATGCACTTGTTGCAGTAGAGAATAATAATCACGGGCTGTTAACTTTAAAGTTTTTATCATCAATACATCAGTATGGCAATATATATATTGAGAAGGCTCTTGATGAACGTGGTCAGCGTCAGAAGAAGAGATTAGGGTTTAATACTAACATAAAAACAAGGAAGTTAATCCTTGATTTGTTACGCAGGCTTATACGTGAAGAGGAAATTGAAATATATTCTAAAGCTACAATAGATGAACTGCAGACTTTCGTTGTACATAATAATGGTAAGGAAGCAGCTCAGCATGGATGTCACGATGATAGGGTTATGTCTTTAGCTATTGCTGCATATATGTGTTATATGCACCCACATCTACCGGGGCCAGAGCTACCACATCAGCCAAAGTCTCAACGAAGAGAATATTATGTGAGGGCGTAGATGGAAATAACTAAGGTATGTGAACAGTGTAGTTCTAAATATACTCCAAGTAAATTTCAATCTACAACTCAGAAGTATTGTTCAAAGAGTTGCAAGGAGAAACGTGCGTGGGAGAGAATGGTTATATCAGGAGATATAAGAGGGAAGAAGGGTGGTTATAATAGATCTACTTATATTAGTAAGTGGATGGAAGCAAGGCTATCTGATAATACAGCACCCTGTCATTACTGCAAAATAAGGTTGACACCGGAAGATTTTGTTTTAGATCACAAGGTTCCGATTGCAAAACTTAACACTAGGGCTGAAATGCTTGAAGAAAGTAATCTGGTAGTTGCTTGCCGTAAATGCAATCAGGCTAAGGGAACAATGGGGTATGATGAGTTTTTAAAACAAATGGAGACAGGTTAAATAATATTTATATTGACTGCCACTTTTCTGTATTTTAGGCTGATAATGATCAAATGTTTAAAAAAAAGATGCTCAGATCTCCTTGTATCGCATTAAAACACCATCATGCATACTATGACACCCCCTGAAAACCCCATGAAATATGGGTATAAGAAACCAAGTAAGAATAATCCAACCCCAGTATATCAACGTAAAGTCGTAAGGAAACAAACTAGGAAAAGGTAACTATGGCAAGTAAGATAAAGCAAAAGAAGTTTTCAAGAACTGCTACTGAAACAAATGCTGACATTCTAGAAAGAATAGGTGGCTCTGGTGGGGCAGCTTATAGGTCGTCAAGGGCTAAAAGGCCAGATATACTTAAATTAAAGAATAAGAAAAAACCGCTTCCAACTAAATCGGATGCAGCAAAAATGGTTAAGGCAAATAAAGCATCAAAGTTTAATAAGATGAACAAGAAAAAAGACAAGAAAGCAAAGAATGTAGCTGGAAGAACAGGTATAGTAAAGAATTTGACAAAGGCAGCAACAGCCGGGGGATTGGTAGGAGCTGGAGCAGTAGCTAACCAATGGATTAATCAAGGGCCAGCAAAGAAAAAATAAGGAGATTGCTATGTCGGGTAAAGTTAAAAAAGTAGCTGGAAGGATAGGTATAGTAAAGAAAAATATAAAAAGCAAGAAGCTTATGGCGGAGGCAAGGTTAGCAGCACAAAGGAAAATCGCTGCTAAAAAGAAAAGAGAGGAACAGGAGAGAAAAAGAAAAAAATTAATAGAAGCCGCTAAAAAGAAAGGTATAAAATTGAGAACAGATTATACAGCACTTTATCGAAATAAAAAGAAATAGTAATGGCTGAATACACTAAGGAAAGCACCCAGTATATTACGTCTGATAGTGACGAGGACAGACCAGAGGGGCTACTTCCAGATTCGCTAGGGTTACTTGTACAGGAGCTGTATACAGAAGCATCTTCGGATTCTGAGCGAACAACTAAGGAAGCAATATGGGAATCAGCATGGCATGCTATGCGAGGAGAGTTCCCTGATGTAGTATCCAAGGCAGTAGAAATCGCAAAGGAACGTGGTATATATGTGAACCTCACGAAGCGTAAAGTTCACGAGGCACGAACCAAGTTGATGAGTTCTACGTTCCAGCAGGGTAAGATCCCATTTAAGATTACACCTGCACGTAGACCGAAGTTTATGTCGCCTGATGTATTAAGAAGTGATTCTCCTTATGATGAAGCTACCATAAGGGCGAAGAATTGCGAATTAAAAATTAGGGATATATTTGATATGACAGGGTATGAAGATGTCCTATCTAAAGTAATTAATGAGCAGACATTGTATGGTACGGGAGTTACCAAGTCAATCGTACTAAAAAAGATTGACTTCCCATTATACCAGACAGCATACGCAGATCCTCTAATGGAAATGATTGAGGAGGCAGTTGAATCAGAAATGCATCCTCATGTTGAATGGATTTCTGTTTGGGATATTTTCCCATCTTCTGGTGCTACAGGAAAAACCGATTTAGATTGGGTTATTCAGAGGCGTTATATGTCTGCTCAGGAATTAAGGACAATGGCTCAAGCCTCTAATGGCAACCTAGATCCAGAATTAATTGAACGATGTATTGAAACAGGAGAAGGACAAACAGTATCAGATATAGGTGGTACATCTCCTAAAAGATGGAGTACAAGTTACGATAAGAATAAGAACTTTTGTGTATTAGAACTATGGCATAGGGGGATAGGGAAGCAGGAATTAGAACAACATATGGAAATCCCTGCCAAGATGACCGAGGAAGGGCCAGTCCATATGCCTGTCGTAGTAACTGTATTAGGTTCTAAAGTATTAAGGGCTATCCCTAATCCATTTGATGGAAGAATCCCATATGATTTTTGTTATTGGCAAGAACAGGAGGATAGTATATGGGGTAGTGGAATATACGAAGCTATCCGTGATGACCAGTCTATGGTCAATTTTATTTATGGAATGATTGTAGAAGGGAAAACAATGGCTTCTCAGCCTATGTTTGCAATAAACCCTAATGCTTTTGATAGTACTCAGGATGATTTCTATGATGTATTCCCCGGTAAGATATTCAGAATGAAGACTGGTGAAAGCGTTAATGACGCTTTTAAACCAGTGTTAGTGCCAGATGTAACAAGTGGATTAGTAGACTTACTTAGAATAGTAGAAAGGAATACGGATTTATCTTCAGGGCAAACACCTATAGGTATGGGTAGTGGTGCACAGTACCAAACTAAGACTGCTACAGGAATGCAGATCCTGAATGAAAATCAAAACAAATTAACTACGTCAGTAGTAAGGTCATTAAATAGTTTAGTTAATGCAAATGTATCTGCCATATATTATTGGTTGATGGCGGATTCAGATGACATGTCTATTAAAGGCGACTTCCTTTGCCAAGCAAAAAGCTATGATACCTTCATGGCAAAGGAAGTTACGATACAACAGGTATTACAATTAATACAGGTTGTGGGCCAAGTTCCTGAAATGCGGGGTCGATTTAATTTTGAAAAGCTTGCCGTTCCTTTAAAAGCTGGGTTAGGATTAGAAATAGATGGATTGATAAAATCTGAGAATGAAGTTGCTGAAGATGCTGAGCAGGAAAAAGCTTCCACCATTCAGCAAGTTCAACAGCAGATGGAGATGGAGAATCAAAGTTACGAGGACAAGGCTCTTGTAGATGAGAAGAAAGCAGTAGCAGCCGATATACGAAAGGGAATCATACAAGAAAGGCTGGCAAAAATAAAAGAAGGGGATTTAATGTTGTCAGAGAACCTGCCTGAATTATTGCAGCAAACATCCTTATTGTTATTAGAGGAGATGCAACGTCAGCAACAGGAAGCTCAGGCACAAAAACAACAACAAGATGTTCAGAATCAACAACAAGAACAGGCAGCACAAGGTGCGTCTGGACAGGGAGAAGCTGGAGCACCTCCTAACACTGAGGGAAGATCCCAGATGGAACCAGCTCTCTGAATTTTTTGAGGACAGACTTAGACGGAAAGAGGATAGACTCTCTGAGAAGCCCCTCTATGACGGAAAGGACGTAGCCTCCTTTAACGTACTGATTGGTGAAATTAAAGAAATCAAGAATATTCTTGACCTTGATAATTTTATTCGAAACGTACTAACCCATAACGAAGAGTAAAACATGCAAGAAGAAGCACCTCCTTTTGAAGGAGAAATGCTTGATTCTCAAGCAGGTAACGAAGGGGCAAGAGAAGATGAGATTGCCGAATTAAAAAATAAACTAGATTCAGTAACAAAAAGTTATGAGGATTTAAGGCCACATGCAGATCGTGCTTTTAGTGCTCAGAAAGATAAGGATACGGAAAATCAGGAATTGCGAGCTAGACTTGCAGTCCTTGAGCGTGAAACGGAAATCAATTTACAAACTCAAAGACCTGATCCCTATTCTGATGAAAACTTTTTTTCTGATGACGACCAAAGAGTGATGGAAGATTTCCCTGAGGTTATGAAAACTTCAGAGAAATTAGCAGAACGAATGGTTAAAAGGCAATTGAGTCAGTTTAAGCAACAACAGATTGATGATGTAGAAGACAAGATCAATAGGTATGTAGAAAATAAATACGATGAACCGATAAGTGCATTAAATCAAAAGTATAATGCAATATCGCAGCAATCGTATTTTGATAGTAAACTTGGGTTTGGAGTATGGCCTGCAATTGAAGATGATAGACCCTTTATAGATTGGGTGAATGAAGATTCAATGCGTAGGCTGGGTATGACTCAAGGTGATAATGAGGCAAAAGCTCAAGTGATTCAAATGTACTTGAGTATGCAGGGTGACCAACCATATATTGGAAATGATCGTCAAGATCTAAGAAGGCAACAAGCCTCCCAATTAATGGGGTCTTCGCAACCTCAGGCCACAACTACAGATCCTGCACAGGGACTTACAGGTGAAGCGTTATACAACGCAATGCCTGATTGATAGTTCCATATTCTTGCTCTACATTAACTAAATTTTTTAACAATATAATAGAGTAAGATAATGGCTACAACTTGGACGACAGGTGGGTCAAATGCTAACAGAGGTGCTACGGGTGTAAGTAGCATGGGCGGAACCATGAAATATGGTTCCCTCGATGAGACGGAAGCATTTAAGATCCAAAAAAAATTCCTGTCAATAGCGAAACGATCCATGATAATGGCTCGGTTTGCACAGAAGGAAACGAAGGCTCAGAAGGAGGGGCTGGAGGTTAGATGGAAGCGTTTTGAAAAATTCGCACTACCTCTTGTTCCATTGGCTGAAGGTGTTAAGCCCCCAGCCGACACATTGTTGCAGACAATCATCAAGGTAAAGTTGAACCAATACGGTTCATACGTTGCCACCACTGATGTTTTGGTTGCAGCAGCGACTGATCCTATTATTCAGCAAGTCACAGAACGGCAATCAATTCAAGCTGCCGAGCTGATGGACTTCATTACTTTTCTACATGCACGAGCAGGTACTCAGGCAGCATATGCTGGTGGTACTTCACGTGCAACAGTAGATGCGGAGATTGGTGGAACGGCTGGTGATACTACTGGTTCATCTACTAATATCCTTGATACGGCAGTCCGAACATTGGAGTATAATGAAGCTCGCAAGATTGCGAAGCAGATGACTCCATCTCCCAAATATAATACTGAACCAGTACCTGAAGCATATGTTGCTGTAGGTCATACTGATTTACGTAAGGATATTGAGAAGCTTCCGGGTTTCATTCCTTATGTGAAGTATAGTAATAATGGTCAGCAAATGTTACCGGGAGAACTCGGAAGTGTTGGAGTTATTAGATTCGTACTTACAACTCAAGCAGCTCCATTTAGTAAAACACCTGATGGAACAGAGATGATAGATACGAATATTCTTGAAACTCAAACCAGTGGCTATGTGCCCGGTCATACAGGCCAATCATTTGGTAGTACGGCTGGTACTGTAGCTGATACTAGCAATTATGCTGAAGCAGGAGCAGCAACAGAGATTGGTGCAGCAATTGCTTCATTAAATCTTGTTACTAATCCATCAGGGAATACTGTACAGGTATATCCTGTTGTTATTTTCTCAGCAGAATGCATAGGGTGTGTGTCACTCTCTGGTTATGATGCTGTGATTCCTAAGGTCGTAATGCCACAACCGGCAGTTACTGATCCTTTGGGGCAATCGGGTTCAGTTGGATGGAAGAGCTGGTATGCTTGCCAGATCCTCAATGAAGACTGGCTGTATCGTATCGAGTGTGGAGCATCCACTATTAGTTAATAGAGGTGAATGACACAACGATTTCAGGGGTGGGTTCCGCCTGCCCCTGTCTCAGAAGCAATAAGGGAAACAAGTATAATTGAAATTAACCATCAGAGTTTTAATGGTGGCAATGATACTCTGATTACCAATGCTTACTTTGATCACTATCTTTATCCGAATACTTTACCGGAAAGAATATCAGTTGTATTGACTGAACCATTCTTGGGTGTAGCAGCAGATATATGTGTAGGGAGGGTGAGCAGAGTAAAGGAAGAAAGGGAGTTATATTTAAAATGGGTTGGGTTGCCGCAGGAACCATATTCGTTTCAGCAGCGTCCAGAGTCCATGTTTCTTCCACCGGACGGATCTAATAAAACGATTCGATTAACAGTCAGATTAAGAGGCAGTGATCCTCCTACTTCTGGCAGAATATTATTTTTCATTAAAACGAGAGCAACAACATGAGTGGTGAATTAGCAGGAGGATTACTTCCTACAGGAGAATATGGTCATCAGATTAACAGTCCAATGTACGATTCAGGTCGTAGAAAGAATGTATCTGTACATAAAACTTTCCAGAATGATATGGCTATGGAGGTTGGGAAGGATTTGAAAACACCTGAGGGTTGGGGAGTTATAGTAATTGGGTATGGTGATGATCCATCTCAGATGGGGCCAGTTACAATTACATGGAATGACTGGGTAATGAGGTTCCCTAGAAATTCTCGCAGGGCAATTCCTCCGGGTCATTTTAATGTGATTATGGATGCAGTTGAAAGAAAGTATCATCAGGCACAGGAAGGTTCACCATTAGTTGGTTATGATGTTTGTAGATATAACGTACAGGTATTGAAAACTCCTGATTCATCTAATGTTGATAAGGATAAGGTTAATGCACAGTTAGAAAGAGTTGAAGTTGCATGATTGATTTGGTTGATATTAGGTCACGGGTAACGACTGTTCTTCAGGATACAGAATATATTCGCTGGACAAAGACTGAATTAAATAATTATATTCATGATGCAGTTTTAGATCTTGTAAGGACTATTAGGTTACCTGTAGAAGATAGTGATGTAGTTATTAGTGCTACTAATTATAAGGTAGCACTTCCTTCTACGCTTATGGATATAAGTGGAGGTTCATTAAGTGGTAGAGAGTTACCAGTTGTTACAACCTCTGAAATGAAAAAGCTTTCTTCAGAGGGAAGGCTCCCAGCTACCACGAAGGAAGGTGAGTATTCTGTAACACAGATATTTGGTAATCCATTATGGAATTATGTAGAAGATTGGACAACTGTTACAGGTACACCGCAAGCCCTTGTAATTGACCAGAGGTCTTCTGGTATTATAACTGTTTGGCCTATACCCACTGAGGAGGTAACATTAAAGTTAACAGGCACATCACGCCCCCCTAGAATGAGTGATGAGGTTCCATATCAATATTCAGATACGACAGCACCTTCTAATCCTGTAGTAAGGAAAATAGTAACAACACTGCAAGGGTGGATAGTAGGTACGTCAACAGATTTAGTTGATGATAATAATACATCATTACTTTTTGACGCTACAGAAGAAACTATTACTAACGGGGATAACGTGTTTGTTGTTGCAGATACTGATTATAAAATTACTTGTGATATAGATCCGGTATGGGTTGATGCACTTACGTATGGCACATTGGAACGAGCATATTTAAAAGAGCATGATTTAAGAAATGTTGAGAAGAGTGGATACTTTATGAATAAGAAAATGCAACTTATAGCAGATGCTCATCGTGTTGAACCATTAAACCCTGCTTCTATAACTGGTGGGGTAAACTTAAATAGGATGATAGTGAGGAGATAATGGGAGTAAGTATACAATTTAGGAGAGGCACTGCTGCTGAACATGCTACATTT
>Ga0098044_1001940_pt1 | contig 10790 bp, 28 predicted proteins | sample 10_taG_FD_75053 | JGI IMG/M metagenome (GOLD analysis project Ga0098044, IMG submission 75053) | Marine viral communities from the Subarctic Pacific Ocean - 10_ETSP_OMZ_AT15264 metaG | ecosystem: Environmental > Aquatic > Marine > Oceanic | place: Pacific Ocean | collected 2015-01-16 | reverse complement strand
CATTCTAGCTAGAAAGGAGTTGATGGCGGCGACCTCCGGATAATCCACGTACCACTTGACCCATTCCCAATGGAACAGGATTGCCCCCTCTTGGCCATCGTAATCCTTTTTCATAGTGTCGTGGCCTTGGAAACAAAAGTCCCAGGCCCCTGGGGTCTTACTGAGAACATGCATCAGTACAGGCAATGCCTTACTTGATACTGCTAACACTACCTCTGAACGATAACCCATCTCACCTCCCTCCACCCTTAGACGGGCGAGCCACCAGATTATTCAAATCTCTTCAACGAGGTCGCCCGCAGCGTTAATCTCATCAATGATACGATTTACAGACGCAACAAGCTCGCTCTGCGTTGGCGAACCAAAGTCATCAAAAATCTCTTCGCTCTCGTAGCTTTTGATTGCTGTGCGCAGATGAAGACTAAGACGACGAAGGTCGTCTGCGGATAGATCAAGCTGAATACGATACATTGTGTTGCCTCTCACCGTTGTTCTTGTTCATTAGACGTTTGGGCCTCGGTTTTATTCAAACATTCTCACCAAAAAACTTGTCCCACTCGCTCGGAGTGATGCCGGTCTTGAAAAATTCCCGCTCATCTGCGGTAAGGTTCGGAAAGGCATCTTGGATAAGAGCACCGGCCTTATAGGCCCGGACCTGTTCTCGGGTTATGTCCATAATCATGGAGTGTGTTTCTCCGGTCAAACCTGATGTTCGTGAAACTATCATCCCTTTCTCCGTTTTTGCAGTTCCTCTATTAGACAATTCAGTATCCACTTTATTCATTCTTATTCAAACTAAGTTCGCCAGTCAGTGTGAATGTTCTCATCCACATAAATCTGGGCTCGTAGGGTTGATAGGTCTTCTTGTAAGTCGATGATTTTCTCCTCAATCTTACTTATAAGTTCTTTTGTATCCCCTGAGACTTCCAGAGAATCCAAAGTCTTTAATCCCGTACCAATTGCTTGTAAACCTATGTCTGCTTGATTAACTAAGCTCTGCTTTGTTGTCATCATTCTGGCCTCCTACATTCTTTAGACGGCTGGGAAGATGTTTTATTCAATTTTTTCTCAACCAAGTCGGGTTGATGCCGGTGGGTGGGCGCTTGACCATTTTTAGTTGGGTTGCGATGCTTAGAAGGATGGTGTAGCTGATTTTATATGTTCCCTCAGTGTCACAGATAACGTGAGGCTCACAGCCCATCTCAATCAATTTGCTGTGGATAAAGCTATATTTTCGCTTTGAACTCTTGACCGCATACAGGCCCACGTGAGTATCCCCAAAGCCATCAAACAAGTGGAAGCCCTTGAATTTATTCGTTGGAACAACAATTGACAGGCCGTCTTCGCCTTTCTTGAGGCGAAGACGGTTGTCCTTTGCGAAGGCTTTGAACTTAGCTGCGCCGTAGTCATTCATAACAAATCGGGCACCTAAACGCCACTGACAGATACTTTGCAGCCATACTAGCAGTCTCTGGCTCCTTATGTTTCTCTACCTTAACGAGTCGGCCTGTACGGTCAACCACTGCCACCTCGATGACATCTGAATTTTTAGACTTATTAATTGTAATTTTCACAATAAACTCCTTAACACTGCGCTGCTTTGGTGACGAGGACCAACTGGAAAGGGTCAACGTCAAGAAGACGATCACCAACTAGGACAGGATTGTCCAAGTTAGTCCAACAAACCTGTATACCTTGATCACCTGGACCGACCACAATTCCCAATTTGGTCAGGTCAAGAACATCGCCAACGATGTCACCTGCATGGATTGGGTTGGTGCTGGTCCGGTTAGTGCTAAACAGCATCAGCCTCTCCCCCATCAAGATCCAGAACCTCAACCTCGAAACCCTTGTCGGTTGGATCAAACTCTTTGATTTCAAGCCTGTATGCGGTCAAGAGTTCAAAGCGACTGGAGTCATTTACAAACTCAACGCCCTGAATAAAAGCCATGGCTTCAATCTCGGTTTCAAAAAAGAACTTGTGAACAATCATTTTCTCCTCTCTGTTGCTGTCCTCAACCCTTAGACGATTGAGGACAAGTCTTATTCACTCTGTAATTGCGATTACTCGCTCATTCGTCGTGAAATACGGACGTTCTGCGTGGTATTGCGTGGTCATCCACATTCTCTGACATTTCGATGCTTTCGGCTTCGGAGCATACATATCTGTGAGTACAATATGCCCGTCAAAGCCCCTCCCGTTGACATAATCAGTAGGGGCATCAAAATTAGTACCTCCGCACAGAACCCTTTCAGTTTTTCTCTTCTCCCCCTTCCTCCATTCATACACATGCTCATCAAATACCCGGTGGTCAAACGGAACCACCGTGAACGTGGCAATCTCTGCCAACTTGTTAAGTTCACTAAAAAATGCTGTCATCATACTATCGTCCACGGAACCGGACTGGTCAATGCTGATAGCAATCTTTGCCTGACGACTGGCCTTACGACCAGGATGAACGTAAGGATAACGACGGTTAATCCGCTTCATCGTAGACATCTTGTTAGCACGCTGGCTTGTCTTCACGAAGTAGCGAAGGACCGAACGCCAGTCAATCTTAGTCTTAAGGTTGGATAAAATGTCCTGGCGCATACTGGAACTGACAGAACCCCAGCCGTTAGCACGGTTGCGACTAGCCTCCTCTGCGGCCTTCTTTACGACGGATTTGAGACGTTGCTTTGCAATCTCTTCTGCTGCCTCGCCAGCTGAACTGGATTGTCCCCATTCTCCATGGTCGCCAACCCCGCCTTCGCCCTGCCCGTCTTTCGGTTCCCCCTCTTGATTCTTTTTAAGATAATCTAAATACCATTCAGAAGACATACCCACTGGGAAGTCCTCGAATGGAGTATCCTTGCGACCGGGCACCAGAGCCCCCTCGGGCAGGCCGGGGAGATTAGAGTTGATAGCCAAGTCAGTTGCGATGTTCCACTGCTTAGTCATCTTGCCTTCTGGCATACGAGCAGTTACGTGACTAAGGATTAGATGAAAATACTCGTGCATAATGACAGCACTAGCCTCTTCATCAGTTAGCTTTGCAAAGAACTCTGGATTATAAAGCAGTTCAAAGTAGGTTGTATCTGGATTTATGCGTACACCTGCGGTCGGGATATCCTTGTTGGCAACCTTCTCCACAGTGCGACTGATTACGGCAAAAAACGGTTCCCTCATCAGGAGACGATGAATGTGAAAATTCAGGTCAAACTTTTCTTCCACGAGAAACCTCCATGTGTTGTTGTCCCCCTCGCTCATCTATTAGACGGACGAGGGGGACATTTATTCACTCCGCAGATATCATTTTTACGAAACGGGCAGCTACGCTTTCGCCATCGACGGTTGCCCTATGCAGAGCAATAGTGTTAGGCTCGCCACTTTCGGTGATCACCTGCCAGAGCAATACAGCAATTTCACTGGGCAGATTCATAAAGTACCTTGCGACATTTTGAATCTGGTCTGGAGTCATCTCATCTTTGACATAAGATGATGCTCGAATCTTATCGACCATCGCTGTATGTTCATTGACTCCGAAATCGCTGGTTGCGTCTACTTTTCCTCTATCAATAATGTCCTCTACTGACACGACACGGGAGTAGTCCCTGACGTATTGTTGAAAATCAACTGCCGCTTCCATACCCACGAAGGCCAAAGCCAGTGGATAAATAGTTTCGTTCCACTCTTGGAGTAGGCCAGCCCCATCCAGACAGTCACTGAGTCGCTTCCAACTCCGACGGCAGGGATAGACTTTGTTAGGCTCGAACTCACCCTCATGTTCCAGGTGGCCTGGGCTTTGGGTAATGAAGTCAAGTACCACCTGACTGACGTTATCCTTTGCCCAGTTCAACCAATCTTCTTTGGTCGGCTCAAGGTCAAAGACCGTGTAACGAGAAAGCTCGGCAGGGTCCATCTCACCAACCTGATACTGACTGGCGTGACTGCCGCCATTGATGGCAGCAAAGATAAGGGTATCAGGGTGCAGGTGATGGCCATTGAGCTTACGACTATCAGTCAACTCAAAAATACCTTGGCGGACCTCAACTGTTGCCCGGTCAATCTCGTCCAAGAACAAGACACGTGGTTCCTCGCAACATTCCTTGAACCAGTCGGGAGGGTTAAACGTGGTAGTGTTACCATCGGTGCTGGGGAGGCCAACAAGATCACCTTCGGTCATCTGACTAGCTCTTCGTTCAACTACGGGCAGGTCAACTTGCTCTGCCAATTGGTAGACCACCTCACTCTTGCCAATGCCATGGCGACCACGGATGAGGACGGGCTTGCGCACGTCAGTTACGAAGCCGACTACTTCAACGAAAGTTTTGAAATCAACAGACATTTTTTATTCTCTCGGTTAGGGTCTGTGTTGTTGCTCTCACTACTTAGACGGACGGTGGACAATTTTATTCAAAAGAATCTACCATTGAGCACCAATAATCTATAAGGTCTTGACGCTCCAGATTGCCTGTACTGTGGATGTCCCGCTCTCGATACCAATTGTCTGCCATTTTTTTATAGTCTGGCGGGGGGCCTAGGCCATCAAGGCCCGTCTCAAGCCCTTTACCACACGACATGGGAGATATAACCTCTACCTCCTCGTGGCGAGCCTTTGCGTAGTGGTACCCGCCATTCAGTGTCCTAAGTGTTTTAGCAACGTTGTCCCAATCGACCGAACTGGGCTCGGCTAAACAACCAACTCCATGAATGGTTGCACCATTATCATGATAAGTGCTGCGAAGATATGTTTGGGTTGATTCAAAGTGAATCACGTTCGAGCGGAAATTGAATGCATCTAGCTGGTGCCAGCGGATATTCATTACCATACACATGGGGTTCACGGTAGTTTCTAGCTTATAGCAGTAAAATTCTCCCTTGCTGCGGATCAGTGCACCGGGGGCTACGCCTTTGCGCCTAAAGTAGCCAGCATATGCCTCGTGCAGCTGCTTTGTCAGCGATACGTAAACGGCTTTGTGCGAGTCAAGTGTAGTACACGTGCGTCGTGTATGGCCTACCTCCTTACAGTAGCCGCACTTTCTGTTTTTAGACTTACGTTTATTCTCTTCAACGTACCGGGTGCGCCACGACCGGATGCCGTTTTTCGCATCTTTTGCGGCATCTTCTTTCAGTTCAGGGCAGCCACGTTTGTTGTGTCCTGGTCCCCAGCAATAACTACAAGTTGACATTTTGTCGATTCCTCAGATTAGGTTTTCGCTGCTTCTCTCAATCTTTAGACGGTTGAGCAGGGCTTTTATTCAAGAGCGTTTGAATTTTTTTAGATGACGTTCCTCGATATATATTGGCTGAGTCTCGCCAAGGGGCATCACGAGATATACCTTTGCACCCTTCGCATGACTGGTGGGTTTCGAGGCATTCGTTTTTACGACAAGGCACGTAGAACTTGAAATACGGTGCCGATAAGGTGCAGTCGAACGGAACCTAACAAGGCTTGTTGGCGGATAAAGGGGTTCCGAAAACCACGCTCTGATTACTCCTGCGGCATACTTGTTTTCGCACACTCTCCTATACTCTTTAAGGGTGGGAATATAATTTTTATTCTTGCGGGCAGAATGGACACTCCTGCGATTGTAAGTCTTACCTGCCTCGTAATAGGCGATGCACACATCCCACTTCTCTTTACACCCGGAAGACTCCCAAGTGCTACTAAAGTCAAGGTGTTGGCGCATGACCTCTTCACTGTTCTCGGACTCGATTCTCCTAACTATTTCAATTTGTCTTTCCGATAGAGTTCTTCCGTTATTGTGCTGCTCTTGGACGCTCTCAAGAAAGCCAATCGACCAATCGTCAAGAATCTCCCTCCGAGAAACAAGACCTTCAAGTGTTTTTTCAAGCTGGTGTTTGTTCATCATTGCCTCCACCCCTTAGACGGGTGAGTCATAGTTTTATTCAAAGTCTTCTGAGTAATTCCAAGTCTCTTTTTGGGTGTGCCATTATGAGATTATTCTGGTGGTTCCACATGACCTGCATACGCTCATCCGTGCCTGGGATTTGTCGAATGATAATCCCCAACCAGTGATTCCACTTTGGACTATTGTATCTTACCAAGTCACCCACTTTCACTTATAACCTCCCTCTGTCTGTTGGACGGGTGAATTAACAATTTATTCAAAAAAAACCTAACCGGGGCATTTACTGAGAAGTGTCCAGCATTCTTCAATTTCTTCCAGGCAGTACTCATCTCCGATATCGTACTGGTCGATATCGTTGTCCTGCCACGTAACTTCAAGCCAGTCACCATCACGGTCAGTGATTATGCCCAACCACGTGCTCTTCTTGGGGGTCGGTGTCGAACGCCAATACGTACCACGAACCAAGTCACCATACTTTAAGTCATGTGCGTTCATTTATAATTTCTAATTGATGTCTTGAAAAAGGATAAACCTCCCCATCTATTAAGACCGTTGTAATGCAACATCTTGCGCTAGGTTTATATTCTGTCCCTAGTACAATGCCGACCACAGCATGCTCACACAAGACCGAAGACCACCTGCACCTCACCAAATCACCCGGCAGCATTTAATACCTCCGCACTTTGCTCTATTTGTCTGCCCAAATTGATAAGTCTTCCATCAACAAAGACATTCCAATCGTATTCAAGATTATCTGTTCTGGGAATTTTCTCCACCAGAACGGCGAGGCCAGTGGGCAAGCCCCAGTGATTACTGCATCCTTTTGGAAGTTTTATTACGTCACCTACTTTCACTTACAACCTCCAGTCCAGATTCAGCGATATCTTTCAATTCGTTTCCAAATAGTACTCGCCAGCAGTGGGTCCACTCAGAGTGCCCCACCACGATGCCCACCTCGCCCAGTGTGCCAGCAGGACCAAAACATATTGTCTTAACCAAGTCACCGACTTTCATTTATCACCTCCAGGTCATGTTTGATTTCTACTTCATGCGGATATTTATCATTCCAATAAACCACCACACAAGAGTAGCCGCTGGCATTGAGCACAACGCCAATCCAATTGATGGCGTCCAAGCTCGTGTCACGGGTGATGGGGCGAACCAAATCACCGACTTTCATCATTGCCTCCAACCCTTAGACGGGTGAGTCGTGTTTTTATTCACCGACTTTCACTGATAACCTCCAGGCATTTATGATGAATTACAACCTCGTCACCTCCAATGAGAACAGTAAAACAGTCTCCGTGGTGTGGATCGTGACGGACGATCAATCCAATTATCCCGTCGTGGTCGTAGTACACCCAATTGACCAAGTCACCGACTTTCATTTATGACCTCGATATCACCTTTGTGACCCAGGGCGATATCCCTGCAAGACACAAACCATTCTCCACAATCAAATTGGACATGCCACCATTGTTCATCCTGGCCATGGACATTCAATCCACGAACATGCTTTATGACGATGCCAAGTCGGCTGGATTGCTGGTAACAGAAGAAGCACGGGCACGGTTCGTCAGTAAGGCACCCACCAACTTTAATCAAGTCACCAACCTTCATCACTGCCTCCACCTCTTAGACGGGTGAGTCGTGTTTTTATTCACCGACATTCACTGACAACCCTCATGTATCTCAGCAACCCTTTATCTAGATTGAGGGGCACGTGATCGCCCATCATCAAAACACGGTGGTTCTCAACAACCACGCCGTCATCACGGTGAATAGGATCTTCTCCAAGATAAAGTGCAACTCGCCTATTTAAGTGTCCAGTGTGACCATTGATATAATCAAACTTTACTAAGTCACCGGCTTTCATTTAATAACTCCAGGCATCGGCAGCGACAAGGAACTAAGGTGTCATCAAAAAACTGCACCCAATAATCGCCATCCTTTTTTTGCGCCATAACAATACCCATTTTGTCGAGCGAACCCTGTCGATACCTTACTAAATCACCTACTTTCATTTATGACCTCCAATTCTCGGATACGAGTCCAGAATGTTCCGTATTTACCGTTCCACATAATCTTAACGGCTGGAAGTTGGCAAGGATCAATCTTTTGCCAGTTTGTCCCTACGACTACCCCTAGCTTTTTATAGGGATGTTCTAGTTTATAACGAACCAAGTCACCGACTTTCACTTATAACCTCCAAGTTCAAAGATGAAGACCACGAAAGTTCGCCACTAGGTAACTGACAGTACCAAACCTTGCGACCACCGAACTCTATTTTTGTTACAATACCAGTATGGTTGATGCCTGAGTTTTCCATCGGACTGCCAACATATTTAATCAAGTCACCGACTTTCACTGAGAACCTCCAAGTAAGTTCGCTTTACAAGATGTCGATCTCCTTGTGGAGAATATATGTTCACGTGAGTGCCCAGCTTACCAACTACCACATAGAAGATATCCGATATAATTGAGCCAGGAACCATGTGTCTGGGGGCATCTCGCCTGATCTTCACTAAGTGACCGATGTCTGGTTTGATTCTGTCCATCATTGCCTCCAACCCTTAGACGGGTGAGGCTAGGTTTTATTCATTTTTTTCACCACCACGCAGGCTGGTTGCGCTTCCAAGTCGCAATCTTCGCTTTAGCGCCGAGATAATATGCACGATAAGCAGCAACAGCGTCTTCTGCTCTATATTGCTCCGGCATCGCCTGGACAAATTCAGTTAGCTGCCCACGTGGTATTTTGTGTGCTTGCGTGGCGCACCACTCAATAACACTTTGAGACTTGTGTTCTCTATCATAGCGTGCGGTGTATTCATAGCACAGTGCCATCCCGTGCTGGATCAGCCAATGGAAGTTCGCCCTGGTCATCCCGGCCCAGATAGTGCAGGGATGCTTGCGATAAGCAGCCTTGTAAGGCGTCTCCTCGCAGCCATGACGGACCAGGGCAGAACACAGCATCTGTGCTGTCTCCAGGGGCATCTTAACAACGTGCTTGTCAAGCTGTTGAATTGCGGCCTCAATGGGGTCTGTATCTAAAATAAAAATGTTCATATTTTTTTAATATATCTACTTGGGCACACGCACAGTTGGTTTTTGTAGAAAATCTTACCATAGCTTAAATCTACATCTTTATATTCCTCTGTGCCTAAAAATACACTCAACTCATTAAAGGCTAGTCCAACATAGTCTCCTTCTGGGCCGTAAACATCGCCTTCAACTCTTACCAAGTCTCCTATTTTCATCTGTCCTCCCATTGTTTAGACGCATCAAGTTAAGATTTATTCACACCCTAAACGAGATTGTCAATCCTTCCGTAGTAATAGAAGCGGTCCAACCAGACAATAACTTAGTGTAATTGTCTACATCGCCAAGCACAGACGATAGGGGTGAAGATACAGTTGTTGTCATGGTGCAGTGACCCCATTTATAATCCCACATCTCCGTAGCCTCTGAGACTACTTCGTCGTACTCATACCAGTTGTCGCACATATCAGTTTGAGACAGCTCTGCATCCGTAGCTGTGCTCTGGAGGTATTGCAGCAATGGGTCGCCATGTACAGTATTAACATCCAAGCCTGACCCTGCGATAGCAATCAGTCGGGGGAAGATTTCGCTCCTCTTTAGGATATCCTCCTTATAATCTTCACAATCGGCACGAATATCTTCTCCGTCATCACAAGTAAAGACAACGGATGCACCCTCACCAAATTCAAAGTTAGACAATTTTTCAAAGTTAGACAATTTTTCCTCCTGTCTTTGTTAATAGATATCTATAAGCGTCGGTCAAGTCCGACGATGAGCGGATTTTTGGCCCCAAGCCATCGACCATAATTATTCCCAATATACCGCAGACGGTTGATTCTGGTATCTCAGTACTGAATCTGTCCCCGCCTTTTGCAAAGATCACTTCATCATACTCTCGACCACAGTCATTATAAACGTACTCCAGTGAGGCGCAGACCGATCTATCTGTGTCAATAGATAGAAATACATCATCAACACAGGACAAACTCTGAACCAGTCTCACTCTGTCGTTGTGAGACATAAATCTGGCACCTTTTTTTATATTAGCTTGATGGTCGTTGTTGACGATGACAATAAGCTTGTCGCCAAGTTTCCTTGCCTCCTCAAAACAATCTAGGTGACCTACATGTAGTGGGTCATAGTATCCACTCGTAATAATAAGTTTCATTGAGCGGGTCCAAACTTCTTCTCAATCAAATCAAACATATCATTCAAGTCATTCATGCTGGCAGCTGCCTTGTAAATACGGTAAGCCTTAACTGCTGCCCAAAGTTCTTCCCTAGTCAGCCAGCCACTGTCAATATATTCCTTGCGAAGCTCTTTCTTTTGCTCTTTGTATGGCTCAATAGCTTCTTCGATTGCATGCAAAGATTTAAGATAACTGATTACATATTCTTCGACAGCGGTCACATACTCATCATCCTCTTCCTGGTTGACTACCACTAAATTAGGCTTGCTCATCTTCTTCTCCTCCTTTGTTAAAGTTATTTAGTCTGCTAAGGGCCAGACGATCTTCCCCTAGTCTCTGGTTAGTTAGCGTATACCCCATCACGGCCATTCCGACCACCAAGCCCCCTAGCCATAGCGAAAGCATACTTAAAGCTGCTTCAATTGTTGACATATCCATGTCTACCTCCTTGTTGAGTCAATACCGAAGACGGGAGTCGAACCCGTATGCCTAAAGGCGAGGGATTTTAAGTCCCTTGTGTATACCAATTCCACCACTTCGGCCCAAAGGGCTAATCACCATCTCTCCTTTTTGTATGCCTCCATAAATAAGGAACAGCAATAAGTAGAGATAATATCGCTAGTGAATATATACAGTCTCTCATTCTATCCTTGCCCTAGTGGACCCGGAGGGACTCGAACCCCCAATCGACCCGTTATGAGCGGGT
>Ga0098044_1001939_pt1 | contig 10793 bp, 11 predicted proteins | sample 10_taG_FD_75053 | JGI IMG/M metagenome (GOLD analysis project Ga0098044, IMG submission 75053) | Marine viral communities from the Subarctic Pacific Ocean - 10_ETSP_OMZ_AT15264 metaG | ecosystem: Environmental > Aquatic > Marine > Oceanic | place: Pacific Ocean | collected 2015-01-16 | reverse complement strand
TGCGACCTATTGTCAATGAAATACTAAACATGAATGCGGTAGTAGAAAAATTTGGAATTCATCCAAACAACTTTGCTCTTGCTCGCGCCATAGTCGGCGATAAGTCTGACAATATTCAGGGAATCAAAGGTGCAGGCCTGCCAACCATAGCTAAGCGCTTTCCGTTTCTTCGGGAAGAAAAGTCTCACGAGACTAAAACTGTAGTTGAATTTTGTATGGAACAGGAAAACAGACTTAAGATTCACGAAAGAATTATTGAGGAAAAAAGAACCATCCTGGACAACTATAAATTAATGCAGTTGTATTCGCCAGCTATTTCCCCTCAGACTAGTCGATCAATACGGAATAAGATATCCATCCCTTATAGAGATTTCAACAAGACCGCTTTCTTGGGCCTGATGCTTGAAGATGGTATCGGCCAATACAACTGGAACGACCTGTTCACGCACTCGAAAAAAATATCCATAGAAAAATTATTTTCTCGTGAATAAAAACCCACGCCGATCGTCTGAATAATGTCAGCATTCGTAGCTCAACTGGGCAGAGCATCAGCCTTCTAAGCTGAGGGTTGCAGGTTCGAGTCCTGCCGAATGTGTTAAAGGAGAAAAGATGACAACACTAGAAATAATGGATTTAATTGGTAGACTGATAATTTGTTTCATGATTGTTTCGGGTATGCTAATTTTTATCACATGCAATGTAAATTTTGTTGAAAAAAAAGATGAGGAAAGCGATTTGGAAGATAATTAGTAGTGATGGCTTTGCAAGCCATCGCATGGAAAACTCCTCTGTTTAATTAGATAGTGAAAATACTATAGTTTTCAACGCAACCGCGTATTTAAGGGGCAAAAAACAATATTGAATTAACCTCATGGAGAGGTTTTTCCATTTTTTAAGGCAAAAATGAATTTATCGTTAACAAAAAAAGAAGATTTTTCCAAGTTTGGAAAGTCTTTTCAGGAAAATTTATGCCAGCTAATATTACAAGATCGACCATTCGCCGATCAGATCGGAGAAGTTCTAGTACCTTCTTTCTTTGAATTAAAATACTTGCAAATTTTTTGTAAGAAAATTTATGATTACAAAGAAAAGTATAAGCTTCACCCAACATACGATATTTTTGTGTCAATACTCCGTACTGAACTGCAAGATCAGAATGAAGTCATTCGACAACAAACAAGAGACTACTTCGCTAGAATTATGGCAGGCGGCACAAAAGTAGATGGCTCTGAATATATCAAAGACACCAGTTTAGATTTTTGCAAAAAACAGAAATTAAAAGAAGCTATATTGACTTCAATTAACCTCCTGAATAATTCCTCTTTTGAAGAAATAAAGACCGTTATTGATGATGCCCTTAAACTCGGCCATGATAATGATTTCGGCTATGAATACGTTCAGGACTTTGAAACTAGGTATGTTCCCAGGGTACGCAAACCGGTCACGACTGGGTGGGAAGATATGGACAAGTTACTTGATGGAGGCCTCGGAAAAGGCGAGCTTGGCGTAGTTATCGCACCGACCGGTGCTGGCAAATCCATGGCTCTCGTACACTTGGGCACCCAAGCAATACTTGAGGGCAAATCAGTGGTACACTACACATTGGAGCTACAGGATACGGTTGTGGCCAGGAGATATGATAGCTGTTTGACGGGAATTAAATTAAATAATCTTAATTCCTCCAAGACAGAGGTTCTGGAAAGGGTCAAAAACATCGAAGGCAGCCTTACGGTCAAAGAATATCCAACAAAAACTGTCACCACACGTGCCCTGACAAATCATTTAGAAAGGTTGCGTACATACGGCAGAGACGTAGATATGATCATTGTTGACTATGGCGATCTCTTGCGGCCCATGGAAAGAAGAAAAGAAAAGAGAAACGAACTGGAATCCATATATGAAGAATTAAGAGCGATGGCTTCGGAGTTTAAGTGTCCGGTGTGGACAGCCAGCCAAACAAATAGAAGCGGCCTGAATGCTGAGGTTATCACCATGGAATCGATCTCCGAGGCGTTCAGCAAGTGTTTCGTCGCCGATCTAATATTTTCGATATCCAGAACAATTCAAGATAAAAACACTAATAGTGGCCGAATTTTCATCGCTAAGAACAGAAATGGAGCAGACGGAATAGTGTTTCCCATCTTTATGGACACATCCAGTGTGGATATCAAGATTCTTCCCCCGGGAGAGGGAACGGAAGAAGTCGTAGTGCAAAAATCCCTGAAGGAATCATCGGAAGATCTCCGAAGTAAATATAAAAAGTTTAGGCAGAAAAGGAACAAACAATGAAATCAACACAAATTTTATCGGACACCACCCACTTCATGAAATATGCAAAGTATTTGCCAGACAAATACAGACGAGAGACATTCGAGGAGACGGTTAGTCGCAACAAAGAGATGCATATTCGAAGGTTTCCTGAGTTGAGAGAGGAGATTGAGAAGGCTTATAAGTTTGTGTATAATAAAAAAGTCCTTCCATCAATGAGATCTATGCAGTTTGCCGGTAAACCTATTGAACTCAATAATTCTAGGGTTTTTAACTGTGCATATGCACCCGTCGATCACCTTGATATGTTCTCCGAAACAATGTTTCTACTGCTCGGCGGCACAGGAGTTGGATACAGTGTCCAAAAACACCATGTGAAAAAATTACCGCAATTAAAGGGATTCAGGATCAATCCAAAGACAGGGAAAGTCAAAACAAGAAAATATCTGATAGGAGACTCCATAGAGGGCTGGGCCGATGCAATTAAAGTTTTGGTCGAAGCAGCTTTTTTTGGGAAATCTAAACCAAATTTTATCTATGATGACATAAGACCCAAGGGATCTAGGTTGATTACCAGCGGCGGAAAAGCGCCCGGGCCACAACCGCTTAAAGATTGCATTCATAATATAGAAAAAGTTTTATCAACAAAATTTTCCGGAGAAAAGCTTGGCCCTATCGAAGTACATGACATAATGTGCTACATCGCCGATGCCGTGCTTGCCGGAGGAATCCGCCGCGCTGCTTTGATATGTTTCTTCTCGTTTGACGACGAAGAGATGGCCACAGCAAAAGTTGGCAGTTGGTGGGAATTAAACCCACAACGAGCGAGAGCCAACAACTCAGCCGTTGTGTTGAGGCATAGAGTAAAGGAGGCTGACTTTTTATCTCTCTGGGACAAGATTAAAAATTCTCAAGCTGGTGAGCCGGGAGTTTATTTCAGCAATAACCAAGAGTGGGGAGCCAATCCATGCGTGGAAATAGGGTTGAGGGCAAATCAATTTTGCAACCTGACGGAAATCAATGCTTCCAATGTTGAAGATCAAGAAGATTTGGATAGCCGATGTAAGGCAGCAGCATTTATAGGGACACTCCAGGCCAGCTACACAGACTTTCACTATCTTCGTGAAGTCTGGAAAGAAACAACAGAAAAGGATGCCCTTCTCGGCGTCAGTATGACTGGGATTGCTTCTGGCAAGATTAAAGCTCTTAACTTGAAAAAATCCGCTGCGGTGGTTGTTGAAGAAAATCAGCGCGTTGCAGAATTACTAGCAATAAATCCTGCTGCTCGCTTGACATGTGTTAAGCCCGCAGGCACGACAAGCTGCATACTGGGCACTTCGTCTGGCATTCATGCGTGGCACAGTGAACATTATTTACGACGTCTTCGTGTCGGAAAAAACGAAGCCATATATAAATATCTCGCTGAAAATCACTCCGAGTTGGTTGAAGATGATTTCTTTAAACCAAAAACATCAGCAGTGATCACCATCCCAATAAAAGCTCCCGAAGGTGCGATCACCAGGAAGGAAAGCGTTTTTTCTTTCTTGAACAGGGTTAAGAAGATTAGTACTGAGTGGGTCGCGCCTGGCCATCTCAAAGGCCAAAACAGTCACAATGTTAGTGCAACGATTAGCATTAAAGAAAATCAATGGGAAAGAGTTGGCAAATGGATGTGGGAAAACAGAAATACATTCAATGGATTGAGCGTACTGCCACATGATGGCGGAAACTATGTTCAGGCACCATTTGAAGATTGCGACGAAGAAAAATACAAAAATTTATTTTCAGCATTAAAAAATATTGACTTAACGAACATTATAGAGTATAATGATGAAACAAAACTACAAGGCGAATTAGCTTGTTCTGGCGGCGCCTGCGAAGTAAGAAATCTCTAAACACAGGAGGAGAAATGTCTGATAAACCTATCACAAAAGAACAATATGTTGTCGATTATGTTAAATCCCTGGCGGCCATCGAAGAAAAGATGGAGCCCTTCAAGGAACATCGTCGCGACCTAAAGAAAAATTATGTTGAGAATGGATGGCTCACGAGAGAAGAAGTTCGTATTGCCGTCAAAGCTTATCGCCTTATTAAGGGCGATGTTGATATCCAAGCACTGAATGCTGTTTATAATAAAATCTCTTCCAAAGTGGGGGTCTAGTATGAGTTGTATATGTACGGATGGATTAAAAAGGATTAATTTTACACCGGTAAACCGGTACGTGTATGTTACTCCTCCGGAAGAACCGGAAAAATCTGAAAGCCCGGTGCTGTTACCGGAGGATTACAAAAAAGAATCCGCACCTGTCGTAACAGTTTCGGTTATCAAACCAGCCGCAGATTGTAATTTAAAATTAAAGAAATGTGATAATATACTTGTTGAATCTCACATGCTGCGAGAAATTTTCGTGGAGGATGTTCAAATTCACATAATTTTAGAAAATTATATTTTGGGAACATACTAAAAAATGAATTCTTTGAATAAAAAGCTACCTAGCTCGTCCAAGAAGCAGAAGATAGAACTGTATGGCGATGGGCTAGGAAAGGTAGAACTGGTTGATTGTGTTGGCTCTGACTTAACTGTAGTTAATAGTGCTCGTGTAAGCTTCGGTGTACATAAAGAAATTCTTGAGGAAAAAGATAAAAAATTAATTAAATATCTAATTAAACATCAACACACTTCTACTCTAGAACACTGTGTTATGACATTTCGCTTCAAAGTTCCTTTATTCATCCGATCACAGCATCATAGACACAGAACATGGAGTTATAATGAAATTAGCCGAAGGTATACGGACTTTAATATTGAATTCTATGAACCTGAGTCTTTTCGATCGCAACATAAAAGCAATCGACAGGCTTCCAACACAGAGGAGCTAGATAATCCGCAGATTCACTTCTTCCATCGCGAGTTCGGCTGCAGCGGCCAGGCCTCGATCGTAATTAGGGACCATCATGAGCGCTCAATAGCTCTTTATGAATCTTTGTTGCGTGGCGGAGTGTGCAGAGAGCAAGCGCGGGGAGTGCTACCGCAAAACATGTATACAGAGTACTACGGAACAGTTAATTTAAACAATTTATTAAAATTTATAACTTCACGCTCTCACAAGGGAGCACAATGGGAAATACAAAAGGTCGCAGAGGCATGCTTAGAGTTTGCATCTCAAGCATATCCAATAACAGTTGCGGCATACAGGGAGGAAAAAAATGCTAAAAGGTAAACTAGACACCCCGGAAGAAAAAATCAGAGGGGTAATCATCCTGGCAGTCACGTTTTTTATAGCGTTCACTGTCACCACATGGTTTCAAATTGCTTTCGCCGAGGAGAAATCCCCGGACACAGAGCCAACTAAGATTGAGGAAATTGAACTCAAAGAACTTCCAGAAGCAGAGGGAGATTTTGAGCCCGAGGAGAATGAATTGCCAGCTATTTGCTTTGAGGTTAGCCGTGAATATTTTTGCTATCGAGAAGGATAATGATGGGCGGGTCGACTGGGAAGCATCGGCAAGATCGCAGGACGATTACGGAATCCTTGAGATGACTCTGGAGTCTTGTCAGATGCTTTCCACCGCTCTTAACGAATTATCTGGCAAGCGTGTTGTAAAATATCGTTCGACGTATAGGGATCATCCATCAACTGAGTGGGTGCAGGAGTCATCAGCTAATTTTATGTGTCTTGTTCGCCATACGCGATCTTTGTTAAAGGAATATGCGGAGAGATCTAACAAGCAGCATGCATGCGAATCAGTTCTTAAGGAATTAATAATAAAATTCAACCCGGGATTATTCCCCAGGCACGAACCGACTCCGCTTCCCTGGTGCATGCCCGAAAAATTTAAATGCGAAGATGTCGTTGAATCTTATAGGAGATTTTACGCTTCGAGAAAAAACATTCGTTACCCTTTGAATAAAGTACCCAGTTGGTTCGTCAAACATAGGGGCGACAGAGAGTACCAAGTGATTGGAGAGATTATATGATTACACCTTTTATGTTTTGTGCAGCTTTAATGACTTTGAATATGCCAAACTCCGGTTTGGCGTGTCAACAATCAGCCATTGTCCTGGAAGAGAGCAAGAAGAATGATATTCCACCAGAATTATTATTTTCTCTCATATTTTATGAAAGTAGATGGAGCCCCAAGGTTAAATCCCCTTCGGGCGCTTGCGGCTTAACTCAGGTTCTCCCGCGATACACCAAGGGAACTGTGGGAAAACATTATTCTTGCAAAGACCTAAAGGATCCTGCGACTTCAATAAAAGTTGGCGCGGAGATTCTCGGTATGCACTATGAGAGTTCACAAAAAAACGAAAAAGCTGCGCTATGCAAATATAATCGCGGCCCGTACTCGAAATCATGCAAGTCTTGGCGAGCCACGAAGCATGGCATTCGATATGCCAGGAAGATCTTAAAGTTCTCAGAGGCGATAAGAGAAGAAGTGGAAGATATATATTTCTGCATGATAGAAGACGAGTGTTGCATTGATCCATACCCACAACCACGACTATTTAAATACTAAAATGAAAAATCATGTCTATAACTGTGATAAAGTGGTCATAGGCATTACATTCGAAGCCATTTTGTATAGCTTGCTTCACAATTGTTTTCTTATTCCCAATATGAAGATAGAAGAAGCGATAAGTTATTTTGATTTTTTGTCTCCCGCGACATGCGAGGCATTAGGCGTGGATGAATCGTTCTCCTTGCCTGATAAAGAGTTTGGTTATTTTAAATTAGAGGTCGCCAGGCGCCTGATTTTTAATCTTTCCCTACGAGGTCTGATCTATCCAACTGCCAAGGTACATTCTTTGAGAGTTGAAGATAACAGAATTAATGTTCGGACAAAAGATTCTAAGCTATCCAAGATAGATTTCAAGGAGCTTCTGATCTTTGACGAAAGAAATTTAGAGGGCCTTACCGCTCCAACCTCGACGTCGCCCAAGTTATTTAAGGTTTTAGATTGGATGGATGTACGATCAGGCCTATCTCATGAGCACGATTACTACAAATCTGATGATGACTTTATAAATGAAATATTTTTTTATCCATCCGATAGAATTGATGGATTCAATCCAGAAAGAAAAGATGTATGTGCCATATCGTATTTGACATTCGATCAACTTAATCAGTTTGAGTTTTCTGATACGTATGCCAGGTTTAAGATCCAAAAGATCATGAAGTCTTTAGGTATACGAGGAGCCAGAAATGGCCGCTCAGTGGAAAATCCAAAGATATACAAGCACTATGCATTGAAAGTGGAAGCATCTGACCGAGAAATGTTTAAATGCGAACGCGATATATACGAAGACTATGACAATGTTAAGTTTATGCACTTAACAGTTGACGAGATTATTGATGAAGAAGGTATTGAAGGTGCCGAGAAGCCCCTATGTAGCCGGGATCGTCCCGGTGGCAGGCCAAAAATTAGATTTTGATTTTCCATGGCATGATTCCTTGCAGCCAATCGCACCAGATTATTTAGCCGTTGAACGCGCTGTTGTGGAATGTGCCCAAGCATCTTGCAGAACAATTTGGATTGTATGTCATGATGACATGCAGCCATTGATACGATATAGATTGGGTGATTTCTTGAGTGATCCAACTGAGATGCATCGCTCGCGATTTGCTAAAAAACCGGGCTATCACAAGCACTATATCCCTATTTTTTATGTACCGATTCACCCCAAAGACAGGAAGAAGAGAGATTGTCTAGGCTGGAGCGTTTTGCATGGTGCGCTTGCAGCAGACAGCGCGAGCAGATCTATAAGTAAATGGGCAACGCCAAGCAAGTTTTATGTTGCGTTCCCATATGGGGTGTACAACGCACATGCTCCGTTCTGGCATCGCAAACGCATCTTAGGCGAGGGCAGGGTTTTTATATCCCACGAAGGGAAGACCGTGACTGACGGAGAATATTTAGGTTTTACATTAACGCTGGAAGATGTTAAAATAATAAGTAGACAGGTTCGTAAAGAGGGAACAGTTAGGTATTCCCCGGACCAGCCGATGTCTGAAAGAAAATACGGAATATACGCTGATATACCTCTCCCTTCGCACGAGAGAAATTCAGCTAGAAATTTTCCGCTAGATTATGTGTTTCGCTTCTATGATATAAAGGAAGAAGAAAAAATAGAGATACCATGGTATCACAATATAGGATCGTGGGATGGGCTATGTACATACCTGGGATCCGAAGAGAGAAAGTTGGTTGAACGGCCAAGAAAGAGTATGATGTCTTATCATGAATTAAATCCTATAGGAGGAGAGTTTGAGTAGAGTTACCAGTAAAATACCATTTGTCAGTTTGCATGCCCATGACGGGCATTCGGTAGGAGATGGACTAGGATATCCAGATGAGCATTTCGAGTTTGCCTATTCCAATGGGCTGGATGCACATGCCATCACAAATCATGGCAATATGAATTCGCTCCCTCACATGCTCATGCATTTGGAAAAAATGAAAGCCGAGGGCAAAAACTTTAAAGCCATCTACGGCATGGAAGCATACTTTGTTCCCTCTCTCGATGAGTGGCACGAAGAGTATAACAAAAATCAGGAAAGCAAAAAGAAGAAAAAGAAAGAAGAAATATCAGCAACGGTCGTTGAAGACGAAGAGCAAACCAGGAAGGTCAAAAGCATATTGAATCGTCGACGCCATTTGGTGTTGTTGGCGCAGAACCAGAAGGGGTTGAATAATCTTTTCAAGATTGTTTCTCTCTCCTATCAGAGAGAAAACTTTTATCGCTATCCACGAATTGATTACAAGATGCTTGCAGAGTACAATGAAGGTATAATTGCAACCTCCGCATGCCTAGGTGGCGTGTATGCTGGATGTTACTGGGAGAACCGCGAGGAAGGCTCTGACGCAGTCCTAGAGGCCATGGCAAGGGAAACTGAGAAGATGCTAGACATCTTCGGCGATAGATGGTATGCAGAAGTCCAATGGAATGCAATCCCAGAACAACATGAACTTAATCACTATGTTATTCAGACTGCAGAGAAGTTCAATCTGAAACTGATAAGCACCGTCGATTCCCACTATCCCAGCCCCGACGCCTGGAAGGATCGAGAGCTTTACAAGAGATTGGCTTGGCTGGGCAAGAAGAAGCCTGTATGGTTGGAGAAGGAAATTCCTGAATCTGTTGACGAAATAGGGTATGAACTGTATCCCAAAAACGGTGACCAAGTCTGGGAATCATATAAAACTTATTCACAGTGGCTCGACCAAGAGTATGATGACAAGTTAATCCTGGAAAGTATTAAAAGAACTCATCAGATCGCTCACAGAAGGATCGAGGACTTCCGGCCTGACACAACTGTTCGCCTGCCATCTTTTGTTCTTTCCGAGGGTAAGGACGAGAACGAGGCTTTGGCCCGGGCCTCGATCAAGGGCCTGAAAGAAAAAGGCCTTCATAAGAAACAAGAGTACATTGACCGCCTTCGTCGCGAACTCCACGTCATTAGCGGCAGAGGATTTTCGAAATATTTTCTTACGATGAAAGCAATATCAGACAAAGCGCAAGAGTTGTCGCTGGTTGGCCCCGCAAGAGGATCGGCAGCAGGAGCGTTAACTTCTTATGTCCTGGGAATAACTCAGATTGATCCACTGAAGTACGATCTCCTCTTTGAGAGATTTCTTACTAAAGATGGTGAGGGATATCCAGACATCGACTATGACGTGGCTAATCCCATGCGCCTCAAAGAAACTTTAATCGAAGACTGGGGGAAGAATGTTGTTGTTCCGATTTCAAATTATAACACTCTTAAGCTACGATCCTTGATCAAAGATATTTCAAAGTATTATGACATCTCGTTCAGGGAAGTTAATAATGTTACCAGCAAGATGATGGATGAGGCAACGCCAGCAGCCAAAGCTGCGAATGGAATCAAGACCGGTGTTTACGCCCCTACCTTCGAAGAGGTAATGAAATATAGCTCTAGCCTTCAGGCGTTTCTTGCGAAGTATCCACATATCAAGCGGCACGTTAAGGCTCTTCACGGCCAGGTTCGAAGCGTCAGTCGTCATGCTGGCGGAGTTGTTGTCGGTGAAGATCTAGACAAGCATATGCCTCTGATAAACTCGGGTGGTGTTTCACAGACTCCATGGTCGGAGGGCCAGAATGTACGTCACTTGGAGCCCATGGGCTTTATCAAATTTGATTTGCTTGGCCTGTCAACCATCGAGATGATACAGCAGTGCATCGAGAACCTTCTCAAGCGTCAGCATGGTATCAAGAATCCCACGATGGCCGAGATCAGAAAGTATTATGATGAAAACTTGCATCCAGATAAGATTGATATAAAAGATAAAGATGTTTGGAAGAACATCTTTCATGATGGGAAGTTTGCCGGGATTTTTCAGTTTACCCAAAAAGGCGCACAGTCTTTTTGTATTAAAGCGAAGCCCGAAAACATCATCGACTTGTCGGCCATCACATCGATTTATCGTCCTGGCCCTTTGGGTACCAACGTGGATAAAAAATATGTTGCAGCCAAGGCACATCCAGAAGATATCAACTATGCTCA
>Ga0098044_1001938_pt1 | contig 10794 bp, 15 predicted proteins | sample 10_taG_FD_75053 | JGI IMG/M metagenome (GOLD analysis project Ga0098044, IMG submission 75053) | Marine viral communities from the Subarctic Pacific Ocean - 10_ETSP_OMZ_AT15264 metaG | ecosystem: Environmental > Aquatic > Marine > Oceanic | place: Pacific Ocean | collected 2015-01-16 | reverse complement strand
TCTTCTGTCATTCTTGGATCTTCTTTACGTTCAATTTTTACTCTCTCTACTTCAGTTTTAAAACTTCCATCTGGTTCAACTATTTGTTGAGGTTCAACTGCTTCTTGGGGTTGAACCTGAGATACAGGTGCGGTATACCAAGCTTCGATTAATTCATCAATAATAGCTTGATCAATCTCCTTCTCTTGACCCAATATATAATTAACACTTTGAATAAAAATAGGTTTTATTTGATCGTGCTTAAAATATTCAGGAAATGCAGTAAGTTTAGATTCTAATGGGTCAACAGGATCTACTAAATCTAGAAATTTTCTAGCTCTAGCTACAATCATCACAACCTGATCACGACTCAAATTTATTTGAGGTTGAACTTGAGGTTGAACTTGAGGTTGAACTTGAGGTTCAGCATCAAGACGTTTATCTTCTTCAGTATATCCGCGCGGATCAAGATCTTCATCTACTGTAGTATATCCGCTCGGATCTATTCCTTGACCAATGCCTTGTGCTTTTTTATTTCTGCCAGTTATTTTATTTACAATTCTATTAAAAAAAGACATAAATGTGCTCCTAATAAGTACACCATTACTATTCCTATATAATATTTAATTATATAGAAAACATTATATTCCTTTTATATTTCGGAATTATTAGTCTTTTAGGTTATGTTTTTAGAATTGTATCTAGCCTCTATGTCACCAATAATAGGATGTCGAACTATACTTTTTTCCGACAGTTCGTTAAAAGCTATCCCTTTAATACCTTGCAGCCTATTCATAGCGTCTGCCATTCCATTTTCACAACCGAGATCAGACTGTCTAACATCTCCAGTAATAACTATTTTACTATTCTTTCCGAACCTTGTCAAGAATAATCTCATTTGTTCTGGAATAGTATTTTGGAATTCATCGGCTACTATGAATGAATTGTTGAAAGTAATGCCTCTATAATAAGCGAGAGGAATCGTTCTAATAAGTCCTTCGTTAATATAGTTGTTTATTTCTTTCTGTGATATGTACTGTCTTAATATCTCGAATAAAGGCATCATGTAAGGAGCTATTTTATCGTCTGAATCACCTGGAAGAGATCCAAGTTTTTCACCCATAGATTCTTTACATGGTCTTGTAAATATAAGTTGTCCATATCTACCAGATAGAAGTTCTTTTAATCCATAAACAGTAGCAATATGGGTATTGTGCGTTATAACACAATTATCTGTCAAATATAAATGATTTTCATCATCTATTAAAATACATTGAGCCTCTTCTTCTCCTATCTTGCAAATATCTTTAATAACTCTTCTAACCGGATATTTAGACCTATTTACAGCAATTTCTTTTTTTCTGTTTAACCTAAATAATTCTTTACTTTCATTATATTTTATATAGCATCTATATACTAAACGTCCACTTTTCCTCTCTCCTTTGTGCGTAAACCAACTTTCCTTTTCTTTAATAGAACACACCCCACCAAGAGACGAAATTATTTCTTTTATATCATTGGCTAATCTTTCTGACGTAATAGATATTTCAGGCAATCCTTTACTGATATATCCATCGGAATCCATCAATCCTTGTATAATTGACAATCTTATATCTCTAGTGTTATACTTATAATTATCTGGAATAAATTTATCGTGAGATCTTTTACCCATTAAATAATACTCTTTTAATAAAGAAACATAATCATTTTCTTTATTTCGTTTTTTTATTCTTTTGATAGAGTAATCGTATTTATGAGATGGTTGTTTTGATAATTGGTATCCATCTAACAAACACGTTGACAAATTATCAACGATTTCTTCATCTGCTGTCGTTACAATGACCTGTCTTCCTGAAATACAGCCATCACCGAGAAGGATTCCTAAAAGATATGGATCAATTTCAATTTTATTTTTGTTAAATTTAACTTCGTTTGGAGTAAAAATCTTAAATCTGTTTTTCCCTCCTTTTTCGTGCATGTGATTTTTTATCCATAAAGTATCTTTTATTCTAGGTTTTTTAACCCAGTCTTTTTTATTTTTCTTTGATCCCCATCTGTTGTCATATATTTGCCACAAATGCTCAGCACAACTATCAACAAAATCTCCGTCTGCAAAAAACATTCTATATATAGACTTCTCACCTTGAGGAAAAACGCCAATAACATTAGCCGTTTTGCCTTTTGGAGTGCAAACGGTATCTCCAACTTTTATGTCTCCCATTTTTTTAGGACCATCAGTAGTATAGACAGTAGAATATAAAGGCTGGGCTTTCCCAGTTCCGGCCAAGCCATGAATGAAAGTTATTTCATTGCTTTTAATTGATTTTATTACTTCTCTTTGCTCATCTGTCTTCGCTGACAGTGTAATCTTTTTAAATGTCGTCACATTCTCCGTTGCTTCACGCTTACCATTATTTTTTTTTGACATATTACCTTTTATAGAATAAGCAAGCCATATCTCCTTCTTTTTCTATCATGATGTTTCCCAGTACATATCTGAGATGATCAGCAGAATATTTAGATAAAGCCTCATTGATATCTTTCCAATCATCATATTTTATATATGTACATTTCCCACGTATAGCTTGAGATTTGATTCTTAACAGATCAATTTCTTTCTCTCTTTTAATATCATCAATAATACTATCTATGCAGTTTCTCATAAATAAATCTTCCCAACCACCCTGTTTATAAGATTGTTCTAGCTTACGCCTTTCTTTGGATGGTAAACTAGAAAACAGAGTATTTCTCTGGTTGTTTGATAGATATTTGGTGTAAGTCCAAAATTCATTAAAGTCTTGAAATATAGAACACGACGATTTCATTTTAACTCCTATCATATTCTACAATTAGAATAACATCAATTCCTTTAATAAACATTTATCTCAACAGCATGATGAGTCACAAATACTATACATTCAATATTATTTGATTCAATAATTTCTGATATTTTTTCTTCTATTGAAGCTATTTCATTGTCACTGGCAGGAAGTATTTCATTCCCAACTTTAATATGAACGAAATTACCATTGATAGTAAAATTGTTTACTTTTATCTCTTTTGGTTTAATCGCTTTTACAGACTTACTTTTAGGTTTAACTACTTTTTCTTTAACTGCTTTTGCCATAATATTTTCCTTACAATATATTTTTAACGTTAATTGTGCTATCAACTATTTTGACTTCACCATTTGATAATATATACGAATTCTTTTGATCTAATTTACCTTCTAACCATTTGAACAACATTTGTTTTTGGATTACCAGTCCTTTATCATCTAATAGTATCGTAACAAACGTTTTTGGAATTCCCTGGAGCAAAGGATTATTTCCAGATATTAACTCTTTTTTGAGTTTTTCTGAGGGTACAAAATAGATAGAAATATCCTTGTTTAATAACGCTTTTTTAATTTTAGGTAAATTTTCTTTTATTCTTGAATCATTTGGTGAAAACATATTAGTCCTTTTTTTATTTTGAAAATAACTAATTTAGTATCGGAAGAAAAGATTAACTTCAACTTCGTTTCATCGCTACGCTCTTCAACTCGTAAGCCGAAACGTTCATTTCATTCACGTTCCGTCTCATGAGCTTTAAAAAGTATTTTGATTTAACTAACTGCGTAACAACCTCGCTCACAGCGAGAATATATACGCTCCTCTATGGGTCTTAGAAGAACCTGACAAGAAAATATTATGATCAAGCGGTTTTATTGACTATCTAGTTACTCGTATACTTACAGGACGTTCACATCGATAGTTTTAAACCTATCGTGTTGTTGCGCTATAGATGCCATCCGAGAGCTTGGTATACGTTCATCTCGGTAGGACTCTGCAATTTCGGTAGTTTTTTAAACTACGGATTTCTCTAGATAGACTCCTTTCTCTGATTATCACCGTATAGCTTTTTTAAGATTTGAGTTGCTTGTTTTCGAGAAACAGAATTGGGATCGGAGTCTCCATGATCATATCCATAACGAAGCAGAGCCTTTTTCTGTTTGCTCGTAATTGGCTTCTCTGGGATATCTATGGAGTCTGGCCTCATCTCTAAAGGCAAACTGCGAATACCTCTCCAAATTTTTCTTCTATTATTGCTCATCAAATACTATTACGGTACTACTACGCCATTATTGACTATTTCGTCATATCATAACAATAACTTTAACCACAAACAAGAAAAAAATAAAAGGATTTTACGCTATAATTAGCAATTAAAATTAGAAGTCAGTACTATCAAAAGGATTAACAATGACAGCTATAAGAATTTTACAAAGACTATCAGAACTAGTAGATGACGTAACTATTTCAAGTATTGCAAATACAGATTTACTAAGATATGATTCAGGTTCTGGTAAATGGCTTAATATAACTCCAAGCGGTGCTACAGGGGTTTTGGGATATTTAAATAGGGTCGGAACCGCTATAAGACCAACTAATACTAATGATCAATTACAAGTAGATGCTATATCCTATGAAGAAGACACGAATTCTAATATTAGTCTACTAAACAGAACTTTAAATGCTGATAATAGTACTATCTCAGTAGATTATCAAAATCATACCCTTGAAACCAGTTACGGGACCGAAGCTGCTAATTGGGAAAATAGAGCATTAGAGAATTCTAGCGAGAGAGATGTATTAGATTGGGAATCGCTTACATTGTCAGATTCAGCAGGCAATATTGCGGCTAATTGGGCAACTAGACAATTAATAGCTTCAGATGGAGCAGACGCTATTCTTGACTGGTCAACGGCAGGAACCGCCGCATTTGGAGATAGCGATTTAACAACAACTGGAACTGCTACCGCAACTGGAGGTCTAAGAACTAAAGTCTCTGTTGATAGTATTAACGATCCTCCAACAGACGAAGATTTAGATTCTGCATTTGGAACGCCAGCAGCATTAGGAGAAGGATTCGTCGGAATTCTTGATGATAACTCAGCAGATACAGATGTCTATATTTGCTACACCAGCGATACATCTTGGTTCTATATAAAAGGAACTAAAGCTTCACCAGCCTAATAAGGAGTAAAAATGAGTTTTACCTATAATTATAATGTTGTTCTTGGACTCTCTTTTACAGGGATAACCCTCGTTCAAACAGTTAAAGATCTCGACAACAATACTATCGCTGGTCTAACAGCTACGTTCACCGAAATTGCCGGTGGAGACTATATTTGCAAAATCGTAGGATTAGCTGACGATTTCACCGGATATGTTGTCGTAACAAACTCAGCAGACGGAGGTCATCTAGCCGTTGAAAATATCTACGACAAAGCAACATCTGCTGATCGAGCAGAACCAGGTCAAGGTGCTCCATCTGAATCAGCAACCCTCGCCGAAAAAGTAGACTATCTCTACAAAAGCTGGAGAAATAAAAAGAGACAAGTCAATAACAGTAGCACCAACGCAACTTGGGAACTGTACGATGACGCAGGGACAACCGTAGATCAACAAACAACAATCGATGACGATGATACAGAATTCAATGTCAGCGAAATAACTACAGGCTAATATGGCTTTAGACACAATTAAAAAAAGAGCCTCTGCAATGAACTTCGTACAAAGAGGAAGTGTTCTTCCTTTTGCCGATGGAGAAATCAATGCAGGAGACAACAGACAATTCGATGGTTTCTATAGCGGCGAATTTAGTAGAATCTTAAATGCTCAAAGAGCCGTAACTGTTTGGGATTCAGAGACTTTTGGTTTTGATGGGGAAGACGGAGAATGGGCAAGTGTAATGATAACAGGGACCGTCTATAGAGTCGAAAATGATGATGGAAATTTCCTCTGGGATACAACAGGCCATAAAGCAGATCAAAGAACTTTTGAACAAGGATTAGATGAAAATACAACTGTAGAATTTCAAGGAATATGGCAACCTTTCAATGTCACTTGGTTAGGATATACAGACGGAACTCACATCTTTACAGTAGAACTAGAAGTAGAAGAAGAGTGTCTAAGAGCTAATAAGAAAATGACAGACGAACTTACAACTCCCCTAAATGAAGAAGTTGTAGAAAAAAATGAGAATCCTACGACATGGGAAGATTTCAATTATATACACAGAAGATGGAGATTCATTAAAATGTTAGGGGTAAAAGGCAAACAAACAATAATTTGCCAAGAAGACATTTCAGACGAACCTAGATTAGAAGACTATTCTATTTAATTCTATCAAATGTGTTAATGTTTATGCTATAATAGCATCGAGGTAAAAAAATGCATAAGTTAATACTACCCGTTTTCATTCTCGTTTTTATTTTATCGGGATGCAATATGCAATTCCCAATGATTGTCTCGGCAGATCATTTGTCCGTCATTCAAAATACTAGAGGTCATGTCCCCGATACAAACGGAGTTTTGCATGTAAAAGTAATAGGTTGTCGTTACTACTATTTATGGACTAAACCTCCCAAAACAACGACTCAACCAACGACTCAACCAACGACCAAACCGACAACTCAACCGACAACTCAACCACGAATTATTGTTCCGATTAGTAAAATAATTGGGTTATCACCAATGCCTCTAACCCCTTTTACCGAAGAACCAATTTTCGATTTTTTCGCTAAAGGAGAAGGGATTAAAGAAGCAACCAAAAAACTAATGAAAAGACCTGTATCATCTACAGGAAGCTGTTTCATCGTTGCTAAACAATATGGATACTATTATGCCATTACAGCTAGACATGTAATTCTCGTCCCAGAAGCAAAAGTATTTGTAGATGGACAACAAGGCGAAATTGTATCTATTACAAGTATGGCTGATGTCGCTCTTTTAAAATTTAAATCTAACAAGACATATCCTATTTATAAATCTACGACAAACGCAAAAGTTTTGGATAATGCTTGGCTCGTAGGATATCCAGGAGATGTGATTGGGACTGTCAGAAAATTCACTGTCAAAGGTAGCGTTTGTAATGTCTCAAAAACAGAGATATGGTTCGCCGGTGGAGGGGCTAGAGGTATGTCAGGTGGACCAATGCTCAACGATAAAGATGAAGTTATAGGAGTTATCTCAAGATTCCTCCTTTCCCTTAAACCCTGCGATAACTTCATCAACAGCGTTCCGTCTCGCTACTTTAAATATGAAGTCGAAAAAATATTACTAAAAGAAAAAATCAAAGATCTTACAAATAAAATAAATACAACTAAAAAGAAAAAATCTTAAATTATTCCTTTTTCCCAATCAATCCAAGGCACAATTCAGCAGAAGGACACCAATCTGCACATTTGGGAACCGTTTTTTGACAAACGAATTTACCACATTTACATTTTCTTCTCTGCTCATCACTAAATAACTCAACCTCTTTCCCACAAGAACATGTTATTACTGTAGAATCTAATAAACGATTTGACGAATTGCCAGGGCATCTATTCATATTTATATATACCTAATTTGTACTTCTTTTCCTTTGTTGTTTAATTCACCCGATTTATTTTAGATCAACAAGAGTAAATGGATTTTCACCCGATTCTATAGCATCAATATTGTCGTTTTTGGTTTTTCCCATTGGATCTAAAGCCGCAAAATTACCCTCAACAGTAGCATTCAATATTTTCCCGATTTCTTCTTTCTTCCCCTCTATAGCAGACTGCAATATAAGCATGAGAGCCATCCTTTTCGAAGCAACAGCTATAGAGTTCTTGTCCTCAGATATGTTCTTGATATTAATCGCTATCCATTCGTCTTGAATATGGTTAGAACATTTGAAAAAGAATCCAACAAAAAATCTAGAGAAAATATTGTCGTCTTTACATGAAATACCTACAGTATGCGAATATAGAGCTTTCTCTAAAACCTTGTAGTGGAATTCATTTATAGTTTTGCAAATTGTTGTGATCATTTTATATAGAAATAGCAGTTCTTATGTCAAGAATAGCCTTTCTATATTTTTCGACAATTTCATCTAATTCTATCCATTTAGCTATATAAGGCTTATCCTCTTTGGTAAATACAATGTGTTTTGATTCGTCAGCAAATAATACTACCCAAGCAGTACTATCCATCTCACAGCTAGAAGATAGGACTTCAAATTCATAAACAATTTCCTTGACAGTCTTTCCATCGATAACCTCACCCTTTTTGAATTTGTCCATATTTACAGATACACAAATAAAATAAAAAATCCTCTATCTGTAATATTCTTTTAGATATTCAGCTTTTGTTTTGCCATAAGCCAACTTAAAGTCTTCATTAGTCATGGCATTTATCTTTGCGGCTCTCCATTTAGCATACCAATAATTTCTAATAATAGGACAGATTTTTAGCGTTGAATAGAATTGTTTTTTGAAGTTCCATCCCAAAAAGAAATCTTCTTTTGCCCACCACTCATTGTTATATCCAAACCTTTTTGTTTTGAATAAATAATGGACTAAGAGTTTCCAATGAGTTGACCAAAAAATGAAACGTTTATTCATGATTCGATTATAGCATATATTATTTCACAATGCGGCAAAAAAAAAATTGTTAGAGGATTCATAGGTTGAATGCCGAATATAAAGTAAAGGAGATATCATGAATAAAACAGGTAAAGGTTGGTTCAAAAACAAACTGGATGACAACGCCATACTTTCTATTATACAAGAGCATAAAGAAGGTAGAAGTGCAAACTTTTTAGCAAAAAAATGGAATTGTTGTTCAAACTCTATTAGAGGATATCTTAAAAAGGCAGGAGTTTACGCTCCCCAAAAACAAAGTATTCCAAACAGATATCATATTAATAGATCTTTTTTCCATACAATAGATACAGAAAAGAAAGCGTATTGGTTAGGATTTCTGGCTGCCGATGGTTGCGTACAGTTAACTAAGAAAGGAAGTATGTTATGTTTAAGTCTTAAATGGGGTGATCGTGAACATGTCTCTCTATTTCTTTCTCATATGGAAGCGTCTCATACTGTTAAGAAAACATCATCTTTGGGAGATAGTGGTATAAGGCATTTTAAGGCAACTGCCAGTATATGGTGTAAAGAAATGGTTAATGATCTTATTTCTCATGGTATCGTCCCTAGAAAAACTTTTAAACTAACATTTCCTCATGATGTTGATAAGAATTTGATAAAACACTATATTCGTGGTTATTTTGATGGAGATGGAAGCTGGATGATAGAAAAATGTAAATATCCACGTTTTTCATTTGTAGGAAATAAACCTTTTATAGAAGATTTACAATTAATATTATGTTCAAAATGCGATATAAAAAAAACTAAACTAAAAAATGCATCCAAAAAACGTGAAAACACTGAAATAAAAACATTAAGCATAACCGGAACAAAACAGTGTAAAAGATTTTATGATTTCATATATAATGATTGCTCTGTATACATGAAAAGAAAAAGAGAACGAGTTTCATCTATTCTGGAACCTCTGAGTCGTTTGTAGATTTGATACTAACGTATTGAGACCAGTACCAAATAGACTCACACAAATACTCTGCCGTATATTTTCTATAGGTTCCTCCGGGTTTGCACAGCATGTTGCGTGAGCACGCCAGAGGCTTCATAGGCTCATCTTCTATAGAACTAGCAATAAGACATACTATTTCCCAATCAGCGTCACAGGAGCGATCTCCGTCGTTTTTAGACAGTTCGTGAGCCGCGTATAAGACGACTTTAGCAAACTTGCAAGGAGTAGGCTTGCCAGTAGCCTCGACTTTAGCAAAATAATGCTCTTTCGGTTGTCTACGAGTCTTTTTAACGCTCAATTCTTCTACATCGTCTATATGAATTGTGGTACTGATAAATTTCTCTGGATCTACAGGGACAATACATACATCATCTACGCTGTTTGCTCCATCGCCTTTGAATCTCTTATCCCAATTTGCTCTGATAAGATCTTTCAATTCGGAGTCTGATCCATCAAAGTATGAAAAGCCCATACCTTTCTGGTGACGGTGTTTAGCGAACTTGCTCCAACCAATACTTGTTTTTTCTTTACTCATATTTTTATTATAGCATAAATTCGAGCACAATCAAGAATTAAATAAAAAAAACCCTGTTAGCCGAAGCTAACAAGGTTTTTCCCTCCGACACAACGCTATTTATTTTTTTGTTCTACGTCTTTTATCTGGCATTCTTTTTCCAAAAGATTCTTTCATAGCTTTTCTTTCAGCTTCGTCAAGTTTGCCATCTCCATTTTTATCGAACTTTTTCATGAATTCGGATCTCTTCTTTGCATATTCAGCTTTTTTTGCTTCCATCTTTTTCTTTCCATCTGCAAGTTGCTTTCTCTGAGCATCAGTCAAGACTTCTTCCATAATCTTTTTCTTTGCGTCTTCCATGATCTTTTTGATCTTTGCTTTTTGTTCGTCAGTCAGTTTAAGACCGAAATGCGAACGAGAATGTGTTGATCCTCTATGTTTCGAAACAGTCTTAGAAACAGTTGGTTTGCCTTTACCACAAGATTTCTTCTCTTCGGCTTGAACAGTTCCTGCGAATAACATTATAAGACTTAAAAATGCGACGATTAAAATACTTTTCATTTCGATTCTACTGTAGGGGTTCAGTGGTTTTATTTATCAGTAATGATTTCTGTGATTTTTACTTTAGGGGTTGCTACAATTTTTACTATATCTTTTACTTTTACTATATTGCAAACTATTTTGTTATTTTTCACACATACTGGGACTAAAATATATTCAGGGTATTTCCTTAACATCTCAGTAGACCAATCCGTCAATTCTTTATCTGTCAACTCTCTATCTGTAAGCTTGTTGAATTTGAGGACAATAGGTTTTTCAGCCTCAACAATTAAAGAGTGAGATATTTCAATTATCTCCCACATATCTTCAGCTAAATCAAGAGTAAAATCATTCCAT
>Ga0098044_1001936_pt1 | contig 10798 bp, 10 predicted proteins | sample 10_taG_FD_75053 | JGI IMG/M metagenome (GOLD analysis project Ga0098044, IMG submission 75053) | Marine viral communities from the Subarctic Pacific Ocean - 10_ETSP_OMZ_AT15264 metaG | ecosystem: Environmental > Aquatic > Marine > Oceanic | place: Pacific Ocean | collected 2015-01-16 | reverse complement strand
GGTGTCCCAGGGCTTCGGGTGATCACCGATCCGGTCTTGGCGCTGCTGATCGTCACCGATGTCGAGGCGGCTGCCGCGGCAGCGTTGCCCCAGTACAGCCAGAGCAGGACCGTGGCGTCTGAACTGTTGGCGGTCACCCCATCGACCTGAAGCGTCACAACCTTGGTCGAGTAGTTGAGCCCGCTCAGGGCATACGATGCGAGGGTGTGGCCATCCGCCAGCGTGATCCGCACGTCGTCCAGGTCGCTCTCGACGTTGTCCCAAAACAGGCCATAGGCCTTGGGCATCACACACTCAACGTCAATGGTCGAGGCTCCCCCATTGTTGTTGACCGCGATGGGTGCGCGGAACTTCCATGATGCGTGGTACCAACTCATGAGCCAGTCCTCATCGACCAGTTGACCGAGACGATAATCTCGACCGCTCCGATTCGATCAAGATCCCACTCGGCCCCGTCAAAGGCACGGGCGCTGACGATGATTACATCTCTCACTTCGCCCCCAAGGGTTCGATCAGATTCGAGCGCCCTACACATGTCATTGAGAAGGTCTGCCGCGGCGAGGAACCTGCTGCCGTTGCTGTCACTGGTTGCGCCGACATACCCGATGCACGCAACCTCAGCGGTTCGCTCAAAGTATCCCAAGCGGGCGCCATGTTCTGATGACCAAGCGATGTCGAATATGTTGACGCGAGGCACGCGGGCGGGATCGACCTCGGCGCCGTAAACGACCCGGTCGCCATCGGAGAGGTCGTGAGTGTAGACCCCAGACCCGTTGGGCGTCTCCAGGGCTGATTTAATGGCGGCGAGTATGTCCTGTAATTCAGAGGCCACGTCATACCCCCAGATCCATCTGGGTTCCGCCTATGCCCTGGACTGCGGTGACAACCGCGCCCCGCATCTCTTTGGGGAGTTTCTTGGCAGCCTTGATTAGGCCATCCCTCAGATAATACTTTGGCTTGATGTACCCGCGTCGGGATGGGCCACGAGAGAACCTTTGAACACCCGCGCCCGTTCGTGGTCCGCTCGGGATGTTGGTCTGTCCTCCCAACTCCTGAATCCTTGCATACCGGACCTGGCCGCCAGACGTTGACCCGCCTGCCATGAGGCGAACCACGATCTCGGAGCCTTGTCCCTTGACCTCAGAGCGGATCGAGCCCATCAAGCGTCCCGACCGAACCCTCATTCTCGTTCTCGAAAGATACGTCGCCTCGGTGATAGCCCGCTGTGAAACCTTCCCCATCTCGCGCTTGATGACGCGCTTGAGTTCTGTACTTCCGGCTGTGGCGATCTGATCTGCCCATTGTTCCAGTGTGACATCACCCAAAGCACACCTCTGGGAGTCGGTATGGACCGAGCAGTTGTGCCACTTGGGATGGCATGGTTTCGGGGATGAGGGTCGCGGTTCCGCCTTCTTGGTTGATCGACTTCTTCCCCGCTTGGCGTCGAAGCCTCCACCAGTGAGCGACAAGCTGGACGGTCGCCTGCTTGATGTCGTGTGGGATCGTTGCGAATCCCGCGGTCGCGGTGATCTTGATGGCCCGGTAGCCTGTGTCCCAGCAGCCCTGTGTGCTGGACTCGTTGAGGATCACGAGGCTCCGGTATCCGTCGATGGTGTAATCACCAGAGTCGACGAGCGTGTCTGATCCATATTCGCGGAGCGGGTCGCTGTATACGCTGGCAACGCTGACCAGCGGCCCGACCGGCAAAACCAACTCGAGAGATCCAGGGCCGTCGAGGTACAGCGTGTAAGCAACATCCTCGAGCGTGGCAGAACCGCCAACCGAGGCTGGCTGGTAACCGCACCAAGCAGCGATGAACGCGCCAGCTCTGTCGATCAGCCTGTCAAGATTGGAGTCCTCGCCGGTGCTCGTTAGCGCCGGGATGGCCAACCGGGCCTCGGCGGCTGTAACGAGCGCCATTGATTACCCCTTCTTGGTTGCCTTTGCTGCCTTGGTCACTTTGGGCGAGCCCTTCCCAGTCACGGTAAACGCTCCTGGGAAGGTTTCGGTGAGATGTGCTACAGCCGCGGGACTGCAATCTCTGGTCTCGCCCTTGTGCCATGGGTCCAGCAACTCGGGATAGCCCGAGGCGCTGTAGTATTCAGAATGGGGAAACCCTAAGAATTTGACCTTGGCCATGCTTTACCTCTACGACTTGCTGAGGTTGTAAGACCAGTGGACATTCTTCTTACTTGCGCTGTCGATTGTGTAAAATGCGGCGCGGCGAGTGCTGACGACGTTGATGCATCCGCGGATAATGTCCTTGTCCAATTCAACGGTGGAACTCTTGAGAGTGCCAACCCGGAACCGGTCCCGGTTGAGCAGGAGCATACCGGTTTTGGTCTCGGTGCTGCCGTCGTGGATACCCGCGGTGTTCAGGTCTGCGCCAACAAACTCGCTGACGATGATGGGAACGCCGCCAAGGCTTGCCAACTGTCCCGTCAAGATGGTCGCGTTTGCGCCGTACTTCTCTAAGGTGAGCACCTGTGAAAACTCCATCATCTTGGCGATGAGGTACTCGGGACTCACGATACAGACGAGACTGCCAGCTACCCCATGAGGGCTGTCCAGCTTGGCCCGCGCCGTCATGAAACCGGCGAAGCTTTCGGCGCTCCCTTGGTCAGTCGTGTTGGACACGTCAGTCGCTCTGGCGCGCAGCCCCACGAATCCGCGACGGTGATCCGTTGCGACTGTGGTGATGTCTCCCCAGCGACCGCGGATGTCCCACTTAGTGGGGCTGCCGACTGTGCCGAGATCCTGGTGACTGGCCGTAGTGTCGCCATTGATTATTGCGTCCTCAAAACCGTCGACCAAGGCGGTTACTGCCTCCTGGCGAACCGTCTCCATCGCTGCGATCACGCTGTCCTCAGACCCGTCTTCATCCAACTGAGACGACACGGAGAAACTCGAAGCGGTGATCGAGCGCTGTGCGGCCGTCATCGTCGAGCGGAGGAACGCGGTCGGGTCGTCGGTTGTGGGCACGGAGCGCAAGTACGGAACGAGACCCAGGCTCAAAAATGGCAAGCGCTCTTCCTTCCCGGCCATCTGGTAGGTCGGGAACAGTGCCTCAACTCGGCGCTCCAGGATCAACTCACGCTCCATCTGCGGGAGCACGATGTCAGGAACCCAAGCGCCACCAAGGGCGGCGGTCCCGTCAGAGAAGATCCGTCGAATACCAACGGGGGCAACCCGGAGATGGTCGGAGATCTGAGCGTCGGTGATCGTGGTGTCTCCAGACTTGGTGAGAACCTTGACCCAAGAGCGCTGCTCGGCCAGGCGCTGAAGATCTTCCTGCCACTCGCATCGGGGAGTGTCGTCCAGGAGGCCCTTGCGGGAGACCCCGTTCCGATCAGTTGTGGTTACGGCGCGGATCGAGTCTCCCTCGATGTAGCGCTCAACGGATCGTTCACCCTCGGAGATGGTGACAGGTGCTGCCTTCTGCTGTTCGAGCAGAGCCTGAGTCGCCGTCTTCAGGTCAGCCAATTTGGCGTCCATGTTCTGGCGAGCATCGTCACCGCGGTCTGCCAACTCTTGCTGACGCTCGCGGATGTCGTGAATTGCTTTGCGGACATCTTCGGGAGTTTGGATTTCGGACACGATGTCTCCTCCTTTGGAGTATTTAGAGTTCTATAAGAATTTATGGGTCACTGTCAAGAGGTCCACCATTTGGCGAGAGCGTCAATTGGCGGGGCGTGCGGGCTTACAACGAGCACCGACTCGACTGCCTGTCTGGCCTCTCGGTCGGTATTCAACAATCGGATTAGTTCGGCGCGGATTGACACGCGCTCCGGGATGGGCTCGCCATCGCCCAAGACCCGCTCGATGGCTTCGGCTGCCAGCCGGTCAGCAGCGAGCAGCGCGGTGAGGTCTTCTCGTACAGAATTCCGAACGCGATCCTCAATCATCCGAGCAATCTCAGCGGGCTGCCAGTTGGGTGTGGGCAGCCCCTTGACCGCGAGCGCCTCGGGGTTGGCAGGAATTCCCACTGCGCTGATCTCGAGCAGTTCGTTGTTCCGGTAGACATTGCCCATGCCAAGGCTGTGCCATGGGTGATCGTCTGCAAGGGTGTGGCGGGGAGTCGTCTCGCCGGGATTAAATCCGACTGAGACTCCGCTAAGAAACCCATCTCTGTACTGGCGAGCGATCAGTTGGCCCAGTTCGTTGTCGGGCGAGTCGTCCCATCGGATTGTGGCGACGAGGTTGTCTCCATCGAGACCAACGTGCTCCATCTTGCCGACCGGGGGAACGTCGTAACGGTGACCCCAAAACACGCTCGGCGATTTTTTAACCCGGTCGAGCCTCCAGGGCGGAGCAACGATGTCGCCGTACCGATCCTCAATAGTGGTCGATGCGATGACCTCAGTTAGCCCGTCGGATGTGCTGGCCTTGACGATCAGAGAGCGTTGGGCGTCCGGGACGTTCTCGCCGTCTGTGTCTACAGTCGGCTGATCGCCAGTCATCCAGATATCGAGTTGGTCGCCCATTCTGCCTCCTAAATCTTGAAGTCTTCCTCGTCCACAATCGGAACGATGGAACATCTGCAATTGATATCGAGCCCAGGCTGTTTGAACCCGCCCGGCCATGGTGCGGTCGCGGTGCCGACCGCCCAAGACTCGCCCTGAGCCCGCTGGGTTCCGTCGAGAGGACGATGCTCATCTCTGACCTCGCCATCCTTTGCGGTGATCCATTCCTTTCTCACCACGATCCCAAACTCGACCTCGGCGGCGCGCATCGCCTCAACCGCGCCATAGTTGACCGCTCGCGTGGTTTCGGTCCTTGCAATCATTAGGGCCCGCGTAGGCGTGAATGCGAAGTTGGTCTCGAGCAACTCCTGCATGTCGTTTACGCTCAGGCCCTCGGTCAGGCCCTTCTCGATGATGCCAGCTACGGCATCCTTGTTCGTTCCGAAGACCTGGCCGCTTAGGAGTTTGAGGGCATCCAGTTCTGCTGACACGTTGGGAGCAAAGTCGAGCGGACCCGCGGCCATCTCGGCAGCGACGGAGTTGAAGGCAAGAGCAATCGCCTCGCTGATCTGGTCACCGACCGATGCCTCAAATGCCTCTCGCTCTGCAAACTCATCGAGGATGGCGTCGAGATCTTCTTGGGTGATTTGCTTGGTCACCATCCCAGAGGGTGCGGACCTCTGACCGAGCGTCGATTCAAGCCGGGTCGAGAAGCGTCCAACGGCAGCCCGAAGGTAGCCACTGATCGCAAGCGTTAATCCTCGTTCGGTCGGGCTATGCACGTTGTCAATCCAAGATCGCCACACGGCGACGCGATCTTCGGGCGTGCGAGGCGCGGCAGCGATGCGAAGGTCTCGTCGCAACCATTCCCTCAGCCCTTCCTGGACCGGCTCTTGAGTAGGGGTTGGCGCTGGGGCAGAGGTCCGCGAAGTGATGGGAAGATCTGGGAATCCCTCAAAGGCTGCGGCATCAGAGAGCGGGACTCCCATGAGCCACCATTGCTGAACCCGGTTGACTCGCTCGGTTCGGTCAGGCTGTAGGGCTGCGACCGATGCGAAGTCGTGTCGGATTTGAATCCCTGGATCGAACAGTTGGGCGAGTCTTGTAAACTCGGCATCGATGAGTGCTGCCTCTGCTTGCAGGCTCTGCCAGTAAATGAGGCTCTGCTGCTGGGCGGTCGCGTAATTAGCGGTCGGCAGACCTACGCGCGTGGGACTCACTTGGGCAGCGGCGAGGACTGCCTCCCTCACCATCTCCCTCAGTTCCTTGAATTCCATGTCTCTCGGAGACCAACTCAGCGCCTTGTAGTCCGCGGTTCCCGCAAGGATCAGCGATCCGCCGTCGGTGAGGAGTTTGTCGACCCGCTTGCGGATCAACTCGGTCTGCTTCTGGCTCCAGATGTCTCCGTCGTTCTTCGGGGAGATGATCGAGTCGGGACGACCCTTGGCCGCTGCGCTCGCCGCTGACTTCTGCGCGGCCAGGTCCGTTGTCAGATCATTGTGCAGCGCTCGGATGAGCCCCTGCCCCCACAGACCCTCGGGCCCGTCTTCCCAGGATGGCTGTCGGATGTGCAGCACCCGGTCCCAAGGGTAACGAACCGACGAGCCCATCTGGTCGTACTCGTACTGGTCTGGCTGACCGTCGACTGTGGGAACGATTCTGACCCGCTGGGGATGAAGCCTCAGCAGCGATGCGGGCTCACGCGCACCCAATATGAGGAGGTAGGCGTTGCCGGTCAACTCCAGGTCGACAATCATCTGCCTGCGCATCTGGACCGGAGAGGTTCTCGAGGATGGCTTGGCGAGCAGATCGAGGACCGGGTGAGAATCCAAAACCTCCGAATCAGCGCCATCACCTCGAACTGCAACCAGCGGCAGTGAAGACAGGTCTGCCGACTTGGCTCTCACACAAGCAAGAACCCAAGGGAATGCAGCCATCGCGGACATCGAAGAGGACGGCGCATAACCAGCCGAAGTCGCATCACCGCGAGCATAGTCCGCGCCTGCCACATGGTCCTCTGGCTCCTCAACGAGAACGCCAAACGCTCGCAGCGTCTTAGCCCACCATGTCGGGCGGATCTTGAGTGCGTCTCCCATGGGTCGAGCGTATCGCGAATATACAAATTGTCCAAGCGCGTGTTACTCTTGAATGGCTCACCAGAGCATCAGCACATAGTCAGCCTCCTCTGCGTCTCGGTTGCCGTAGAGGAGGCGCTTTGCTTTAAGCGACGGTCCATTCAGACCGAGCGAGTTGATGGCAGGCATATCTGAGCGCGTCCATCGCGTGGTCGTTCCGCTTTACCGGGGCGTCTTTGCCCGCGCGGTGATCCCAAACGTATCCCTCGATCTCCCGGATGAGGTTTACGCATTTGTCGTGCACCACCAAGTGAGTCCCGCCCTCGGCATCTGGCCTGAGCCTCTCTGCGACCGAGTTGATCCCAGCCCTCACCTGCTTCTTGGCTGCCGTCGTGCTGATGCTGTGTTCCCGTGCAAGCGACAACCTCGATCCGCGGTCCTCTGGGTCTGCAACGATCCAAAGAGGCTCGGGTCTGCCGTGGTTGATGATGCCGTCAATAGCTACCGCGTGCTGAGCCAGCGTCCGCTCGGTCTGGTAGTACTCATCGATGACGTGCAGGGTGTCGTCACTTGGGTCGAGCGCCAAGTACAGAAAGCAGAATGGATTCCTTGTTCCGAAATCAATGGAGCCCAGTCGCTCCCAGTGCTCGGGCGGTTCAAACGCGGGGACCACATGAAGATCCCGCCGCCAGTCAGCGTAGACCCGACCCTCGATAGATGTGAACTCACCGCGGGCTCTGGCCGCCCGTTCGTGTGGTCCGTACTGGGCGAGCAAAGCCTGGAGCGCATCGGCTGGGATGTGTGGATTGTCGATCCCGTGTATCCAGTGGACACGGGTGTCGTCTGGCGTCTCGGCTATCCATCGATCATAGAGCCAAGTCATCCCACTCAGTGGGGTCATCGTGAACACCATCCTGCCGCGGCGATCTACCAACCGCATCAGACACTCGTTGACCACAGCCTGTCCCCTGGCCCCGGTTGGCTCCTCGTCGAGCCAGACCAGATCAACCGCCTGACCTTGAAATCCGTCCCGGCCAGCGTCCGCTGATAAAAACGAGACCCGACCACCATGGGGCGTGATTGCCTCTGCTCGGCCAAACCCGTCACGGTTGCGCCATTTGGTTCCTGCGGGGAGATATTGAGCAACGGTTGGACGCACGTACTCTCGGCTATCACCAGAGTCGAGCGCCACTGCCCACACGCGGCCCGGCTGGGGTTGGATGTAGGAGGACGGGATCTGGTTGATCTTCATCCATGTTTGGACGGTCGGGTCGTCGCTGCCGAGCGCCACTGCCGCCACCAGTTGAGCAGCAGAGGTTGTCTTGCCCGACCGGTTGCCTCCGAGGATGATCGTGATCACATCTCCCATTCCTTGGAGGGCTCTGCGTTGACTTGTCCTTGGCTTTGGTCGATCCCACAGCGTAGCGTAGGCGAGCGGGTTCTCCGATTTTCCCACGATCCAGCCAAGCGCGAGGTCTGACCCGTGGATCTTTGGCGTGGCGTTACTCAACGCTGGACCAGCGGGCGCGGATGATGTCGCAGTAGGATGGGTCGCTCTCGATGGCGATGCATGTGACCTGCTCAACGTGGGCAGCGAGCAGCGTCGTGCCCGAACCGGCGAAGGGCTCGAGAACCGTGGCGCCCGGCGGAGTCACCATCCGAACCAGCCATCGCATGATGTTGGTAGGCTTCACAGTTGGGTGAGCGTTGCCGACCTTCTTGGGTTTCCATCCACCAGGTCCAGCGGGAGCAGTGGTTGTGGTCTCCATGTCATCACACCCAGCCTCGCGCTCGCCTCTCGATGGCTTGGGGCAGTGATACAGATTGGCTGGCCATCTTCCTATCTCTGATGAGGGCGGCCGATACTTCCCGCGAGCGCCCTGCGCCCTGCCGCGAGGCACGACCGCGTCGTTTGTGTTTTCTTCATACTCAAGAACGTCGCCCGGACCTGGCCAAGCCGGGTCGCCATAGGGAATGCGGCATCCGTCCACATTGACCGCTCCGGTGCCCCACTTCAGAACGTTGTCAGCAACCGTTCCCTCGAGAGGCTTGCGGGCGAGAATAGCTGGCTCATAGGCCGGCTTGAGTGCGGTGCCCCAGCCTGCCCAGCGCTGGGCGTCGTCGGTGACCGGGTCTCCATAGATGGTCTTTCGGGCGCCGACCCTGTTCTGCCCGCTGTTGCTCATGCAGTGGCTGACCGTCTTCTTAGGGGGCCCGTGTCCCAAAACTTCTCGCTCTGCTCCGTGCATGGTGTCGATCTTCTTGCTGACATCGTGCGACTTCGGGAACCCCTGCCACTGGACCCAAGCGATCTGATCGCGCAACTCAAACCCAGCGTCTTCAACGGCAACCGCCAACCGATGAACAGTTCGGGTTGCTGCGAACGCGATGAGGTGACCGCCCGGCTTGAGGACGCGGAGAGCCTCGCGGGCAAAGTCCTCGCCGGGGACCTCGCAGTCCCAATCGCGATTCATGAAGCCGATTCCATACGGAGGATCAGTCACAACCGAATCGATTGAGTTGTCGGGAAGGGCCCGCATGACGTCAAGGCAGTCGCCGCAATGCAGAACGTGGTCGCCCAACGTGACAACCTCTCCGGGCTGGGTGATGGCGGGGACGTCCTCTGGCATTGCGTCGAGGTCGGCATCTGACTCTGACTCTGTGGCCACGGGGTCTGGCGCGAGAAGGTCCTGGATCTCGTCGGCGGACCAACCAAGCCCGTCGAGGTTGAGCCCGTCGTCGTCGAGCCTCTTGAATAGATCCGATAGGTCATCAGACCAGTTGGCAATCTCGCCAAGCCGGTTGTCAGCCAGGGCAAGCAGGCGAGCGTCGTCGGAGTCGATGTCCATGATCCTCACCGGAACCCGTTCGAGCCCGAGCATCTGAGCAGCCTTGAGTCTGGTGTGGCCCGCAACGACCTCGAGGCCCGACCCGTTCCTGCGAGCTACAATTGGGGCTGCGAATCCAAACCGCTCGATGGACTTGGCGACCTGGCCGACCGCGTGATCGTTGTCTCTTGGGTTGCTTGCCCAAGGAGTGAGGGCTTCTGTCGAGAGCCACTCGGCTGCGGGTTCAGTCGTTTGATTCATAGTTAGCCTCTATCACTTGTTCGGGGACTGCTTCGAGGTAGCGCTTTGCGTCCTCGTAGTTATCGACGATGGCTTTGGCTTGGTCGATTGGATCCAGGGCCGACGCGCGATGGGTGACCTCAAGTTGGACCGGCTGATCGAGCCCAAGCACATGAGCCTCGAGCCTGAACAGCCTCGCCGCCGCTCCGTATTGGCGATCCTTATTGGCGTCCATTTGCGCCGAGCGGAGCCTCATTAGGAAGTTGGCCTTCTCTTCCTCAAGATCGTTGAGGTTGATTCCTTCCCGATGGAACCTCTTGATGTGCTTGGCGTCCTCCCGAATCATTCGAGCGTTGACCCCGTGCAACTCGCCCAACTTGCGCTGGGTGTCGAGCGTCCATGGCATGTGGAGCATGGCCTGCTCAACGTCGCGGCGGCGAGCCTCAAGCCCGGCCTGGTCGGTGCGTCGTTTCATCTTGGATCGGTCGCGCGCGGTTGTGGCAAGGTCGTCTGCCATATCCCCAAGCATATCCGATCTCGGCGTCGTGCGTTTCCCCACTACATGTCCAGGAACGTACGACTTCAAAACTTCTTTTAACTGATTAGCACCATCAGAAAATGTAACGGGGAGTGTGTAACGGGTAATCCAACAGAGGAACGCGGGCGTCCAACTCGAGGGTCGTCTACCCGTTACCCACTACGTTTTATCGTTTTTAAGTTGCTTTGTTGAGAAAAGAAGTTTCGAAGTCGTATGCGTCCAACCCTATAGGGTAATGGGAGCGCCCAACAAACCGTAGCTACCTGACTCTGGTTCGTTGAGTTGGTTCCCATGACGGATTAGAATGGATGTATACGCCGTCGCAGCGGCACAAATGATCGCTCCCGCGTGGGGTTGGTAAACTGCGACAAACCAGCCCCGCGCGGTGAGCCTTTCCTATGGAGATCGCAACCGTGCCCGATGCCGCAACCCTCACATTCCTTGAGACGATCCACGCTTTTTCTGAGGGGCATATCGAGTTTCGATTAGTCACCGATAGGACGACAGGAGAGCAACGGACGGCCAAGGATTTGAAGGGTCGCCACTGGTACAAGAGCACCGAAGATCTCGCCCCCAAACTCCAGGCCATAAAAGGCTGGTCTAAGGCCAACCGATGCGCTGTGTTTTTCGGTGTCTTGCCCAGACGAGACAAGG
>Ga0098044_1001932_pt1 | contig 10809 bp, 3 predicted proteins | sample 10_taG_FD_75053 | JGI IMG/M metagenome (GOLD analysis project Ga0098044, IMG submission 75053) | Marine viral communities from the Subarctic Pacific Ocean - 10_ETSP_OMZ_AT15264 metaG | ecosystem: Environmental > Aquatic > Marine > Oceanic | place: Pacific Ocean | collected 2015-01-16 | reverse complement strand
TCATCAAAATTTCCAAACTTCTTTTCTAAAACGGATGCCGAGCCTAGCGTGTCTCTTGTTAACTTGTCCCCATTCCAAGCGTCGGTTTTGCCGTAAAAGAATTGGTTTGTATCGTATATTCCGTTAGTGCTGTCGCAATAAAATCCAAATACATCATCACCGGGAGTACCGCCTCCCTCATACTCTGCGTATATGACAGCCCCGGACTCTACCATATAAAGCCTCTCATCCTCTAGACCATTAATTAGTCTAGGCTTCTTCTCTTCTATTACGCTTATTAAATCGGGATAGTTTGCTGAATAATTAGACTCTCTTGAGGAGATAACCTTAAACCTTAAATCGTCATGAGATGAATTTAAATCCGCTCCATCGTAAACCCTAACGTTTCTAATTTGGTTAGTACCTCCGGTTGCTTTCTCCACAACGGGAGGAATCCCTTTGCTCAGTAATTCCCAGCCGCTCCATTTATTGTTGTATTTTTTATTTACCAGAGTGAAGAAGCTGGCAAAAGAGTTTCTGGCTAATGTAAAGTATCTAGTAGTATTAATTAATGAGGTGTCTTCTGTATATGCCCCATTGGTTACTTTAAGGATCTCTATGTCGTCAAGGTACGCACTGTCCCTTAACCTGTTTTCAAGAGTTGGGTTAAATGACCTACCAAAGACAAAGGATTCCAAATATGGTTTGCGGACCGTTGTGTCTATATTGTCGTCATCCGTAGAATCCCAATCTTCTTTTTTTACATATTCCTCCGTGGAAGAGATGAATGGATAGTACCTATTGTTGTTGGTATTAAGTATCTTGTGATAAGTCGAAACACTGATGTCTGTATGGGTTGTCTCTATATAGTAAAACTTTCCATCAATAAAACCGGTCTCGACATTCTTCTGGTAGAGGCATGGAGAACTGGGGCTTAAGGTAATATTTGTGTCGGTAGAAAATTCAGCCGTACCCCCTAAGGCCACATCCGTGCTTCCGTATGTTATTTTTCCAGAGCCAGTCCCGCCTACTTTAATCTCAATACTATTTTGGTCATGTGTAGTCTGGGTGTACAAATCGAAATCTTCGGTTAGGTCGTTAATGTTAGGCAGCCTCTTTGCATAGTTAGCTTCGAGCTTATATATCTTAGCTCCGGATAGTGTTTTTCTTATCAACCCGAACCTAGGTAGGAATAAGAGCTTTATATCGTCATTCTCTTTTCTTCTTATCTGTGACCCCGATATGTCTCCAGTCTTCTTGTCGGCAGTTGTGTCCAAAGAGGTATCGGAGAAAGAGAATTGGGAGTCCTCTTTCACCTCAAAGTCAAAAGCCTCTCCTTCAAAAAATTCCTTTTCATAGAAGTAGTCAATCAGCTCGTGTTGGGCTGTTATCTTTTCGGCTTTAGTTGAATTATATAACCCAGTCTTAGAATTTGAGCTATGTCCCACTTGAGCTACTGTTATATTCTGGCCTTCAATTGGCTTGCTTTCTTTTTTTCCTATGAAGGATTCGCCAGCTTTAAATATTTTACCATTATATGTTATTTCTCTAAATATTTCAGCCTTGGCTCCTGCCCCTAGGATTAGGTCTGATTGACTAGATCCCGTCAGGGTTCCTTTTATGGTGGTATCCCCTGCGCTTGCAGCGGAGGTTAACACAAACCTTCTAAGCTCTCCTTTTTGAGCCCACCAATCTGTCGGCTTGTCATCCTCAATGTTTTCTTCTTCTTCTGTTACTCCTCTGAAGTTTCTTTCTGGATGAGCCGGATAAAAGACCAGCTCTGTTCCGACGGCAAGATCATGGGGGAGAGCCTTAACGGGCAAGCTCGGATACAGACCAGCATTATATGTGGTTAGGGGATCGGTTAAGGGCGGATCTATTTCAACAACGCTAGCATCTGCTTTTACAGTATATCCTTTATTGTCTTCTATGGTTGAAACTACAGTAGGTTCTACCTGTATAAAATACTCTTGCCCGTCATCAACCTCTATAAGCCGTCTATTCCCAGACAGTCCCCCCGGGTCTCCATATGAATTTGGATCGTGTGACGGGTCTATTTCTTCCGTGGATTCGACCCAGCCCTCGGCAGCGGTTTTATAAATGAAACTATTATTATGAGTAGTAATAGTAGAGTCATCCCCATCTATAGTTTGAGCCTCAAAAGAATAGTAGAAACTTTCATCCCTATGATAAACGACGGAGTTAGTATCCTTCTCTCTATAGTCTGATCCTATTACGCCTTTTAATACTGTATCTCCTTTATTAGCATTATGCGTGACAGTAAAAGTCCCATTAGGAAACATGATAACCTGTTTAGCGGGAATATGAGAAGGCAGAGGTTGTACTCCCACTAACGCTGGATCATCTTCTGTTCCCTTATATAAATAGTATGCATTCTCCTGAATCAGTCCCGTAGTGGTTTCTTTATCAAGCCTATTGTCTATGTTGGACGGATGGTTCACTACTACTCTTCCTGACCCCGCTCCGTATTTAGTCTCCCCGTTGAAAGTGATGTAGCTGCCCCCAACGGTATAATTAGTTCCGCTAGCGGCTGTTGTTGTAGATACTTTATGAACTTTTATTTTGCCATAAGCAGATACGGTCTTACTTAAGTCTGAGCTGTGACTATATGCTCTAATGAATTTATATTCAGAGAAACCCTTAAACCTTTGCCCATGAGAAAAGCTTTTGTTGATTAGAATAGAGCCAACTGGATCCGCACTCCTTGTACCCGGGACGGACTCCTCCACATAATAACTCTCATATGGATTTACGGATTCTTGGTCTTTAGGCTGTATACCCAAAACTCCGGGTATGGGGTTCGTCAAGAACCCATTTCCGTCTTGATCTTCGCCCACGCCCAAAGGCTTACCGTAGAATTTTCCATCTAAATTAGTTTCACCAATATTGTAGTAATCGTCTCTAGTTTTGCCGATAGTTTCCCAGTTAGTATCATTACCAACAATAAAATATGCATCCCCATTATTAAATATAATACAATCGTCAACTTTTAAGGGGGTTGTTAAAGGTTTAACCACAATAGCCTTCCACGCACTGGTTGAGGGTTCTTCTTTAGCTAGTTCAACTGTAATGGGGTAACTCTGTTCTTCGTCATTAAGTTTAGTCCTGTAGGTAAAAAGGGAATCTGGTATTACATTAAAATTACTATCAGGGGTCCAAGTTCCACCATTAGCCTTACATGCAACCTCCTCTCCATTATACTGGACTATGTCACACGTTCCTCCTGCGGCGTTGAATGTTTCGTAATTACTGTATCTGTTTGTGTTTGTATTAAAAAAATCACTTACTTGAGGAATCCAGTTTCCACCAGCGTTTTTACATTTTTGTATTATGTCAGTTGGTGTATCAGCGACTAGTTCAGAAGCAGTTACCTTACCGTATTCGTCAGGGTCTATATCCTGACCCACACAAATGTTATACAAAGATCTCGCGGGGTATAAAATCTGACCGTCTCCCTTAGCGTAGACACCAATTTCAGAATGATCAGGTAAGGAGGTTATCACTGGGTATATGCTAGCGTTAGCTCCTTCCCAATAGAATCTAGAGTTATCTGAAGTTGATATTTTGAACTTTAACTGGTCTGATGTTCTCAGTAATGTTGCCGCATAACTTACTTCCGCCGCTCCATCTATTTGTATTTTGTCACTTGAGGTTGCGCCTGTTAGAGTTACGATTATTTCACTTCTAGAGGGGGAGGACAGAATATACTCTTTTCTGACTTCTAACCCTAGGGCCTCTTTTCTTAGTAAGAACGGATTACCTGCGTCTCTGTTTATATTTTCTAAAGGTTCGTTGGTGACGAAGTCAGCTGGGTCTGAATCTTTATCGTCGTATATGGTATCGAACTTCTTTTCTACGACGGAATATTTAGAAAGCCCGAACTTACCCGTGAAAGATTCCCCTTCTTTATAAAGAGTCTCGTCATATTTAACGTATACGTTATTACTGGCTTTAGAGTCCTTTACGATGTCATACTCAATACCCCTTACTAAATCTCCGGACTTTGCTATCTCTTTAATTACTGGATACTTTCTGCTGCTAAGAGAATTTCCATCCTCATTCCATGTTATTGGATAGGAAGTGTTGTATTGGAATATGTTTCTTAAGTGGGGAGCAGTGTTTATGGTCTGGCCGTTGTAGGAGTGGTTACCTCTACCCAGCAATAAGTAAGCCCCATTATTAATCAAGGTATCCGCAGCTGTATAATTGCTTAGTCTTTCCATATCTACGACAAAGCATTTATTAACGTTATTAGCTATGTCTGCTCCCTGAGGGTTGAAGTCTTTCCAAGCACTATTTTCGTATACTTGAAACAATTTTTCGGTTCCAAGAATTATATCACCGGGGAAATACTCAACACCATCATACTTAATCCCATGAGTCCAACCATAACTATCCGAAGCAAATACGACATAATATGCCTCATTTTTCAACGTGTTACTATTTTTAGCTATGTCTATAAATATAGGATCCCCTTTAATTGTTGTGACAACTTGATCTGAGTTAAGCTCTTCCCAAGCTCCTTCCCCTCTATTATCCGTCTCTATGAGGTCTCCATGCTTGTATATTCTGGTTGTCGTTGCGAGAGCATTACCCGCTGCGTTTAAATGGTTATGGGTATAACTGACCTGAACATCACTACCTATTTTGTAGATCTGGTCATTTTTAATTATTTCATATATCTCATTATATTTAGCATTTTCTTTTATTATTCTATTGGCCCCAACGAATCCTAGTCCTCCATGGTTATAAGGGGGGACATTTTCTCCACCCGTTAATCTGCCAGTGCTAAAAGATACGTCTTCTTTTACCGTATAATCTATTTTGGGCTGATAGTAGTTTTGCCACGTCTCCGTGTCGTGTACTTTAGATACGCCATCGCTTACATCTCTTTTGGAGATTTTTTCCTTAGTGGCTTCAATGAAGTATTTTTTACCCGGAGTTAGAGGCATTTTCTTTAATTACACTATTTAACCTATGGGGACGGGGCTATTCTATCCCCTACTTTCGGGTCGTCATCAAGGTCAGCTTTATACATTCCTTCTACTTCTGGTAAATTGGGGTCTCCATATAAATCAACATACCTATTGAATGTTAAAACGCTCTTAGTCCTTCCTTTTGACCAACTATGGCCATCTCCAAGTTTTGCGCATTCTAGTGTATTCTCTATCTCCGGTTTCTCTATCACTTTAGTCTCTGAATCTTCAACTGTTTGAGTTTCAGTAGTGTCATCTATCAATGTTGTTGTCTCTGGCGCAGTATATTTACAAACATAATCCTCATTGTCATATATGTACTTGTAGTCGACCAAAGAAGTACGAGGAATCATTCTTAAATTTCTATGGAACATCTCTCTGGCGCTATCATAAATTGGGTTAAAGTTAATATAATTTTGTGAAGACACGTCTTGCCCGCTTGCAAACTGCAACATGAGGTTTAGGTATGTATCTTTCATTGCGTTGTCTTGCTGGACGCTATCTCCCATTTTATGTGGAAGATTGGGTTGGCCAAATAGGTTCTTTATGATCCCATAATTTTCGTAGTTTTGCCAAATTTTCTTTGGAGCTTTGGTTATATCGGGAGTCCCATCTTTTTTAAGCGTCGAAAACATCATGTCCCCTTTCGTGTCGATACCCTTTGTGATAGCAGAGCTTATCTTTGTATCGTCATCTCCTCCCCACCGTTCCTTCATTTCTACATTAGCCCTGTCGGATCCTAACCCAGAAGAAGCTAACCTCGTCATTAGCAGGGCGTCTGGTAAATCTGGCCTCATCCTCAATAGTATAGCAGTTTCCATGCATATTCCAGACCAGCTATTAGATGAAGTCTTCTCGTCTCTGGTGTATACCCCGTCACTCTCCACGGGCTTAGCCATTAAAGTTATGTCATTGACCAGCTTGATTGAGAAAACTCTATCAGCCAATACGACGTCTTCTCCTTTCGCAAAGTAGTAAAGCTTTTCGAATACCCCTTCTTCTATCCAATCTTTATTCGCAGCATGACATTCTTCTTTGGTTTTGTCAGTGCCGTCACTACAGTATCCGCTACCCGGAACCGGAGTTAAGGTGGCGCTATATTCTAAAGTATTACGTAGAGGACTATTTGGAGTCCAAGTTGGCGTATTTATATCTGAATGTTTATACGTTTCTATATCGAACCTAATCACACCATCTGCAACAATCTTCCTGTCGAAGCAATAAGCACGTGGAGATAACGTTCCATTCGGCTGCGTAGTGAGCTTAATCCCACACCCAACTATATAAAAACCAGCAAAACAATAATGCTTCCATTGCTCTCCTGTGTCTTCTTTTGGGACTGGTTTTGGGAAATAGGTAGTTTCCATATCGTCTATGAAACTAGAGTTCAACGAGAAATTATTCTCTCCATAAGGTCCTTGTAGCTCGCCACTTAATACTTCTGGAGCAATCCAATGGGAATAAAGATTTAAATAAGACCCGGCGTTTATCGGCGCTTCAATATTAGTGCTATTAGCGGTTGCGAAAGTGGGGTATGTGGGCTCATATAGCATATCATGTTCGCCTTCCCCTTTCTCCCAACTATCCTGCCAATAAACCTGACCGTAAGCTGGAGCTAATGAATACTGCTTCTCGAAAAACTTTTCGAACTCAAAACCCCAAGTAGGCACATCGAATGTGGCGTCTGCCAAACTTTCGTACCGCTTTTCGAACTCTCCTGTTGTGGATGTCTTGCGTTCTGTTTTCTCCACTAGGTATCTAGAGAAGATCTCCTTACTCATACCAGAACTCATATGCTTTCTAAAACCTGAGTTATAAAAATTTAAAACAGAATCTATTTGATCTTTATTAACTTCTCTTTTGCCCAGTCTCCCTCCTCCTGTATAAGGGCCTTCGTAGTAATGTTTATAGGATAATTTTAAATTACCAATTTTTCTTTCATTTGTCAGTGGATCTGTGAAATGCCCATCTGCAAATATTAATAAATAATGATCATACTCTCTTCTAACATTCTCTAACTTCTCTGGCTCCCACCCTCCACAAGAAGTCTTAAACCTTAACTCGTCATGTGTTTTGGGATTTATGGGGCTAAATATATATTCATGCACCGGGGCGGGTGGAAATCTTTCGTCATATTGAGGGCACAGATCAACAACTTCCGGGGTTGGGGAGTATGATGGAGGATTTTTTCCAAAGGGAGATCTCCAATGAACATAGTAATCATAATACCACCTAGCCGTCATATAAGCCGGGGCCGCAGCATGAGTCATCGCAGCTTTGTACTGAAACAAATCTAAATCTAAATTGACCTGAGGAACAACAACTCCCCTTTGGATTTTAGCCATCAACCACATCTCCGATAAAGTCTTCGGGGCATGACTTCCGCCTCCACCTGCGGCGTTCTCGTCATTACTTGGGTTTAAAACAGAATCATAAAGAACAAAAGAGTCAACGGGAGAAACTGTTATGTCACCATCTGGGTTAGAAAGGAGATCGCCGGTAGAAGTGAACCATTTAAGCGCGCCCTTTTTCACGCTATATGGCTGGGTGTTAGCAAAATCTAACTCAAGCTTAACTAATTGAGTCCTAAACCATTCCGGCGGCAGGTTTCCTTCTTCTTTAAAGCTGTCAACTGTCCCTCCTGCCGTTCCAAATATATAAGAGACTAAATGATTTGATGGATTTGGTCCCCCAAATTTATTAGCCACATTATCTTTTGGCCAAGCGAACATGTGGGTATCGTTACGATCTTTGTCTTTGTAGCCATCCTCATCAAACATGGCGGGTTCAGGAATAATATGAGAATATACTTTCCACCACCCATCCTCTGGCTCAACTACATTGATGCCTGCTTTAGCAGCCCACTTATCCCCAGAGTCAAACTTAGGCAAAACCATGCTCCTAAACATCGAATGAGCATAAAAGAATATCCTCCAAGTAGTATCGCCAATTCCATAAGAGAGCCTATCGTTAAAAGCCCTCGCTAATTTATTATACTTTTCAGCGAAGATTTTTTCGCCGTTCTTTCCGTCTTCTGAGGTCCCTGCAACCCTGTCAGCTTTTTGGTATTTTATAGCCATACATTTGGAGCGTTATTTCCTTCTGATGTCGCAGTTGTAGCTGGCGTTCTATTTCTTCCGTCTACGTTTAAGTCTATATAGTAAGCCATGTACTCAGGATTATTTCCTACTCTATGGTCATAAAAAGAGGCAACATCAGGGTAGACTTTATTCCAAACTCTTCCTTTTGATAGGCTTTTATCTTTTTGTTTGTAGTCGTCAACTACAAGTTCGTGAGTATTTCTGCAATTAAACATAACTGCATCCCCAGCAGGATTACCCGCCATTGCATTCAAAGCTGGAAGAACACTAATCGGAACATAGAGTCTTCCTATAAATAATTGGTCCCCAACATTATAAGCAGGAAAAACATCATCTCTTAAGTCGCTTGGGTTACTCGGCCTAGTAGGCTTTAGATATTTAGGGAGTAAAACAATCCAATTTCTTCTAACGTTATTTGCCATCACTTCTTCTGTCAGAATGAATCCATACTCCTTATTATCTCTGGTTAAATCGAAACATAAGGGGACCGGGCCACCACCTATCGGCTCGACAAGCTTGGCGTCATAAGGATCTGCGACCACTTGTACTTGCTTTACTCGCTCTAAAAACGGATTATAGTTTGAGCTAACCCTATTCTGTCTGGTATCTGGTCCTTTATTCTTCATTACCTTTGTCCTGTTATTAATATTTCATAATAATTTTCATCTACACCGCTTAAGCCTAAACGAACCACCATTGGCTCTTGGTCAAATAGAGTATCTTGAGTTATAAAAACATTATACTGAGTGTCGCCCATTGGGGCTTTGTCTATTTCTTTGGCGTATCCTAATCCGGCGTTCCCTGAATAGTGTTCTCCTGACTGGTAACTAACGACCCCAGTTGTATATCCGCCATCTGTGTATCCGGTTACAATATCCCATACCCCGGTAAAAGACTTGCTTTGTCCCGTTAGGTATCCGGAATAATCTCCCAACCCGCTTACCATAGCGCCAGCATCTCCTGTCATTATTCCGCTAGCGACAATATAATCTACCAGTATACCGCTATGCCCGCTAACACTTTGAAGGCCACTGCCAACATGATCTAAAGATTTTGCATTTAGAGGAAGCCCGGTTACTTCACCAGAAAATAATCTATGACCAGACTCTATTCCATAAGATCCAGTATAAGGATGTATGCCTCCAATACCGGTTCCAGACAAAGTACCAACCACGCTACCTGTGGTAAGCACCCTAGCGCCAGATAAGCCGCCATCTCCGCTAAGAGTAGCGTACCCAGTCCCAATTATATCATGGTATAAGCTACCTTCGCCAGTAGCGTAAAATAAGAAATTACCAGTGGAATCACTATAGCCAGTTATTCCAAGTCCGCTAGTAATAGATCCATTTAATATATCCGTACCAGATAGATAATCTACCTTAACTGTACCCGATGTTACATACCCACTTCCCTCAAGGTACCCGCTACCGCTAAGTAAATCTCCCCCTACGTATCCATCACCATAACCTAATATCCCCACCCCATTATCCCCAGTGAACATGTCTCCAGTAGCTCCGCTAACATAACTCAACGAAGCTTCAAAATTTGCTCCGGTATATAGGTCTTGATTTAAATAGGTAGTATATAGAGCATTATAATATCCAGTTTTGATCATGTTCTCTGCATACCCTGTTGATACCCCACTTGTGTCAATATCAATAAAGTCCATGTCATCCACAGGATAAACCAACAAATTAGAATAATATTCTCCCGAACTTTGCCCCGAAGTTCTGAATTGCTTGGACACCTGACCATAGTTTGTATACAAAACCAAATCAACATCATATAGATTGTTCATTCTTCCGCCAGATGGATTTATTACAAGAGCTCCACTAGTACCGGGAGAAATTCGGTCCGCATGAGACTTTAAACTAAAATCAACAAAGTTCTGCATACCAACTGGGCTCCTTACGAAACCTGAATAAATAGTTATCTCGGCCTCTGTGTCGTTATTGCTAAGGTACCCAGTATAATCTTGTTTTTCCCTAAAGTAATCCGGGAAAGAAACTGATGCACTCACTACATCAGAAGTAATAACCATAGACAGGTCAACATCTACCCCCGTAGTATTAACGAAAAACTTACTGATCCCAGTACCCGGGCCTAAACCAGTTAAAGAAACTAATTGCCCATCAACCCCATAATTGTAAAGACTACTGGAGCCAGAACCAGATATGTTTCCTGAAATCTCAAAGCTCTCCAAAGGATCGTAAGCGGTTACAAAATCCCCAACCTGAGAGGGAGTAGGTCTGTCGTATACAAATCCGCTCTCTAAATGGAACCTAACAGGAACTCCCCCGACTCCAGAAAATCCAATCTCCGCCTTACCAAAGATATTACTTGTACGTACATTGGCTCTGAAAGAAACTTCATTCTTTCTAGCTATTTCTCTACTATTTATCCCCGAGAATATCATCTTCCAAAAACATTTAATTTAGGCTCTATCTTCTTCATATACACTTGAGGCTTTGGATGCTCTGGCGGCCTAGTTGCAAAAGATATATCAACAGAAACCCCGCTGTCATCTAAGCTAACCCCTAAGTTAGTCAACCCTTTAGCGGGATCCAGTAAATCCTTAAGTTCATCATCAAACTGCAGCCCCGCTAATGTAAAGTTAAAATTCTCAACAGGGTCATCTGTCGATACAGCATTGTTCTTAAAGGAGTCGTAAAGTCTTTTGTGATATTCTTCTAACGTTAGGTTTGCAAAAATTTCGTTAACGCTATCTGGGT
>Ga0098044_1001929_pt1 | contig 10812 bp, 15 predicted proteins | sample 10_taG_FD_75053 | JGI IMG/M metagenome (GOLD analysis project Ga0098044, IMG submission 75053) | Marine viral communities from the Subarctic Pacific Ocean - 10_ETSP_OMZ_AT15264 metaG | ecosystem: Environmental > Aquatic > Marine > Oceanic | place: Pacific Ocean | collected 2015-01-16 | reverse complement strand
TTCAAGTCTATAATCTGGAATGACGGCGCCTGTTTCTTTATTTCTAGCTTCATATGAAGTTTCTACAAGTGATTTTTTAGTAAATTCTGATATTACAATAATTCTGTCCATATTATTACAAGCTTGCAGCCACTCCGGAGATACCCTATCCGCTTCTACACCGGCAGTATATCCCACATTAACTTTCGCCATATTCTCGAATTCGTTAGGTATTGTAACCTGGAGAGATATATCGTATTCGATTGGGCCGTTCTGTTGTTCGTAAACTGCTTTTTTGATTAGCGAGTCCATCCATTTTCTTTCCTCGTTGTCTTCCCACAACCATCCAGTTTGGCCCCAATTTAAATTGATCAATGATATATCAAATTTATCTTCATATTCTCTAAGTGATCGAAGGGCGAATCTTGTTTGTTCTCCATAGCCGGATCTTGAAAGGGCTGGGCCCTTTATTATAACTCGTTTTTTCATAGTACCTCTTTTATTTTATAAGACTTATAATTTTTTCTAGTTTCCCAGGATCCATTGTCGTCATGGAGGGATTCCATAAGTGTGGCCCATTTGTTACAAAAAGTATCAAAATCATAATTTTTAACAACGTGGGCGCGTCCGGCGGTTCCTAGTTTTTTTCTTTCCTCTTCTGACATATTATACATTTTTTCTAGCGCAGCAAGGAAACTCTCTTTAGATATTCTGTCCTCGTAGATATAAGGCACTTCTTGAGAACCAATAACAGTCTTAGATGATGGCTCTAATCCGATTCCGAACCAATTCTCCCCATCTGTGACTTGTTCTTGTAAACCGCCGGTCATAGTGACAATGATAGGAGTTTCACAAGATAGGGACTCAAGTGTGGCCAATCCAAAACCTTCAGCATCAGAGATATTAACTGTAATATCTGCAATATTATATAACATTGATAAAACTTCCGGTGGATATTTCTCTTTAGATATCATAACTTGGCCGTCGAAGAGGTCCAACTCAGACATGATAGTTTCAACATCCTGCCCATATGGATCTTTGGGATCTGTATGCATAAGAAGCATCGCCTTGTCATGCCCAACTTTATCTAAAAATTCTTTAAACCAAAAAATTAAAGACCCGGTTTGTTTTCTCCTGGCGTTCCTATTGTTCCAAAAAACAATAAATTTATCCTGGTCCTTCTCGGGGATACTGCTCTTTTTAAAGTTGGCCACATCCTCGGCATTATGCTTCGCAAAAACGCGACTGTCGACAGCATGTGGCATATAAAGGCTGGGTGTATCAGGGGAAACAGTTTTTACAAGGTCATCTGTAACTTTTGAAATAGTCGCAATAAAATCATTAGAATCATAATATTTCTTATTAAAATGAGGGTAAGGATAGTTGTCCCATACATGATAATATATCATGGGAATATTCGGCCGAATCTCATGTTCCATATTCCACAGCCAGCCCCAAAATCTTGGGTCTGTCATAAACCATAAAATATCTGGCTTTTGCTGCCTGATTAGTGATCTTACCATATCCGGGTTGCCGTACCCGTCGACTGGATAAATCAGCCAATCGTCTCCGTATTCCTCGGTTTTTGAAGGAGTGTAGTCCTCATGTTTAATCGCACCTCCAAAACTTACAACTTGAAACTTTCCAGTTTTCAAGAGTGCCTCAATTACATATCGTGTTTGAGTTCCAACTCCGGAAGGTGATAATGGGTGGTCACTTAAAGTAAAGACCTTTATTTTCTTTGTCAATTTATCCTCTTTTATGTACAATGATCAGTATTAAGAAACTCACAGGGCCCAAATGGACCATGACATGCGAGTTTATTTTTTGTGAACTTCTTATTTGTTATATTATATACTGCTTTGTTCAAAAAGTTAAGAGCATTTTTTGTTCTTTTTTCTCCACTAGAAACTCTGAACAATTCTATCTGATCTTTTTTCGCTGTTCGCTTCAATAATCCAAAGTGAACTTCAACATCTTTCGGGTCGACGTCATGCTTTTGGGAGAAATATTTCTTATAATATACTAATTGATACAAAATCATTTTATCCGATCTTTTTTTAGCATTCCAACCCCAAGAACAAGACTTCCAATCAATAACATGATATTTTCCGTCTGGAGTTTTTATAACTAGATCGACAAAGCCCTTGAAATTATAATCTTCGAACCCGTGTATCGGTTCGAATAATTGTTCTTCGACTGAGACGACCTCATATTCCTCACCAAAATATTCTTTGACTGCTGGCATAACGAGCGGAAAAAGTTCATGTGCCTGGAAGACCATATCTTTAATAAGTTTGGGATCTAGATCTACAGATTCTGGTAGGCTACCAAGCTCTTCTTTGAAGGTTTGTTTAAACACTTCATTTGGGCTTTCGCACTTTTCCATCAATAGCTGCTCACAAACAGTGTGAATAGCAGTACCAAACGCTGTAAATGCGTTACCTTGAAAAACCTTAATCTTGTCGATATAAGTTAATTTATGATAAAAGGGACAACGATCCCAATTTTTCAATTCTGAAAATGATATATGCGACATTTAAAACTCTTTCTTGCTTGTTTTTGTAGTTTTGTTTGTAGTTCTTGTAGTCTTGTTTGTAACTTTTGTAGCCTTGTTTATAATTGCAAAGGCCCAAGTTGCTGTTAAACGCGTTGTGTCTAAATTCCCTGCGAGGGTGTTTGGGTTGAGGCATTCCCCAGGTTTATAGTCATTTTCTTCAAGATATTGTTTTGCTTCAGTAACAGAAATGCCGACCAACGGTTGACTGGCCTTTTTTCTTGCGGGTATAGTGACTGTCACTTCAATCGCGTCTTTTGTCTTTTTAACTTTCCAATCCATTTTTTTCTCCTTCTATAGATCTTTTAATTTCATAAAGAGATATGGACATCCGTTTCGAAGCCATTGCTGTTGACTTCCATAAAAATATTGTGTAAATCCTGTTGCAAAATATTCTCGTAGAGAAGTTATCGAGTAAGGCGTTAAAAATATGTCCATTGTTAAAGCTTGCAGTTTTGGATATCCAATAGTCTCATATAATAGCATATCAAATTTTTGTGAATAATGCAAGCTTAAAAAATCTTCTAATATAACATTATACCCTTCTTCTTTCAAAATGTAAAACAGTTTCTTTCTTTTCCCTATAAATTCTCGCTCAATTGCGTTATCTGCATATAACTTATCTGTTAAAGTTTCCTCAACATTGTGGGCTATTTCGTGAATGATATCATCAATCATGTCTTCTTCGTCTCTTTGATTGTTTGTAACATAGACTGTGCCGTCTTGGAAAAAAGCATTGACTTTTCTTTTGGCAAATTCTTCAAATTGACCAACGTAAATTGCGTCGATTCCATAAAAAAACTGCTCTGGGATATGCTTTTCTATAATTTTTATAACAAAAGGAAGATTGAAATTATCCGGTAGGGGATCTTTAATATAAAGCTGTACATCCGCTTTCACATGATGTTGTAGCTTTTCCATTAAGAATTTTGTTTGGGATTCCTTAATGTAATCTTTTATATTATTCTTCTGTTTCATTTGTCTGCTGTGTGTTCTCTACATCATTTAGAGCTTGCTGGTATCCTCTCATGAAGTTTTCTTCTGCCACAACAAGCAAAAATTCGGGGAATTCATTAGCAACGGCGCCAACAATCATTTCTACAGTGACATTGCCGTCCTCTGGTTGAAATCTCTCGCCGGCATAATTAACTAACCATTCTTTAAGAGGGGAATCGGCCTGGACCATTTGTTTTTCCGTGGGATTCTTTTCTGCCTCTGTCTCTTTAAATTCAATATCAGCCATTTTGTTTCTCCTTGTTTTCTGAACCATGAACTATAATCTTACCATATTTATTATATAATATTAAGTCTCCGTTCAAAATTTCCGGATCACTAGTTTTAGGTGTATGACCACACCACTTCCAATGTTCTTTCGGTATTGTGTTCAGTTGTGTTGGATATATAGGATCAACCCTGTTTATTTTCATCTTGTTCTCCTGTGAAAAATATAATCACAAGTAAACAGAATTGAATATATGAGTGTATAGCCACCCATTATCATTAAGAATGTGTGTGTTCCGTTGTCCATTTTTTTTATAAAATCTTTGCCGCCAGCGTTGCGATCTTAGATCTTTCTCCTTTCCTTAGTGTTATATGGCCAGATATGTCAAAAGGCTTAAATTTTTCAACAGCGTAAGTCAGTCCATTTGATATCTCGTCAACATAAACATTGTCGATTTGTTCAACATCTCCAGTTAGAATAATTTTTGTTCCTTCTCCGACTCTTGTCAAAATAGTTTTAACCTCATGTTGCGTTAATTGTTGGCATTCATCAATAATAATATAAGCGTTGGCTATAGAGCGGCCGCGAATATAAGTTAACGCCTCAATCTCTATTATACCATTTTCCAAGTACATGTCAAGTGTTTTTTTATCGGCACCCATTAAATATTCAAGATTATCTCGAATTGGAGAAATCCATGGATCCATCTTTTCTTCCAGAGTACCCGGTAAAAAGCCTATATCTCGTCCCATAGGCTCGATAGGGCGTGAGACTATGAGTTTCTTATATCTAACGTCTTCGGCCGAATCTGGGGGCTCTAGGACCTGTTCTAGGCCTGCTGCCAGTGCGCAGAGAGTTTTCCCTGAACCTGCGCGGCCAACGAGGCTGAGAACTTTGACATTTGGGTCCATCAAAAGGTTCATTGCAAAATTCTGTTCTTTGTTTCTCGGCCGAACGCCCCAAATATCTGAATATTCTACCATTTTTCGCAGTGGCATGTTATAGCTATCGAATCTGGCTAGGGCTGTTCTTTTCTCATTTGAGTTTGAAACTAACATTACGAATTGGTTTGAATAAAACGCTTCTTTCTGATCCTCTTCTTCAATATAGATGTCTTCGCCGTCATAGAATTGATCTATAATTTGGTCATCAACAAGATACCTTCTGAACCCATCGTATAAGTGATCAGCACGTTCAATAATTTGTGTTGTGTTGTAGTCTTCTGCATCTAAACCAATAGCATCACACTTAACACGCATGTTAATATCGCGAGATACTAATATTACTTCTCTATCTGGCTTATTTTTCTTTTCAGACAAGGCCGTGCTGATAATAATATTATCCGGGTCTGTCTTTTCGAAATCTGATGGAAGATTCGAAAATTCATGAGATCTGGCAAATACTTTTCCTAAATTTTCATCAATATCGACGCCCTCATAGAGACTTCCCTTTGTCCGAAGTTCATCTAGGATTCGAATTATTTGCCTAGCGTTAGTTCCAACGCTGTCTTGTCGCTTTTTATGATTATCAATTTCTTCAAGCACTTTCAGTGGTACAATAATATCATTATCGCCAAAACACCTTATTGCGCATGCATCAGTTAGATATACACTAGTATCGAGAACATATGTTTTTTTAGCCATTACTCACCGCTATTTGTTGTAAATAGTTTCAATAAGAAATTAATTGAGTGTTAGGTCTTGGTTTGGTACAACTAAAATTTGTGTCATGATGCCATTTGCATCGGGGATTGTGATCTCTACAGGGTTTATTATTCTATAATTATTACCCTGGCAAGCTTCGCCATTTTGTGGGCTGCCGCCGATTCTATAAAGATTAGGATTACTGAGTCCTTTATGATATACCAAACTGCTAGTTCCGACGATCTTTTGAGTGGGGGTCGGGTGAGTGGTATCGGCGCGCATACTCGCTACGCAACCTGCCAATAATAAAGAAAAAACTGTAATTTTTAGTGTGGTTTTCATTCTATGCTCCATGTACATATATAGTCTTTTATTTCCGATTCGTCCTTTTATATTCTACTTAAAATATAGGAGACAAAAAATGAAACGAACCAAACAGTCATTCATAGCGTTATTATTATCATTATTCTTAATTCTTTCAACAGGATGCGGAATAACAAGCTGCTCATTAGATAGAAATCATGTGGAGCGAGGAGATGGAAGCCTAAATCTTCCGCGCAGGTCGTTCGTTAAAATAGAAACAGCCATTAAATTTAAGATGTGCAACCCTGCCAATCCAAAAGAATGTGTTGAGCGAGAGGCTGGCTCTAGCGCATCTGGTTTTATAGTAAAAAATGCTGCTGGAGGATCTTATGTTGTTACTGCTGCTCATGTTTGTGACGTTTCAGATATTATAACCTCTCTAACAACAGAATTTAGCAGCGTGGTCAGTATTTCTTCTAGAGCCATAAATGTGGACGGAGAAAAACATGAATTAGAAGTTTTAAAATTTCACAGAAAAACTGATTTATGCATGGCCTGGGCGCATAACTTAAGAGATCGAGCGGTCTCTGTAGCTTGGAAGGCGCCTTCTCCTGGAGATGCAGCATATAATCTTGCAGCGCCAATTGGGATTTTTGATAAAGGTATGATCCCGACGATGCATGGTCATTATAATGGAGTTTCCAGAGGATTTGCGATGTATTCTGTTCCGGCCGCGCCGGGAAGCTCTGGATCTCCAGTTTTTAATTCAGACGGCGAAATTATCGGTATGATTCACTCTGTTTTTACAAGATTTCCGTTTATAACGTTGTCACCAACATATGATGAAATGCGAGTATTCATTTCGAAATATACCCAACCTCTATGTCAAAAATGTAGCGGTGCAGTTGAACATACAAAAGAAAAACCTGCTCCGAATACTGATGCTGGTACGCCCTCTGGGAATTGAACCCAGGACTACGACCTTATAAGAGCCGCGCTCTAACCACTGAGCTAAGGGCGCATTGCGGGTTGGCTATTCCTTGCCCCTGCGTATAAACTTAACTTTCTTGCCCTTGTGCTCGTTTGTTTTTATCATCGCTTCAATAAAAGAGTTTGGAGCATCGACCTCAACTACCTCTTCGACGGCCTCTTCTTTAAATACAAAGGTTGTTCCTCGTACTTTAGACCAGAAACTTGAATCGTTTGGGATCTGCTCGACTGTACTCCAGGGGCCACCATAATCAACCATATTTCCGCTTCTATCATAAGCATTAATGTGCATTTTCCACGATTTGGCGCCTGGTTCTCCAAAAATATAGGCATCTTGATCATATTCTGAAGATAATTGCTTTCCTAAATCAAATAATTCAGTTGATCGTTCCGGAACATCACCGCGAGACTCATCATATATGATAATTGACTTCTCAACGACTCTCATATCGTTTCCTTCTTCGTCCTGCTCGACCCAAGACCCCTGTAACTCTGCAAATGGGTATCCGGAGGCTTTTACGGCCTGTTTCAACTCTTTATTTCGATTATCGTTCTGTGATCTAGTAAACTCATGTCTGTCGGCCGACATTACGACAAAAGGGATCTTTTGATCGTCAATTTTGCTTGCAATTCGTGAAAAAGTCGTTTCATTAAGCAATTTTGTCGATTTTCTCCACTCATTCATGATTTCTTTCATTTTCATACCCTTAATTAGTGCGAAAGACGGGATTCGAACCCGTAAGCCCGAAAAAAGCGGCAGATTTTAAGTCTGCTGTGTATACCAGTTCCACCACTCTCGCATAAACATAATATAACAAATAATTTACTATTTGTCAACCATTTTCTCTCTTGAACCCAAAATATAGTCTGCAAGCGGCATTACAACACACCAATTCTTATCCTGATCTCTGCCCATGTGGTGATCATAGTGCCATCTAAGATATTTCTTGCCCCACTCTACATTGTGGTGAGCATATCTGTGTACTACATAATAAGAAACGGCATATAGCCCCATTGTTGCTAATAAAAATGGATAATTCCATAAAAAATATGCATGTAATAGAAAAAACACCTGCAGAGACAAGATTTCTTTCACATAGACCTTAGAATCGTAATTGTTATTTTTCCTGCAGCGACTGTGATGTTCTTTCCAATGAAAGCTCCAAAAACTTTTCTTGTTTTTTCCTATATCATGAAGAAGATATTTATGCAGGGCCCAATCATATAGATTTGCTGCGGTTATTCCTAAAAAGATTTGTGCGAAGATACTCATTTTAAAAATATTCTCCAATTTTTATGATGTTCACTGTTAGCATTCAATCCAAAGTGTATACTGTATAATGGCCGCATTGGTTTTTTTCGTAATCTCATATTTGTTTCAGATAAAAGACTATTGTTTTTTTTATTATTGCATTTGTAACAGGCCGTCACGCAATTAACGAAAGATGATTCGCCGCCTTTGGAAACAGGAACCACATGGTCAATTGTTAGTTTCTTTCTATCCTCTATTTTTCCGCAATACTGGCATTTGTAGTTGTCTCTCCGTTTTATAAGATTTTTAGAAAATTTAATTTTTGCTCGATGGAATCTCACTTGATTTCTTAACCTAATTGTGGCAGGAAGAACAATCGAACCATCTACAGTCCTTATTTCTACCCCTTCCCAGAAGTCTATTATATCAACTTTATTTTTTAATAATAGCTTTAGCGCCCTGCTCCAATCCACAAACCTCAATACTCTATAATCTGAATTTAAAAGAAGTATTTTATTTTGGATTTTCCGCATGCTATTCTATGATTTCATCAACTAGTCCGTATTCTAAGCAAGTTTCGGCATCAAACCAAAGATCTCGCTTAAGTATTTCATTCAATTTTCTTTTTGGGATTCTCGTATGCTCATGATAATGCTCTTTAATCATTTTCATGAACAGATCGCTATTTTCCAGCGCGTCTTTCATTTCTTCGTATTTACCCCACATACCCGAAGATAACTGGTGAATCAACATGTAAGAATTTCTTCTGATCTTTCTATGGTGCCCTGCTGTGCTAATTAAAGTTGCTGCAGATGCTGCGCAGCCCTCAACAATTGTTTCAACATGAGCAGGGCAAGATTTTACGTAATCAACCGCAGAGAAACCGGCGAAAACTGATCCTCCAAAACTATTAATATGGATGTAAAGCTTTGCTGCTTCAGGGTTTCTTAAAATATTCGCTTGATTTATTAGATTAATACCAATTGTATTAATTGTTTTATTCAACTGGAGGATCTTTGGCCTCGTTACTTCTGAATAGAAGTATATTGTATTATTAGTGCTTTCGACAACATTATTGTCATCTTTTCCGGCGCCGACTGGGGAAGAGATTGTTGCATTTTGCGTATTCTCTTCTTTTTTCGCAGCATCTATAGTAGACCAAAAAACGTCTTTCATTATTTTCTCCATTTGTTATATAATCATCAAAAGACACAAGACAGAATATATTGTTCCAACAACGGCATATGCATAAAGATTTAATTTATCTAATTTAGTTGCAAAGTTTGTATGTTTTACAACACACCACTTAATATAAGCAATCATCCATATAGCAGTTAACGTTACAAGATGATATTGTTGTGAGGTACTGTACAATATCAACGCCACCAATAGTATACTAAAAAGCGCGTTTTCTAGCTTTGTGATCTGTCGCATCTCTTATAATTAGGTTAATAATACCATATTTCGGAGATTTTGTTCATTTAATAAAAAAAGGGCGCTTGCGGGCGCCCTTGCTTAAACTATTTGAAATTCTCATTCTTCTGGTTCATATGCTATTAGAAAGAATATAAACGACGAGACACAAAATATTATCACGTACCATTCGCTAACTGACATTAGAATCTCTCATTTTTTGTTTTGATAAAAAGCAGAAAGATAAACACACAGAACTAATGCTGTGATCCAAAAAAATATTTCTTGTGTGCTCATTCATGCGGGCCTCGTTCTTTACTAATTAGAGCCTCCTATAGGATTCGAACCTACGACCTGATGATTACAAATCAACTGCTCTACCAACTGAGCTAAGGAGGCTTGGTTTAAATTGTTCTTCGGTGCAAATCTAAAAACGGAGAAGGAGAAGGCGCGGAAAGGATTTGTTGAGCGACTTTTTGTACAATCTCGGATCTGGAACTTTTATTATTTCTTTCCTGGTCCCACGGAACTTCGATAATCTCTACGCCTTGAGATCGTAAGACGTTGATCATGTGTACATTCTCTTCATATAAACTATAAAGATATCCTACATCGATTGTTGTCTCACATTTTCTGCCCGTTTGCTCTTCCATTCTAGATTTAATTCTGTCGATAGCAACCAAAGGATTGACCATTAAATGAACACAGAAATTTGGAAGAAGAACTGTAGATGTCATTGAATGATAAATGTTTCTGTAAGTTTCAAACTCATTCTCGCTCATCGAACCATTCTTGATCTGAAGTCTAGCGAAGGCTGTATCTCCAAAGTAAGATCGATCTAACACAGCATGTCCATTTCCATTAATAGCATGCCACTGTGCATTTAAATGCATTTTGTAACGAGCTTGCAAGAGGTGAACCTGCATCGTAAACGCCCACCTGTTTTGATCCTCATAAAAAGAAGATAAATACGGGTTAGCATTATTTTTCTCGTCAGGCTCTAAAAGCAGCAAAGTGTCTTCACCAAGGGCTTGACTTAATTCTTTAGAGAAGGTGCTTTTACCGGCCCCAATTATTCCTTCAACAATAGCAACCTTTCCACAACTCATTTTTTCTCCTTTAATTAAGTTTTGTAGCACCCTCTATTGGATTCGAACCAATGACCTACGGATTAGAAGTCCGTTGCTCTATCCAACTGAGCTAAGAGGGCATAAGGCAATTATACCCCAACTAGCTCCAAATGTCAACCTTTTTATCTACATTCGCAACTTTCGCAACCCTTGTTATTGCAATCGACTTCTGAATATATAGATTTTAATATTTTCCAAGTATTTTCGAAGTCTGTCACACCATATAAAGAAAAATTGGTTTTTTGTTCTAATTCTTTGGCCAGGGAGTGATCATTTCCTCCTGGTTTCATTTTGTCACCAAAAAATACATAACTATCTGCATC
>Ga0098044_1001926_pt1 | contig 10827 bp, 14 predicted proteins | sample 10_taG_FD_75053 | JGI IMG/M metagenome (GOLD analysis project Ga0098044, IMG submission 75053) | Marine viral communities from the Subarctic Pacific Ocean - 10_ETSP_OMZ_AT15264 metaG | ecosystem: Environmental > Aquatic > Marine > Oceanic | place: Pacific Ocean | collected 2015-01-16 | reverse complement strand
GTTTTTGGACATAAATAATTAAAACAAAGTTTATTGGAGAAAATAACAAATGGCAACAACATTATCAACATTCAAGTCGGCACTCACTTATGGGGGTGCCCGACCCAGTTTATTTGAATTTGCCGTAACTGCTGCTCCTACGGGAGTTTCTTCTAGTCTAAGTGGTGTAAATTTATATTGCAATGTATCAGAAATACCGCCTCTTACATTAACACCAATTGAGAGGCAGTATAAAGGTAGAACTGTAAAAATTCCAGGCGACATGGTTTTTGGTGATTTAAGTACTACGATCATCAATACTGAAAAATTTAATGTACGAAATGAAGTTGAAAAATGGATGGAAGGAATAAATGGTTCTGTAGATAATATAAGTGAATCTGATGCAGATTTTGGAACTGGAACTGCGGTATTAACTCATTTTCAAAAGGGTGGTGCAAAAACTATGGAGTATACCTTTGTAGATATTTGGCCTACTGCTTTAGGAGAAATTGCATTGAGTTACGATACTGCAAGTGATGTAGAACAATTTGATGTAACTTGGGCATATAATTATTATACACATAAAGGTAGTGGAGCAGTTACCGCCTTTTCTACTCAAAATTAGGAAAATAAAATGGCATTTACAGTAACAGATTTTAAATCAAATATGGCTGCACAGAGTGGAAGTGCTCGTCCTAGTTTATATCAAGTAGATATTAATGGAAAAAATCTTTCTACTTCTTTTTCAAATAATGAAAATATTCTCTGTAAAGCTGCTTCCATTCCTGCTTCAACCATTGCACCACTTCCAATAAATTATGCAGGAAGAGCATATAAATGGAATGGTTTTAGAACATTTGACAATTGGACAGTAACAGTAATAAATGATGAAGATTTCGGAATTAGAAATAAAATGTCACAATGGATGAGACTTATTGGAGGCCAATTTGATGGAACAAGAGATACATCATATGGAGATCAATTATTGGGCAAACAATGGTTTGATGGCGATGCAACAGTTACACAATTAAGTACTTCTGGTAAAGCGTTATCCAAATATAAATTTCATTATCTATGGCCCACCGAATTAGCAGGAATTCCTGTTGATTGGTCAAGTGATGCAGTACAAGAATATACTGTAACATTTGCATATGATTATTGGACTCATATTAGTTAATATTAAAGTAGTAAAATGAATGGCCTTCGCAGTTACAGATTTCAAATCGGGATTAATAAAGGGAGGGGCTCGTCCTTCCCTTTTTTCAGTTGAATTTTCCTACCCTTCCCCTATAGAACCACACAAAATTGGAACTCATAATTCTTCTGAATTATTAGTTAAAACCACAACTATTCCTGCCAGTACAATCGGAACATACGATGTATATTATCACGGCAAAACAGTAAAAGTTGCTGGGGATCGTACTTCAGACTTAACATGGGAAACCACTATAGTCAATGATGAAGATTTTGCTATTCGTTCAAGATTAGAAGATTGGATGTTACTTATTTCTGACACACTAAATACTAGAAGTAAGAAATGGACAGGTACTTCTGCTAAATTAGAAGGTGAAAATGCGGCATATAAACAAGATTTAAAAGTAAAACAGTATGGAAAAAATGGAAAAGTGGTTAGAGCTTATGAATTCAAGGGCGCATTTCCTACTGCAATAGCTGCAATCAATTTAGATTGGGGAACACAAGAAATTGAAGAATTTAGTTGTACTTGGACATATAGTAAATGGATTGCCACAGATGGCACATCAAATTAGGAGAATAAATTATGGCATTTGAGATATTTGGTTTCAAAATTGAAAGAAAAAGTCAGGAAGTTACAAACGCAAATGTACCTTCATTCACTCTTCCAGAAAATGAAGATGGTGCAATGATGGTATCGGGGGCCGGTGCGTATGGCTCCTATATGGACATGGAAGGTCAATTTAAGTCTGAAATTGATCTAATCATGAAGTATCGTGAAATGTCTCAAGTTTCTGATTGTGAAATTGCAATTGATAACATCATAAATGAAGCAATTGTTCAAGACGGAACAAACCCACCAGTTGATATTGTTTTAGACCAAACAGATTTATCAGAACCAATCAAGAAAAAAGTACGTGAAGAATTTACAAAAGTTCTTGATTTGTTGAATTTTAATAATTTTGGGCATGATATTTTCCGCAGATGGTATATTGAAGGTAGAATATATTATCATATTATGATAGATGAAAATAATCCGCAATTGGGAATAGTGGAACTCAGGAGTCTTGATTCTACAAAAATCAAAAAAGTAAAACAAGTCAATCAAAAGAAAAAAGACCAAAAACAAATAGAAATTGCGATACATCCAATGTACACATATAATGAAGCAGGGTTGGATGCTAAAACTGGTCAGGGTCTTATGATTTCGGGGGATAGTATTGCATATGCAACATCTGGAATACTGAACGCAAACAAAAGACAAGTATTATCATATCTACACAAATCAATCAAACCATTAAATCAACTTAAAATGGTAGAAGATGCGATTGTAATTTATCGTATCTCACGAGCTCCAGAACGAAGAATTTTCTATATTGATGTAGGTAACTTACCAAAGGTCAAAGCAGAACAATATATTCGTGACATTATGACACGATATAAAAATCGTTTAGTATACGATTCCGAATCTGGTGAAGTTAAAGATGATCGCAGACATCAATCCATGTTGGAAGATTACTGGTTGCCACGAAGAGAAGGTGGAAGAGGAACAGAAATTACCACACTTCCTGGCGGAGAAAATCTAGGACAACTGGAAGATGTTGAATTTTTTCAAAAGAAATTATACAAATCATTACACGTTCCTGTATCTCGTTTAGAGTCTGACTCTGGTTTCTCTTTGGGGAGAGAAAGCGAGATAACTAGGGACGAACTTCTTTTTAGTAAGTTTATCCAGAAATTACAGACACGTTTTTCTCATGTATTTGATGAAATTATGGAAAAACAAGTGATCTTAAAAAATGTAATGACTGCCGCAGAATGGGCAAAAATTAAAGATAAGGTTCATTACAAGTTTGAAAAAGATCATTATTATACAGAGTTTAAACAGCAGGAAACCTTGTCACAAAGAATAGATCTTGCAAGGAATATGGAGGATTGGGTAGGTCAATATTATTCAAAAGAATGGTTTAGGAAAAATGTTCTTAGGCAGTCTGATGATGATATTGAAATGCAAGATTCTCAAATGGAAAAAGAAAAGCCGAAGGTGAGTATGAAGATGAAGGAGATGAGGATGAAATGTGATTCCTCACTCTTAAAAGTTTATAAATATTAATAGTAATTTTTTGGAGATTTAAATGGCAGAACAACAAGTACAGACTAAAGAGTATAGACCAGTAGACATTATTGATTTTTCAATGCAAAGCAAACCTACGAAAGTAACCGATGCATTTGGACAATTAATTTCGGACAAAGTAGTAAATTTTCTTGCAAACAAGAAACAGGAAGTTTCTGCTAAAATGTTCAAAACAAAAGAAGATATACCAGAACCTGCTGAGGTTGAAGTTAAAGCCGCACCAGAATCAGAAGTACAAACTACGGAGGCATAATGGCATTTGCAACTAGAACACTTATAGACACAGGAAAAGCTTCTACAGGATATGGGAAAGTAGTAATTTTATTAGATCTTAGTGATCATAATGCTTCTGCAACTGCATTAGATGCAGATGGTTTAGCTGGATTTGCGAATGGAGCAAAACTTAATATTCGTAGAATGCGGTGGGGATTAACAAGTGGAGCAGATGATGGTATTGGTGGTTCTGCATTGATAGAATTTAAAGGTGCAAGTGCCGACACATCTGCAATAAGACTTGCAGGATCGGGATACTATGATGGCCCCGCAATTAATAATAATGCAACAAACACTACTGCTACTTCGGCCGATATTGAGTGTGTTCCTGTTAATACAACTGGATTTATTATGATAGAATTTTCTAAAGATTCTGGTTGGTCAGCATAATGAAAACATTTAAGGAATTCAGAGAATCTATCGGATGTTCTACTAAATTGGAAGTAGTAGAGCGAGAAAAAATAGAGATTTTTGAGGGAGATGTAATTGACCAATTAAGGAAAATTGTAAAGTCTAAGAAAGAAGCAGATGTATCACTTAAATCTGGATCATCACACAAAATAGATCCCGATTCTGCTAAACAAATACTCAAGACTTTTGACTCCCTAAATAGTTCTAAACAAAAAAAGGTGCGAAAAGACATGAATAAAGACACAAAGGGTTTTATGACCATCATGGATTTTGCACACGAAAACGTACAAAGGTAGGAAATATGAAACTAATTTGCGAATTACAAGAAGCCGTAAATTATGAATTGCTAGAGGAAGAAAATAAACCTAAGCAATATTTCATTGAAGGTATATTCATGCAATCGGAAAGAAAGAACAAGAATGGTAGAATATATCCATTGGATGTTCTTGAAAAAGAAGTAAACCGATATGTAAGAGAATATGTAGAACCTAAACGTGCATTTGGTGAGTTAGGTCATCCAGATGGCCCAACAGTTAATCTTGATCGTGCATCACATATGATTCATTCCTTGCAAAAAGAAGGAAAGAATTTTATTGGACGAGCAAAGATTCTTGATACACCAAATGGCAAAATAGTAAAAAATCTTATTGACGAAGGTGCAAAGTTAGGTGTTTCTTCCAGAGGAATGGGAACTTTGAAACCAGAGTCTAAGGCGCAAATTGTTCAAAGTGATTTTTATTTGGCAACCGCTGCGGATATTGTTGCAGACCCTTCTGCTCCAAATGCTTTTGTTGAAGGTATAATGGAAGGTAGAGAGTGGATTTGGGATGGAGGTCTTTTGAGAGAACAAGATGTAGAAAGGGCAAGGAACAATATTCGTTCCGCTGCTTCCAAAGAACTTGAGGAAGTAAAATTAACTGAGTTCAAAAATTTATTGTCAAACTTGTGATATTATAAATATTAACAGTAACGAATTAATAATTTTAGGAGTTTCAATGGCTACTGAAGAAAATATAAATCAAACCGAAGTTCTGGAAGAGTCTGAGCAAGAAGAACTTGTTGAAGCTCCAGAACAAGAGCAACCAGAAGTAGAACTTTCTGAAAAGTCTAAGGCCAAAGTCAAAGAAGACGATGACGAAGACGAAGAAGGGGAAGACGAAGAAGGAGAAGAAGAGGAAGAAGACGAGCAGGTAAAGAAAGAGGAATTTAAAGTTCCTACTACCAAGTCTGCTATGATCAAGCAACTCTTTGACAAAGTTAACGGCATGAAAAAAGAAGAAGTTTCCGCTAAGTGGAAAGATCTTATGGGTGTCGCAGAAGCAACAGCAGATGATTTAGGTGGTGCAGAACCACATGATTCTTCACCAGAAGGTGACGCTGATGCTGTGGGTAAAAAGAAAAAGAAAATGAAAATTGTTGTACCAGAGATCAATGTTAAAGAAGATATTGATGCATTGGTTGCAGGAGAAGAACTTACAGAAGAGTTCAAATCCAAAGCATCTACAATTTTTGAAGCTGCAGTCCATCAGAAAGTAATGGAGGTTGCAACGGCTAAAATAGAAGATCTTGAAAAAGAATATCAATCAGATCTACAAGAAGAGATAATCTCATTCCGTGATGAGTTGACTGAAAAAGTTGACGGATACCTCAACTACGTAGTTGAAGAGTGGATGAGAGAGAACGAACTTGCACTTGAAAGTTCACTGCGAAGTGAAATTACTGAAGAGTTCATGGGCGGATTAAAGAATCTCTTTACTGAACATTACATTGAAGTTCCAGACGAGAAGGTTGACATTGTTGAAAATCTTTTTGACAAAGTTGAGGAACTTGAAGGTCAATTAAATACTCAAATTGAAGAGAATGTCCAAACTAAGGGCGAACTTAACGATTACCGAAAAAACAAAATCTTAGAAGAAGTCTGTTCAGATCTTGCTGACACACAATCTGAAAAGATGAAAGATTTAGTTGAAGGTGTATCTTTTGATGAAACAGAAGATTTTGAGGATAAAGTAAAAACGATTAAGGAAAGTTATTTCCCTAGTCAAGTAAAACAGGATGAAAATATTGAGCAGAAAGATGTTGTCACGGAAGATTCTCCATCAGAGGAAACTCCTAAGATGAATAACATCATGGAAGCTTACAGTCAAGCAATTGCCCGTAAGTAATTTTTTTTTAAATTAGTTTTTTTAACAATTATAGGAGTTTAAAAATGCAACTCTCAGAACAAGTAAACAAGAAGTGGGCTCCAGTTCTTGATCATCCAGATCTTCCTGAGATCAAGGATGCTCATCGTAGAGCAGTAACCGCTATCTGTCTTGAGAATGTTGAAAAGCAGTACGCTGCAGATCAACAGGCAAGTACAGGTGGGTTATTGATGGAGGCAACGCCTACAACTGTACAGGGTATGACTACTGCTGCCGATTTTTCGGGTGGAGCAGGAAATCCAACTCATGCAAGTATAGATTTTGCAGACCCAGTTCTTATCAGCATGGTTCGCCGTGCAATGCCTCAACTCGTAGCATACGATGTTTGTGGTGTACAACCAATGTCGGGCCCAACTGGTTTGATTTTTGCTCTCAAGAGTAGAATTAACGATCAGTCTGGAAACGAACTCCCAGGCGTCAATCCTGACGGAGAAGATTCAGAGTCGGGTACTCCTGGCCACGCATCTGGTGATAACGTAACAACACCTGGCCTGTTAATCACAGGAACAGATGGAACTGCACAAACTGGAAACGAATATTCCGCATCAAGTGCTCTTGAAACAGCAGGTGGTGAGGCAGACGTTGCCGGTGAAATGTCCTTCACAATTGAGAAGGTTTCCATCGCAGCAGGAACACGTGCTCTTAAAGGTTCTTATTCAATGGAACTTGCACAGGATCTACGTGCCGTTCACGGATTGGATGCAGAAGCAGAACTTGCTAACATTCTTTCTGGTGAAATTCTTGCAGAGATCAATCGTGAGGTTGTTCGTAAGATTTACATCAATGCTGCAGCTGGTGCCCAAATTGGTACAACAACTGCCGGTATTTTTGATCTTGACACAGATTCCAATGGACGCTGGATGGTTGAGAAATTCAAAGGTCTGATGATGGCGATTGAAAGAGATGCCAATCAGATTGGTCGTGACACACGAAGAGGAAAAGGTAATATTATCTTGACTTCTGGTGATGTTGCATCTGCACTCTCAATGGCAGGAATGTTGGACTATGCTCCTGCAATGAGTACAGATCTTAACACAGACACAGCATCAACAACTTTTGCTGGTATCATGAATGGTCGATATAAAGTTTATGTTGATCCTTATTCTGATACAAACGCAGCAGAATACTACTGTGTAGGTTATAAGGGTGAATCACCTATGGATGCAGGAATCTTCTACTGCCCATACGTTCCATTGCAAATGGTTCGTGCGGTTGATAGTTCCAGTTTCCAACCACAAATTGCATTCAAGACACGCTACGGAATAGTTGCAAATCCATTTGCTGAAAATGCAAGTGCTTCAACTGGTCGTACAACTGGTGTTCTTGGGTCTAATCCTCACTTGAACAAGTATTACAGGAAAGCACGCATTTCCAACTTAATGTAATTCTTGACACTACATAGTGTAGGGGTTTCTGAAGGGAGAGAAGAAATTCTCTCCCTTTTTTGTTTGTACTGATCTAGTGAGGAATTATGATAATAGTAATAGGTAATGGACAATCCAAATTCGTAGTAAATCCAAAATTATATAAAAATCATTTAACTTATGGGTGTGATTTTGTTTACCGAAAACATATGCCAGACCACTTGGTGTGTCAAGATGTAGATGCACAATTGGAATTAATTACCAATAAACACACAAGAAAAAATAAATGTTATTTTAGAGGATTTGGTTTAATTCCTAGCATGAATTATGATATGCTTAGACAAACTGTAAAACCACAAATGAAGGTGGGTGAAAATTCTCCTAAAACAGAAAATTTTGTTAATTTTTCTCATCACGGAATATCATATTTTATTTGGGTTGATTCTTCTGATCTAATAGAAGATATTGAATGGTGGGATGATGATTGGAATACGGATGCAGTTGCACTCCGTTTGGCCTGTCAACATAATTTTGGTGAAACTTTTTATTGCGTTGGCTTTGATTACTATCATGAACAAACGAGTTCTGGGATATATCTGGGATCAAATGTTCACCAATTTCACGAAAAAGATAATACAGTATTTCTTAAAAACCATAAAACGATTGAAGAAGAACATCCAGATTGTAAATTTGTATTTGTAGGTAAGGATATGGAGTATTCAGAGTTTGAGAAAATGTTTGAATAAATAGTAGTAAAGGAACTCTATGGCAGCATCAAATAAAATACCAGACAATATAAATTATCTATCCAATATCAGTTTCAGATTGGCAATGGAAGACGCTCCAAGTTTGACATGGTTTTGTCAAGCGGTCAATATTCCTGGCGTGTCTATTCCCAATATTGAAATAACAAATCCCTATGCAACTGTTCAATATGCAGGGAATAAAGTTACTTTTGAAACATTAGAAGTTCGTTTTATCGTAGATGAACATTTAAAAAATTGGACTGAAATTTATGATCGTGTGATCGCATTGGGTTTGGCCGAGGGTCATGAAAAATACAAATTATTGAAAGCAAAATCTGATTTAACATCTAGAGGTGGAACAGTTTCCACAGTTGTTCTTTCCGTACTGACAAGTGCAATGAATTCTCAAATGGAATTTCATTTCTACGAAGCATTTCCTATTTCAATCTCTAGTTTAGAATTTGATAGTGCAGCCACAGACCTAGAATATTTTACAGCAACCGCAACATTCCAGTATACAAACTATGAAATAAGAAACCTATTAGATAATTAAAAATTATGGAACTTGAAGACATTATGAAAATGTGGGAAGAGGATTCTCACATTGATGATAAAGACTTGGATAATGAATCATTGAACATTCCAAACGTACATCAAAAATACCTCAACATATATTCAAAAGAAAAACGGAAATTGAGTGATCTTAAAACTCATTGGAAGATCCTTTTTCAGCAAAGATGGGAAGTGGTTATTTCCAAGAACGGAAAAGCACCAGACCACAATATTCGCATTTCAAAAACAGAACTAGAAAGACATTATGTTGCAGCAGATGAAGTCCTACAAAAGGCCGAGAAAATTTTAAACGAACAAGAAGGGAAAGTTGAATATTTGAAATCGGTTCTTTCCATGATTGAGAATAGAAGTTTTCACATCAACAATGCAATCAATTGGAGAAAATTTGTTGCAGGGTTGGGGTAGTAGTGCAAATAATTATAGAAAAGGAAAATGAAGTATATCTAAGACTTATCTGTGAACCAAGTGTAAGGATGGAATTGAATCATTATTTCCGATTCCGCCCAAAAGACTATCAATTCATGCCCATGTTTCGTAGAAAAAAATGGGATGGTTTTGTATATCTTTTCAACATGGATTCTGGTAGAATGTACTATGGACTAAAATCAGAAGTTCAAAGATTTGCATATGATAGAGAATATACGTTAATAGATCAAACAAATGATCCGTATAATAAAATTTCCAATGAGGATTATTTTAAATTCCTTACATCATTTCCCTGTGAGTACAAATTAAGAGATTACCAAAGCAACGCAGTCAGACACGCAATAGATAAAAAAAGGTGTGTATTACTTTCACCTACTGCATCTGGTAAATCGTTAATTATCTATTACATAATACGTTATTATTCTCCAAGAAAATCTTTGGTCATTGTGCCGACATTATCTTTGGTGAGTCAGATGTATTCGGATTTTGAATCTTACGCACGGGCCGATAAAAATTTTGATATAGAAAGTTTAGTTCATAAAATATACGGAGGACAAGAGAAGATCACAGACAAACAAATTGTTGTCTCAACTTGGCAATCTCTATATGAACAAAAAAAGAATTACTTTTCAGAGTTTGAGTTGGTGATAGGAGATGAAGCACATCTCTATAAATCAAAATCACTAACAAAGATAATGAAGGGTTTAGAGAATGCACCTTATAGAATAGGAACTACAGGAACATTAGATGATGTAGAAGTACACAAATTGATACTAGAGGGGTTGTTTGGATCAACTAAAAGGGTCACTACGACAAAAGAATTAATTAAAAAGAAAACCCTATCTGAAATTCATATAAAATGTCTTGTATTACAATATTCAAAAGAGGCCTGTGCTATTGTTTCAAAATTAAACTATCAAGAAGAGATAGATTTTTTAGTAAGTCATACCGAAAGAAATAAATACATATGTAATCTAGTTGAGGGTCTTTCGGGCAATTCTTTGGTCTTATTTCAGTTGGTAGAAAAACATGGAAATATTCTACATGAAATGTTGAGAGATAAAATAGATAATTCAAGAAAAGTGTTTTTTGTTTATGGAGGAACAGATGCAGAATCAAGAGAACAAGTTAGATCTATCGTGGAACAAGAACGAGATGCCGTCATATGTGCGAGTTATGGCGTATACAGTACTGGCATCAACATTAGGAATCTTCATAACATCATTTTTGCTTCTCCTTCTAAGTCTCGTATAAGAAATCTACAATCAATTGGTAGAGGACTTAGGACATCGGATACAAAGAAATCTGCAAACTTGTATGATATTTCAGATGATCTTACGTACAAAGAGAGAAAAAATTATACCTTAAATCATTTCATGGAAAGAATCAAAATTTATACCAGTGAAAAATTTCCATATAATATCTACACAATTCCAATAAAAGGATAATATGACTGCACCTCTTAAATATGTCAAACTTGCAAGCGGAGAAGAACTGCTGACAATGTACATGGAGCCAGATGG
>Ga0098044_1001925_pt1 | contig 10828 bp, 11 predicted proteins | sample 10_taG_FD_75053 | JGI IMG/M metagenome (GOLD analysis project Ga0098044, IMG submission 75053) | Marine viral communities from the Subarctic Pacific Ocean - 10_ETSP_OMZ_AT15264 metaG | ecosystem: Environmental > Aquatic > Marine > Oceanic | place: Pacific Ocean | collected 2015-01-16 | reverse complement strand
GTCATCAACAAGCGTAACATTAACAGGAGGTTCTCATAGCCCTCAAGAAACGTCATCAACAAGCGTAACATTAACAGGAGGTTCTCATAGCCCTCAAGAAGCATCATCAACAAGCGTAACATTAACAGGAGGTTCTCATAGCCCTCAAGAAGCAACATCAACAAGCGTAACACTGACAGGAGGTTCTCATAGCCCTCAAGAAGCATCATCAACAAGCGTAACACTGACAGGTAGTAATAGAGTATTTGCTACTGGTTTAGATATAATCCCCGGCCGAGTTAACACATATTCTTATTATACAATTCCTCACGCATACTTATATTATGGCTGGGTGCTATGCTCAAACACCGGTACATTAGTACCTGGTACAGGCGCAACCGGCGGTACAATAGTAAATGATGATATACTAACACATACTGTAGTGGATGCACATAATGTAATAATTAAATTTAATCTATGCGCCGGTACCACTGCAAATGTCATTTCCACTTCTAATGAAATTGAAGTATATGTAGACGGTAAAGTTAAATGGAGTAATTCTACCAATCCAACCAATGGCACCGGGTATCTCCCTAATGATTGTAACCTTATACCTCATTCTACAACATCAGCGATTCCAGCTAGTCCCGGTCAAGTTGTAACTGCACGTGTGATATCACCAAATTGGTGGCCGGCCTGGTTAAAATATCAAATTACAGTAATCGAGCAGACAAACAATGAACCAATCAATGTTACCGGTGGCGAAACGATAAATAGTGACTTGGTACCTATAGGTACAAAAAAATCTTTAATTTCTCCGGTTGATATTGACACATATTACGTACGCCCGGGCTGGGAGCTGGTAACTATCGATCTAGCACCACGCTTTGACATAGATGCGTATAAGATGGCAATAAATGTATGTACATCTGATCACTTAACCAAAGAAGGAGTTACGACTTTTGATCAAACAGATGTTAAATGGGATTTAGGTATACCACCTGACCCTCTGAAAGTTGATATCTATCGAAGAGATCCTCCTGCACCTATTACATTAAACCAAATCCCGGATCTGCATGTCACAAACGGTATAGATATGTTCATGGATCGCCGCGAAATCTGCCATGATGTGAGAGAATCTGAAAACTTATACATACATGATACGCACGTCGAGTTTGTTGATGATCGAGGTATCACAATATACAACCCAATCAGTGCATTACCTACAACAACCGGCTCCGGTCTAACTGCCACGGCACTTTCAGCATCCGCAGTCCCCGGATACCGTATTCAACCTAAGATTGTCATTAATATTAACTCACATGACACTGGAGCACATCTGCAGGAGAATTGGACAGTTGATAGAACAGCCGCGCCATGGCCATTTGAAACTCAATTTAGCACAACTCGTAAGTGGTGGCTGAAGAAAGACTTTACTATCGACTCAACTAGCATTACAGTTGATAAAGCTGGATTATATTCTAGTTAACCCTAATATAATATACATGAGAATAGCAATTTCTGGGACAGCTAACGTCGGAAAATCGACATTCTTAAAAGATTTTTTAAAGGAATGGCCGGATTATACTACTCCAACTTCAACAGTCAGAGATATTCTAGAAAATAGTAACCATAGCAAGACTACAACAAAAGATGTTCAATGGAATATCTTGAATTTCATGATAGATCAAGTTATGGAATATAGTAAAGACGATTATATTATCTTTGATAGATCGTTAATTGATAATCTTGTTTACTCTATGTGGTCTTTTGATAAGGAGGATAGTGATATTGATGAAGAATTTATAGGTAAGAGTATTGAATTAGCTAAAGAGGCTGTAAAACTTTACGATGTTATATTTTTTATACCTATCACTAAAGCAAGCCCGGTTGAAATAGTAAAAGATGGTACAAGAGAGACAGATCCGCATTATATAAAAGAGATTGACTCACTATTTAAAGCGATTGAAATGGATTGGAATACAAATCCTGAGTGCAAGTTCTGCGACCCGCAAGATCGCCCGGCATTAATTGAAATATTTGGAAATGAACGCGAGAGAATTGAGATGGCTAAGCTTTATATCGATATGGAAGGTGACGCTATAACAAATACAAATATAATGGATGAATTAGGGAATATTAAGTCAGATGGAGGAATTTCTCTACCATATCAATAAATAATTATGTGAAAGAGTTCAACGAAAGCTATAGTAGATATAAGAGAAAGTATGTAGCAGAGAGATTTCCAAGAAATGTACATAAAGCCGGCGGATTATCACCACAATTCATTGAAGAGTATAAAAGACAACGCCGGTTTCTTTTAGATCGTGGGCTAAAAGAGTCAAATGTTGATGCCGCTATAGCTAAATCATTAAGATTCCATAAATGGAACTAATTTAGAGTATTAATCTTCTTAATAAGATATTTGACAAGTTCAGATCTCATAATATCATCCTCATCAAAATAGAAACTATGAAGACCACGCTCCTGGCTTTCTTGATCACTGAATAACTTCTGCAATTGTTCAAATCCTCCGGCATTTCTATGTAAATCTGTTTGCATCGGATCAGCTAGTACAAAGCACTTACTACCTCTACCAATTCTTGTCAAAACAGTTATAATTTCCTTAAGAGAAGAGTTTTGAGCTTCATCGAAGATAATAGCTTTACCTGCCCAGCTCATTCCTCGAGTGAAATTCACTGGGAACATCGCCACTCGCTCCTCCTTCTCCAGTTTCTTTACTTGCGTCGGTGGTAACAGCTCATCCAATTTATCTAAAAATGGTAAATTATAAAATGCTAATTTATCTTCTGCAGATCCTGGCAAAAACCCTAATTTTGCATCAGAGCTCTCAACAGCTGACCGGATATATGCAATATCCGATATAGCCTTTTTACTTAACATTCTTAAACATGTATATACAGCCATTAAAGTCTTACTTGTACCGGCCGGTCCTGAAATAAACATAATTCGAGTCGTGTCATCAAGTGATAACTTAATAAACTCTTGTTGTTTCTTTGTCCATTTTAAGTCTTTTATTTTTAATGCAGTTTTTAGTAAATCGCGTGAGAAAAAATCAGAGGAATCCATATTTAAAGGTAAACTACTCTCTTCTACTAACTCACGCTCCTCAACTTTACGCTGAGCCCGAGATGGGCGAGATTTCTTTGCCATATCTATAGATATTTATTCGGTCAAAGTGGATAAACGCGAAGGATAACATATAATATGTATATGGATTCGTATCCTAGAGTTGGAATTATTATTACAAGTGATAGCGATTTTGATTGCACTATTAACTGTTTACAGTCTATTAAAAATATAGTAAAGTATACGAATTATCATGTGTACGTTGCAGACTCTGGGTACAGCGCGTCACAGCGCTCACACCTCGTAGAAAATACGCAAAATTTGTTCCATGATTCACGCAATTGCACGTTATTAACGTATAACCATAACCATAAGCCACAAATCCGGAATGATATAGCTTTTAACCATGTTCACGATAATATAGATCTATTCCTCTTTTGTGACAGCCGTATCGAGTTAGTTAATGATATACTAGCGTATATGGTTAAGGTATACATCATGCATAAAGATATAATTGGAACGTTAGGTTGTAGAGTAGTAACAGAAGATGGAAATATACACAGCGCAGGTCACGAGGTAATAACAATTAAGCGGGACGGTATATTCTACCCATTCACCATACGCAATCGAGGGTATGGTGAAAATAATATATACATGCCCGACGGCCCGGAAGAAATTATAGCTAATTCATCCTCTATTCTTATGATTAATAGAGATGTTTTTACTAGCGCTTCTGGGTTTAATGAATTGTACGGTACTGCATTTGAGTCTCTGGAATTAGGTGTTAAATGCTTAAAGGATGAATTATATAATTTATATCTAGACTATGCCACGTGTCTTTATTACGATAAGGATATGAACACCGATCAACAAGCCGGTGTCAAGCTAAATTATGACTATAATCGAATTGTGAATTTACTAACAGAAGAAAAAAATAACATTAAAAAATACGTAGAAATATACGAAGAAAATAAAATACAAGTAACATGAAAATATTTAAATACAATATACAAGAGAATGATTTTAATGAAACCGTGCGCAGCTGGTTTGATGTACCGAAATTAGATAAGATCCATGAGGTTCAGAAGTATGATCTATTTACTAGAGAGAAAGACCAATGTACACGGTGGCATAAAATGTTTTACAAGCGAGTTAGAGAAGATAGCAATTGGGAGAAAATGTACTTACAATTTCTCGAGCAGTATATAAAACCCCGATATGACGGGACAATTGTATATCAGCGCATTCCAACCTTCAGAACGCAAATGCCCGGCAATCTAGCCGTCGGTGACTGGCATAAAGATAGAGCATATAGGAACTTAGAATGGGCTAATGCCACGAAAGAGGTAAATTATTACCTACCGTTTACTGATACGAATGAATATAATACAATCTGGACTGAGAGTGAGGAGGATAAAGGTGACTACTCCCCAATGCTTTTAAAATATGGTGATATCGCTGAGTGGGACGGTTCTAATTTAATGCACGGTAATAAGATTAATGATTCAGAACATACACGCGTCAGTGTAGATTTTAGAGTTATGCCGCTATCTAGATATAAAGATAGTGATAAAGAATCTATTAACGTAAAGACACCCTTTAAAGTAGGTGGATATTATAAAACACTATGAATAAATTAAACGACAAATATAAATTACATATAATCATACCAACAAAAGATTGTGTTGATTTATTGTTTCAAACTATTGACAGTATTGTAGATAAAAAGCTGTATATAGAGAATGCATTTACAAACTATATATTTTATATAGTTGATACAGGATCAACGCCTGATAATAAGGAGCAGATTCTAGGCTTTGAGAAAGCAATGCCCGGTGTAACCTTTAAGAATATCCATATTAATGGTTATCATTACGCGAAGGTTAATAACCACGTTGCAAAAAACATGTTAGTGACAGATGATGAGCATGAAGATTTAATTCTATTCTGTAATAATGATTTAAAGCTTTTAACAGACTGTATAACAGAATTTGTTGAATACTACGATAAGACAGAAGATGTAGGCACTATCGGCTGTAAACTATTATTTGGTGATAAAGTAATACAACACGCTGGTCAATGGATAGTGCGCCGCGGAGATGATTTCTTCCCTACGCATAGAGGACTCCGAGCCGATCCGAAGCTCTTTACCAAAGTTGAAGAAGTGATAGGTAATACTGCCGCGTTATTACTAATCCAGTCTGAGTTATTTCAGAGTATAGGTGGATTTAACGAGGATTATGATTTTTGTTTTGAAGATTTACAAATGAATATGGATTGCATTTTGCAAGGTAAGGCAAATTACTACCTAGGCTCATCTATTTCGTATCATTTTGAATCCATGAACAAGGAACAGGAAGGATACGATCTTCAAAAACGCGGATCTCTATCAGCTACCGACTATCAAAAAGTCTTTAAACCATACGCGCATGAAAATACTGATATGTGGGTAACTAAGCTTGAACAATTAGAGTCAAATGAAGTGGTCTTTGGATGAAATTAGGAGCTTCATATAATCTTTTTGATGGGGAAGAATTATTACGTGATTCTATTCTATCAATCCGTGATAGCGTGGATTTTATTTCGGTTGTGTATCAAAAGGAATCTAATTACGGTAACCCGTATGATCCGAGAGTAGATACTATACTAGACGAGTTAATAGATGAAAAGCTTGTTGATTTCGCTATGCCAATTCAGCCAGATTATGACCCTGATCATTATCAATTGCATGAGCGTGAACATATAGGTGCTTTTAATGAAGTTAATAAGCGGAATGTTGGTATAGAAATTTCTCGACAAAAAGGCTGTACGCATCACTTAGCTATTGATGTAGATGAATTCTACCTTAAAGAAGAGTTTGATGCCATGAAGGAAGTCATTGAAGAACATGACCCGGATACAACGGCATGTAAGATGTTAACCTACTATAAGAAACCTACACTTATATTAGATCCGCCAGAGGATTACTACGTTTCGTTTATCATTAAAATTAATCCGGAAACGAAATTCCACTGGAACCATCCATTCCCTGTTAACGTTGATCCGACCAGAAAACTAAAACCAGGTAAATTTTTACAATTAGGTAGAAAAGGTATTCAAATGCATCATATGAGCTATGTACGCGAAGATTTGAATATAAAATTAACAAATTCAAGCGCATTGACTAACTGGAGCGATAAGAGAGAGAGGTTAGTGGAGTACTGGAAAGATTGGAAACCAGGAGAACAAGCGTTTTTAGCAGGTATAGATGATTTTTATTCAGATTTAAAGGAGATTGATAACTTATTTAATGTTAAAGTCGGTACATGAAAAAATTCACACAGCAATCTACTAAAGGTCTAGAAAGATATGTACATGCTGAATGTGATCTAACAGTATCTGGAAATGTCCATCCAGGTATTCTAGTGGAAGATGTCATCATGCAGCATCATTCCGATATAACCCCGCAATTTTTATTTGAAAAGATCGCTAGCGATCATTTTAATTTAAGATCCGCGGATCCAATTATTTTAAAAGACATAGCTCTTATTAAAACACAATTACATATAAACCATGTCAGTAATTTAAATATCGCCAACGATCCGCTCTATGAAGAGTATAGCAAATTTTCCAAAAACTTTAATTTGGATTGTGAGCCTGTAATACTGCTACATCCTTCTATTTACGGTTCGCAAATTAAACCAACTGAGCAGCTATATCAATTCGATGGCATGCATCGAGTAATATCAGCCTTAGAAGCTCGTGTAAAGTCTCTACCAGCCTATGTTATGATCCGTCGTACGGATTTATTTAAACTAATGAATATTTCATCAAGGAGAAATATTGAATTATCTCGCAATAAATGTACATGGTTCCCGAGCTATCAAGAAATTAAAGAAGTTGGAATCTCTGGCCAACGCGTTCAATCTCCAAGATATACAAGCATATACGATTTCTCAATGTTGAGAGATAAGACCGTTGTTGATTTTGGCGGGAATACTGGTCAAAGCGCTGTAGAAGCATACTTTCATGGAGTTAAGAAATTTTACAATTTAGATATTCAAGAATGTGCGTTAGAAGCATCGCAGATTATATTTAAATCTCTAGGAATGGATAATTGCTCCTCCCATTATATTGATTTTAATAAATTTTCCTTTGAAGAAGATACACACAACATATGCCCAGCATGGGATTGGTGTATATTTCAAGCTATTTACAGGACAAAGGAAATTATTGACATAAAGAAAAATTTTGACTATATAGTTGACCACACTAAAGAAGGTATTGTATTCGAAGGTAACGGAGACTTAGATATAGATACAGATGATTTTTACTATCCTATTTTTGATAGATATAATTTTAAAAACATAACCTCACATGGTCGGTGTCAGCAACGACCGGTGTATATTTTATACAAATGAAAAACTTAAATACAGCGTTAAATATGTTCGATGGCTGCTTCTGTATTAATTTAGACAGTAGAGCGGATCGATGGGAGTATCAGCAAGCACAGTTTAGTAGATTTGAAGTGCAGGATATAATTAAGCGCTTATCTGCGGTAAATCCACGCGAAAAATACGGTAATACAGAGCGCGACGTAAAGGACCGTCTTAATTTTTCTAGATTAGGGCAAATAGGCTGCACTCTATCCCATCTTAAGGCAATTAAGCATGCAAAAGATTCTGGATGGAAGCATGTATGTGTATTCGAGGACGATGCAACATTTCTAGATGAAGGTGTCGAACATGCTCATAAATCAGTACGAGATCTATTCAATCAACCTTGGGAAGTATTTTATTTTGGAGCTACATACCGATCACCGATGAGTAGAATTACTGATAATCTATTGAGAGTTAATGGTGGTGCATATGCTACTCATGCGATCTGTTATAGTGAATCCTTTTTTGATAAAATACTAAGCTCAATTCCAGATAACCCACTAGATATACTTGAAATTGATACATTAGATGGTGAGGTGGTAACAATAGATACGTGGTTACCTAGATTACTGCACCCAGCTCTAACTTTTGCGTCTGACCCATTAGTCGCAATTCAGAGAGATGACTATAGTGATATAAGCGTAAGAGAATGCCCTGGTATGGCGAGCATGCAATTAGGGTTTTTTAACAAATGGAGGCCACAATGAGCGATATACGAGCGCAAATTTTACAATTCTTAAGTGAGATGGAAGAATCTCATGGCTACATACCTAAGTTTGCCCATAATTTAAAAGATGAATCAACAAAAGCTTACTATTCTGGTCCTCTTTTTGATAAAAATGAAATAGCAGCTGCAATAGAATCGCTAATTGCAGGAAAATGGTTAGCAACTGGTGAAAAGGTAACTAAATTTGAACGAGAATTTTCAAAACATATTGGCTGTGATCACACTGTAATGGTAAACTCGGGAAGTTCAGCTAATTTAGTAATGGTCGGAGCAGCTAAGAAGTTTTTTAAATGGAAAGATGGAGATGAGATAATCGTATCACCTGTTGGCTTTCCGACAACTATTGCTCCTATTGTACAATATAATCTAACTCCGGTTTTTATTGATATAGAATTCGAAACTCTGAATTTTGATTTAGATTTACTTGAAGATAAAATAACTCCTAAGACGAAAGCTATTTTTATATCACCAGTATTAGGTAATCCTCCAGATATGGATGCAATATTAGACATTGCTAGTAGATATAACTTAGAAATCTTAATCGACGGATGTGATAGTTTAGGTAGTACATGGGACGGTCGTCATTTAAATGAATTCGCAGCCGCTACCAGTTGCTCATTTTACCCGGCGCATCATATTACAACAGGAGAAGGTGGTACAGTTTCATCAGCCTTTGAAGAACTTATTGATACAGCTCGTAGTATAGCATGGTGGGGCCGAGATTGTTATTGTATTGGAGTATCAAACCTTGCACCGAAGGGAACTTGCGGTTGCAGAATCAAAAAATGGCTCGATAATGTTGACGTAGAGATTGATCACAAATATGTTTTTACAAACATGGGATATAATTTAAAGCCACTAGATCTTCAAGGTAATATTGGACTTGAACAGTTAAAAAAGATCGACATTGTTCATCAAAAACGTAGAGATCATAAAGATACCGTACAACATTTTTTTAATAAAATTGAAGGTGTCAAGGAAGTAGCATGCCACAGCAAAGCGAACCCGTCTTGGTTCGGTGTACCTATCATATGTAAGGATGCGGTATTAAAACAACGATTAGTTGCCCATCTCGAAGATAATAATGTACAAACGAGAACGTATTTTGCTGGTAACATCTTACTCCATCCAGGTTATGCCCACTTAGGTGATTGGAGAGAATACCCTAAAGCGAACGAGGTTTTATATAGGGTATTCTTCGTCGGGTGTTCACCGACTTATACTCCTGGTATATTGAATCATATAGAGAAAGTAGTTGCGGATTTCTCATGATGAGATTGTCTCTAAAAGGTGACATTTCTGTATTCGGGTCAACTGGTTTTATCGGTTCTCGTTTTTGTAAATTAAATTCAGATAAATGTATACGTGAAAAGCGACAAAACCGGTTACCGGCTTCAGATGATATACTGTATCTAATAAGTACTACAACGAATTATAATGTATTTAATGATGTACATATTGACATTGATACTAATTTATCAATTTTGGTTGATGTATTACAACACTGTAAAGATCGAGCTGTTACATTTAATTTTATTAGTTCATGGTTTGTATATGGAGACACCGCATTACCTGCGTCTGAGTCATCCGTATGTAACCCTAAAGGGTTCTATTCAATTACTAAAAGAGCAGCTGAGCAGTTAATCATTTCATATTGTGAAACGTTTAATATTAAGTATCGTATATTACGATTATGTAATGTTATTGGTACTAATGACAACTTTTCTAAACAAAAAAATGCTCTCCAGTTCATTATAGATAAAATAAAAAACAACGAAAAACTTAATCTATATCATAACGGTGATTTTATTAGAGATTACATGCATATAGATGACGTTTGTGCTGCGATTAAGCATTGCTTGGTATTCGGCGACTGTAATGAAGTGTATAATATTGGTTCTGGAACCTCAACGAAGTTTATAGATATAATAAATTACGCTGTTGATAAATTTGATTCATCGTCTATAATTGAGAGTATTAAGCCACCGCCTTTTCATGATATCGTACAAGTAAAGGACATGTGGCTCGATACAAAAAAGCTTGATGGTTTAGGATTCAAGCCACAAATGACTGTATACGATAGCATAGATGCAATTTATGACTGAAGGAATTTCAATAGCAATACCAACGTATGGTTATAGAGGTAAAGGTTCAGAATTTCTACAACACTCGTTGCATAAAATATCCAATCAAACATTCAATAATATTGAGGTCGTGGTAAGTGATGACAGTACTGATGATAGTATATATAAATGCTTATCATTGTATAAAAATTTAAATATCAAGTACTATAAAAGTGTAGATATAGGGCTTACAGATCGCCCATTTAAAACGGGCATGACTCCAAATATTAATAGAGCAATGTCTATGTGTACAAAAGAATTAATACATATATTATTTCAAGATGATTTTATATACGATCAGCACAGCGTTCAAAGTGTATATACAACATTTAAAAACAGTGACTGTAAATGGGTAGCTTCAGGCTTCATTCAAACACCTGATGGTACGACAATAACACGAACTGCTATACCTCAATACCATCCTAAAATCTATTTAGGTGAAAATTCTATGAGTAGTCCTAGCATTATTACAATTATCAACGACGACATAG
>Ga0098044_1001923_pt1 | contig 10836 bp, 20 predicted proteins | sample 10_taG_FD_75053 | JGI IMG/M metagenome (GOLD analysis project Ga0098044, IMG submission 75053) | Marine viral communities from the Subarctic Pacific Ocean - 10_ETSP_OMZ_AT15264 metaG | ecosystem: Environmental > Aquatic > Marine > Oceanic | place: Pacific Ocean | collected 2015-01-16 | reverse complement strand
CAAAACCGTGGGATCAATTTATGTTGGTGAAATTGGTGCGCGATTGAATAAGATCAGCAGCGCAGCCTGACGCAGGAAAGCTGAAACTCTGGGGGACGCCCAAAACAAGGAGGGAAAGTGATACGATACTGGTCGGGTCGGGTTCGAATCCTGACACCAGCAACAATTTAAGTGGTGTGTGTTATAACCTCTGACGCACGGAAACCGAACCACATGGAAACGGGCCTATAGGGTGTTAAGTACCGCACCACTTATTAGGAGAGAAACATACTCGTTGAAATAAAGGCGCAGCCTTAAATGCCACTATACGAAGAAAGTGGAGCCGAAAGGTGGGGAAACGGGAAACCGCCGATGTTATCTCTCTAGGTTTGCTCGGAGGCGAAACACAGCCTTGGCAGGACTAACGCAGCGAACAGGACACGCGACCTGTTAGGGGCGAGTAAGCACGAGCAGACTGTTTTTTTATTGACTATAGAAATAACTCTGATACAATCAAGCCATGTTAAGACACGTTAGCCAAGTAATGACAAGTTGGGATGTTTATCTCGACAAAGAGAAGATTGATACAGTCTTCTACCTACCATCAAGCGAACTAGAGGATGTTCGGAGTATGCTTATCAATCATAGTGGATACGACCACCGAATCGAGATCGTAAAATGCGATCCGGTACGGATGAAGAGTTGGCCGCTGGCAATGATTGGGTCTTGACTTTATTTATAATAGAGTTACGATTCCCCCAGCCTCACGGTTGGGGCCTTTTATGAATACATTAAACCACTTCAAAGTTAACGGAATAGAAGTTTATTTAGACAAGACAAATAAGAACATCTCAATTGCCCCGACTGGGGACGAAGAGACCGTGCCTAAACGAAGACAAATGGCCATCTTCAAATATTTATCAGAAGAAGGATTCTTAGATACTGAAGAGGTTTTTGACAATAAAAAAGGCATTGACAATGACGATGAGCTTTGGTAGGATTTACCCAGCATGAAAAACATAGTTATACTAATTGCATTAGCTGCCAGCGTTTTTAGTGGTGAAAAAGAACAACGGATCATTGCTCTCACCATTCTTGGAGAAGCGCGTGGCGAAGGCACAGGTGGGATGTACGCCGTAGGATGTGTCATTCAGGAACGGGCGAGAGAAAGCAACCTCACGCCAGCAAAGGTATGTCACGCACCTTATCAATTCAGCGTTTGGAACGCTGGTAAGGGAAAGATCAAGAAAGAGAGCGAGTTAAGTGACTTGTGGAAATCTAAATCTGCCCCTTACGCCAAAACGCTTGCTTTAGCAATCGACAGTGGATACGATCTCGCGCAGACGTTTACTGGCAACGCCGATCATTATTACAGTAAAAAAATGATGAAGAGTCCTCCTTCTTGGGCATACAAAATAGACAAGCGCACAGGGAAGTTTTTAAGAGATAAGGAAGGAAACAAAATCTCTGTTAAGCCCACAAAGGTTATCGGCAACCATGTGTTTTATAATTTGAGGTAGTCTCCTTTCTTCTGCCTCACTACCAGAAACCCTCGCTCCTTCTATACCTCCTCGGAGCGGGGGTTTTATTTTAATGTAAATATAGTAAATGTTTCAGGGTCAATTAGGTCAAATAAACTGATTCAATTAGGGTCAAATAAATCGACCATCTTTTTCACGGCCTAACAAATAAGTGTTATTTTTTAGGGTCAATAACTATCTAGGGTCGAATTAGGGTCGAAAAAATTTCGTGAAAAGGGGTGTTTTCTCCGATGAGAAATTCGTTGATTTTAAGAAACTCAGACAATAAAAAACGGGGAGGTTTCCCTCCCCGCTAACGCGTCTCGCTTACAAGGCTTTTAAGGTCTGCTGACCGCCTATGGATTAATCCGCGAAACTAATCTGGCACATACTCGCTGGCATCCTCCTCCGATGCGTATGCTTGCGCGGCTTCGAGTTGGTCTTTCTCAATGAACGCCTCAAGCTTTTTCATGAATGGGCTTTCAATTTCCTCCACGTTTAACAATCCAACAAACTCCTCATTCACCATGAGAGCAACCGTCTCGATGCTTACCGATTCGATGCTTTCAACAAGGATCTCGGCAGGACAGCCGGGATATTCCCAAGTTTGCGGTTCTGCTTTTTGGTAATAAACTTCACACTCGGCGCAACCGTCGAGCCAAAGTGTTGTTCCGTCCTCGGCTTTATATTCTATCTGTTCAAATGTGTATGTCATGGTTTTTATAGTACAGGATTTTATTTCTATTACAAGAAAAAGTTATTCACAGTTTCAGGGTCAAATATCACAGCGTGAACTGTTCAGGTTTGGGGCGGAGTTCAGGACAAGTTGATTTGTTGTGTCCTTTTGGATCTAGTATGCCGTAGCAATTACTACACTTGTAAGTTTTCCTTTGCTTCTTTTCAGGGTCGAAAATACTGGGTGCTCCAGTTACTTGCACCTCGTAATTAAAGCCAGCCACATAGCTCGGCTCGGACAATTTGATTACTTTTGCCTTCGCTCCCTTTTGCCTTTGTGATTTGGCCCAGAGGTCTGCCCCTCTTTTAGTGAAGAAAAAATTATTATTCATTGTCGGGGTCGTAGTTAACAAGATCGGCCCAGTAGTCAACCGTTGGGTTGTCGCCACATGAATTCAAATCATGTTCGTGATCCAAGACCGAGTAATCTGGGTCTACTCCGCACTCCTCTTGGGGGAGGATTTGGATTAGGTCGCGCAGTTCATCCTGCGGGTTAACTTTTGAGTTTGGGTTGTTCGTATCGCTCATCATGTTTTTATTAAACTATAGATTCGTTTTTATTGCAAGAAAAAACTTCGCAGAGTTATTCACAAAGCCTAGCTAATTTAGGGTCGAATTTTTCTAACTCTTTCAAGCTCTTTTCCTTTTCCCTCTGCCCTTGACAAAAATCAGCAATCTTACGGTGAACGAGATCTTCGATGTCCTGCTCTTTGTAAGTAGCGTATCTAGGGTCAATTCCCTCAGAGTAAATGTTTTTATCCTGAAAGTATTGGTGGATTTCGTTGTTGATTTCTTTGATTAGGTCGAAAACTTCGGATCTTTGTTTGTAGTTCATATATTTAATTATTCAGGGTCGAATTAGTTTCTTTCAAGGATTGATTCACAGTTGATCTTCGTGGCAGCAGCCTTGCCAATCCTCCTCTGCTGGGGTGTTTTGGGGGGTTCCGTCGATGGTGAGCTTGCCAACGGAATTTCCATTGACATCAAGAGCAAAAACCGCGTCACCGACATGAGCGATGCTGTGCCACTCAACGTCTTCAGCCACCTTCCTCAATATGCGAGCCAGTTCGACTGCGGGTTGATTCTCAAACGCTGCGTTGTCCATCTTGATCTTAAAGTTCGCTTCCATGTTTTTATTAAACACTAAATTCGTTTTCATTACAAGAATAAAATTACAAAGTTATTAACAATTAATCTCCCCACAGTTGCGTTTCAGGGTCGAATTCACCGTCGCAATTCTCTGCCAGAGGTGTTGCGCCTTTTTTGATGCCGATCCTAAAAACGGAGTTGCACCTGTAATCTTCCGTTGGGCCGACGTAGGTGATCTCGAAACCTTCGGTCTCGTTGTGGAAGCGAACGGGATAACCGCCCTCTCGGAAGTCATTGTCTTCGAGCGGCTTCACACCTTGACGCAGCAACGCAGCGTACTGGGATAAAACATTGGCAACTTCCTCGTTGTCCATTGCGTCGTTGATAGTTAGCTCGGCGGCTCCATCCATTTTCATATCTAGTACTGAATACATGCGTTTATTAAACAGTGAAAACGATTTCATTGCAAGAATTATTTTCGTTATTTATTCCCAGCTTATTCACAACCTAACAAATAAGAGCAGCTTTCAGGGTCAAAAGCGCCAGCTTTTTCACGACCTAACAAATAAAGCGCTTTATCAGGGTCAAATCTATCTAGGGTCGAAGACCTATTCAGGGTCGAAAAATGGGCGGCGTGGGAAAAAACCAAAAACCCACACCGCCCGTGTTATGACGTAATTTATAAAGCTTGCAAGGCTGCTGCTGCTTCGGATCCTTTTGGTTGTACTCCGTGAATTAGCAGTGCAAAGTCTTTCTTACCATATGCTGCGTGGTCGTCGTCGGTGTCAATTTCAAGCTTTTGCAATTGTGCCTCTTCTTTACTGAAGACAACTTTTGCTTCTTTAAGTGAAAGCTTTTTGATCATATCGTCAAACTTGCCACCACGGGACGCAGTCAATACTAAATTTTCTGGTTTATCAATTCCAGAAATAATTTTTAAGCTCTTCGTGTACGAATAAAAAATCTTTTCGGGATTGCGCTTGGCAACTTCACACCACGCCAAAAAATAGTTGCGGGAAAAATAATCGCCTCCAACGTGGACGCGCACGATATCAAATTTTTTCGGCAAACTTTCGGTAATGAGATCCGCGCAAGCTTCCACACTCTTCTTTAGAGCATTCTTTATCAGGGTCAAATTGTGCCAAACTGATTCACGGAGTGAAGGAAAAACCGCCTCAAGTGAAGCCATGAAGCAGCGAAATTCTGTTTGCTTTCCGTCTTTGACTTTTCCGGTCGTCTTGTCAGCCTTTGCAAGGCAATCCTTTGCGCCGGGGCAAGTGTGTCCACTTGGCAAGGTAAAGGTGATTAATTTCACACCGCGTTTGGCCTGTAGTTTTTTGAGCTTTGAATTTGGCTTTCCGAATTTTAGTTTGGCGTTTCTCATAACAAAAAAGAGGTTACCAGATAATTAATATTAGCGCAAGAATTATTTTCGTTATTCTATTCACAATTAAACTTTTTTTGGTAATAAAAAACCATTGACAAAATCTCGGTTTTTTGGTATCATATCAAATAAACACTCTTCTAGGGTCGAAAGCGTAGCTTTCAGGGTCAAAAAAAGGAGGCCTCCCGCTGACGGAGACCTCCCCTGTTATGCACACCAACCAAAAAATCATTTTATTCAGGGTCGAATTATTCTTGATTTTTCCAGTATATTTTTTCCAGTATACAAAAGGCAAGTACGAAGATTAAAATCTCCGTCATAAGTTGACGGAGTATTGATGTTGATATTTAGAATTTGCCGAATATTGAACTGGCTCCTCCTCTTTCAGGGTCGAATTTTCCTCATCGATTTCCCTGTGAATGTCCCGCAGCATTTCCATACCAACGGCCCATAATTTCCACGACTCAAGTTCGCGCTCTGCTCTCGTTTGTGTTTGTTCGCTCATGACTTTGTAAATCTACACTAATTATTTTCGTATGTCCATGATTATTTTCGTAAAGTTATTCACACCTCTACTTTTTCAGGGTCGAATTTTTTGTTGGCTTCTGCCTCTAGGTCTGCCCAATCGAAAAACTTGGCAAACTGATCGTCGCGCACATCGGCGGGAATTGTCGCGCATTGATCCCATCCGCGAATGATGGATTGAAAGGCCAAGCCACCTTGGCATTTGAGGGAATTGACTACCGCGATAACGGTAGCGGCACGGTCAGGAGCATTCTCCACCACAAGCGTATCCCCGCCCTTAAATTTCCAGTAGTGGCATGGCTCGTCGTTGTGGATGCCGTAGTTCTCGATGTCTTGAATTTGGATGATGTAGTTCGTTTGCATGATTAGATTAAATACTAAAATTGATTTGATTGCGAGAAAAAGTTATTCACAATTTCACATTGATTCAGGGTCGAATTTTCAGGCTACTCCTTCAAATCCGGCACTATTCAAAGCTTCTTCTGCTGCTGCTTCCACCATATGCTGCCAATCTGCCTCATCGATTTCCTTCCACCAAAAACTGTGAAAATCAATATCTGGCAAATCGTGGATCCCCATACCGCAGCGACCTTCAACTTGCGCGTCTACTTCTTGAATGAATTTTTTGAATGTAGTATTTCTCATAACGCGTTTATTAAATCACAGAATCGTTTTTGATACAATAAATACTTATTCACAATCCGCCCACAATTTTGTGAACAAGTCAAATAATGAAGCATTTCAGGGTCAATTAGGGTCGAAGACCTATTCAGGGTCAAATTTTTTGGGCAACAAAAAACCACCCTAGTAGATAGGGTGGCTTGCTTCCTCCTTGGGAATTTGAATTTACATTTCTGCCAGCATCGCTTCCCGTGCGGTGGTTTGGATTTCTGGCAATCCTTCAATTTTCACTACGTCAGAGAATTTCACTCTGGAGGTGAAAAATGGGATCTCAACGCGTCCGGTGCTAGTGTAAACGGACGGTGCGCTTTTCCCCTTGGCGTAAAGGTGACTTGCGAATGTTTCAGGGTCGATTTTTTCACCGTTCAAACTGTATCGCGTAAACAGATTGCGCTCACCATACCACCGGAGCAATTGAATATAGCTTTGCTCTTTGTGGCCAATGTTTGCACGGGTATCGCCTTGGCGTGTTCCCCATGAGCCTTTGCCCTTCCATGTTCCCGCGTCAGGATGATTGATCTTGGCAAGGTAGCGATTGACGGCAGCGGGATAATCCACGTTTGCCAATCCGGTCATTTTCCAAGTTTTAACAATGCCGTGCAATTCGCTTGGCGTGTTCAATTTGAAATCACCTTTGGTTCCCCAAGGGGTTTGACCAACGTACAATTCGCGTTGCAGGGAAACTGAGATTGCCCTTGCTCCAAGTATGGCCAAGGATTCCACGCGGGAAACAAAATCTGTTTCTTCGCGTCCGATAGTGAATGAATACTGTTGCATAACGCGGGTATTATAGTCAGAAATTTTTTCGAAAGTCTAGAAATACTTATTCACAATTTTACCCACCTTTTTGTTAATAACTCAAATAAGTCTGTATTCAGGGTCAATTAGGGTCGAAAAAAAGAGGGGCTTTCGCCCCTTGTCTACTCCTTCGCCAATGCCTTATCCACCTCGGTTTTTAAGTTCACCAAAACGGAGATTCCACGGCGATTGAATACGACGCGGCCATCGGGCATGACCTTTCTAAACGGGGAATCTGCGTGAATATCCCTGCCTTCAAAATTCAGGATGAAATCACGGATGGCAGCGAGTTGTTCAGTGGTTATTTTTTTCATGACTATTAATATGGTTTTTTTTAGTACTAAAAACCGGAAACCTCAGTGTTTCCGATGGGTTAATGAGAGCATGTTTTGACCCTAAACTCCCGAAATACTTATTCACAATTCCCCACCTTTTTGTGAACAAGTCAAATAAACATTCAATTAGGGTCAATTAGGGTCGAAAAAAACCACCTCCCGCCGAAGCGGGAAGGGTGTGGGTGATTACGCCGTGGCATATTCTACTTTGCCTTTGACCATTTCGAGGTAGCGGCGCGGCTTGCGCTTTTCCCAAGAGAATTGTGGCATGAAATTTTTGGTCTCGCCCCATGAGGGCAATTCGCCCTCTTGGATCTCTTCGATCATAAGCCCTCGATCTGCATTGCAAACCTCTGGGCATTTCAAACCGTCTCGCTCTGCTGCCCAAAGGGCCAACTCCATTGCGCGATGCTTGGGGCCAAACTGGAGGGTTTCCCAATCGTCAATACCGTGGCCATAACTGTCGGCGGTGTTCATCAAGTGAACGGTGTAGGTCTCAAACCACGGGAGGGCTTGCGCGGGGTTTTTCGTGATGATTTGCACCGCGAAGATTCTGTTGTTTGCGTTTTTCATTTTGTATATGTGTGTTGTGTGCCTGTTGCACTGTTAGTGTGAGCGGATAGGGTAGCATATTTTCATTGTAAAAATCAATACATGTGAATAAGTTTTAATAAGTAAATAACTTGACGGATTTGCCAGCTTTTCGTAGACTAGTCAAATAAGGGCTTCTTTCAGGGGCAAAAACCCACTACGTGGGCTTTGACCCTAGAAGGGTCAAAAAAAGGAGGCCCGAAGGCCTCCCAGTGAGCAACACACTTTACAAGTCATTTACTGGCGTTGGCTTAAAGTAGAGATCCCTTTCAATTTTGGGACCCATGCTTTCCAACTCGGCAAGACTGAAGTAACCAAGCTCTTTGTCAAAGCCGTCCACCAATCCGAAAAAGGTGTCCTTACCGTCAAACTCTGTGGCGTACCACGTCCAATCCGCAAACGGAGTGAAGAACTTGACAATTGCCTTGGGGTCAGGGTTGTTTTCATTTGTATATAATGCGGGGAGTTGCTTTCTGATTTCTTGAGTGAGTAATTTCATTTGATTATTATGTAAAAGGCGATTGCGAATATTATTATTTCGATCATTGGAATCGGGGAGGCCCGAAGGCCTCCCCTGTTGTATTAGGCAGAGGGAACCAATTCTTTGCCGTGATACTTTTCCAAGAATGAGTAATATTGCTCTTGGATATTTTCAGGAGCGAAGTAATCCCGCGCATGATTCAGCCAAGCGTAATTTACGTCTGGGCTGTTTTGGTTTTTGATGCTGTATAAAAGGTAGGCCTCGGTTTTGGCCACCTTGTGTTCAACGCCTTGACGCTTCCGCATTTTGATGTGGTTAGTTACTGCGGCTGCTAGTCGGGCGTTCCGATTGTGATGTAGTTTCAAGTTGCTCATAACAATTAAAACTTACAGCAATTTGTTTCGTATGTCTACAAATACCTTCGAAAAGTTATTCACAATTTGCCCACCTTTTTGTGGATAACTCAAATAATGGTTTCTTTCAGGGGCAAAACCCACTACGTGGGTTTTGACCCTAGAAGGGTCAAAAAAAAGACGCCGCCCGAAGGCGACGTTGGTGATTCTGAGGATCCCCAGATCTAACTTGGGAATCGCTCGGCCATGTAGAGATCCTTTTCCTTACCCGTTAGCTCTTTGGTGTATGCGCTTGGCGCACCACCGGATGACTTGGGCAGGGATCCCATCCCACCGAATCCAGCGCAGATCCCAATGTCGTGGCAGATGACGTGCCAGATGTCGCCATCCGTAACGTGATCCATGTCTTGCGCCCATTGGATCCAGTCTCTTAGGTCGGTGTAGAGGCGGCGTGTCTCGGCCCTCTCTGCGTTGCCATCAAGGTCGTCTATCAGGGATTGGATCGTTCCCAACGTGTCCTTGATCCGTTGCTGTGTTAGTTGTATGTCGCTCATGATCTTATTGGTTAGCTTTGTAGTCGTCCACGTTCATTGACCAGACTGAATCAACAATTTTACCCTTTGGGCTAACTTCTACGATCTCAAGGCCACCGATAACGATGTTCTCTTCTGTGGCAATACGCAAGAGAGATCCAGCCTCGACTAAAAACCTGTTGAAGGTTTCGCGAGTCTTAGCACCAGACTCGTAGAGATCACCCAAGAACCAGAGTTCATAGGTGGGTTGTTTGTTATCTTCTTTATTCTTTTGATTTGGTTGTATGTCGCTCATAACGATGTGAGACTAGTCTAAAATCGTTTCTATGCCGATCAAAAGTTATTCACAGGGTCGCCACCTTTTTGTTAATAACTCAAATAATGGTTTCTTTCAGGGGCAAAACCCACTACGTGGGTTTTGACCCTAGAAGGGTCAAAATTTTTTTAGAAAAACGGGAGGGCTTTCGCCCTCCCGCCACACTTACACACCCGCGAGGTTTACCAAGACACCCGCGAAAATCATTCCCGCCAAAAATCCGAACATCGCGCCCGTGAGTAGGCCTTCTTTAAAGGTTGCGCTTCGTTCTGCTTTCTCCTCCTCCATCTCCGCGAGGATTTTATTTAAATCGTTTCCCAGCTTTTTAGTTCTAAATGGGCTGGTGTTTTGTAATGCTTGAGTGTTTTTCATTTTAGGGTCAAATTTTAGGTTTTAGGTCTGGGGAGGGCTCTCGCCCTCCCCGTTATTTTATTCTGTGTTATGCTGTGAGATTTTTTCCGCTATCGTCAAAACGACTGCTAGAATTAGGACGTCTATCATTCGCCCTCCCTCAATAGTGCGTCGATGAGTATCGAGCCCTCTAGCACATTGTCGCGCTGCTCTACCGTGAGGCGAAAACCGTTTGCGGCGAGCGTTTCGATGTTCGCTAGTTTATAGTCGCGCACAAAAACCTCGTTCGAGAGTTCCTCTTGTGTGCTGCTCTTGGCTTTCTGGTCTGCTTTGTGGTCGATCAGATCGCGAATGTTTTCAGGGTCAATATTCACGCCATGTTCACTGATGTATTCAGTAGACTTAACGCGCATCGGTGCAGCTTCGACGTATAACGCGCCCTTGTGCTCTACTAGGCACGTTCCGTCGATGCGTTCGCCCCAAGTCCTTGGCTGCACCTCGAATTCGATTTGCTTGCCCTCGCGTTTCGCTGCGCGGTCTAATCTGCTCGCGTAGCTCCAGCCAATAATGGCTTGCAGCTTCTGGCGTTTCATAATCGCGCCATGTTCGTGCTTCGTGCGCTTGCCGTCGATGTCTCGCGTCTTGCGTAGTCCTGCGCTGATCAAAACTTGCATCGTGATTATTTGGCATCCCTTAATTCCGCGCAATACGGTTTCGATGTCGTTCGCGCCCTTCGTGATTGTGTATTGTGTGTGTTTCATATTTTTGGTTCCTGTCTCACCTCGCGGCGATGGTTATTTTATACCAAAAAAAATCGTCTGAGCCAAGAAATATTTTGAATTAATTTCGTAATCTCACTCAGAAATTTTCTAGTCTGTCAAATAATACTTACCCCCACAGTTACTCGAAAATTGTGAATAACGTGTGTATAACTTTTGGTGGCGGGGGGTAAAAAAGACTCTCCCCGAAACCCCATAGGTTTTCTCATATACCGTTTCTCATATAGCCCCCCGATTTCAAAATCATTTAAATTTAAAACGAGTTCTAACAAAGCCAAAAAATCCCCGGAGGTAAAAATCCGGGGGGGGTCTTTTGATTTATTGCTTTTTAATTTACTGCCAGACTTGGCCGTTGAGGTGTTTTACCACCGGAGGATCAGATCTAT
>Ga0098044_1001918_pt1 | contig 10845 bp, 24 predicted proteins | sample 10_taG_FD_75053 | JGI IMG/M metagenome (GOLD analysis project Ga0098044, IMG submission 75053) | Marine viral communities from the Subarctic Pacific Ocean - 10_ETSP_OMZ_AT15264 metaG | ecosystem: Environmental > Aquatic > Marine > Oceanic | place: Pacific Ocean | collected 2015-01-16 | reverse complement strand
GAATTTCATGAGTGATGAAGAGAAAGAACGTATTGAACATAGTGATAAGCTATGTAGAAAAGTCAAAACACCTATTCCGATATATAGGAGAGTAGAGTACAACCAGGACAAAGAGGAAGAAAACGAGGGTAAAGGAGTGGATAAAACAATAGCTTATTTCAACCATGTTAGAGGGAGACAAAGTTGGTAAAAAGTCAAATGATTGAGAAATTGGTAAGAATACCAATGTTCTGGCCTATGATTATAGTTGGAATTGCATTTATCATTATGGTTAGCTGTTTTTGAACTATGTGAGCTTGGCCCCACCGCAAATAAGTCAAAACCGACTTAAGTAAGAATCAACTTATATATATGCAAATAAGTCAAACCATAAAAACCACTCTAACTGATCGAATAGCCCTATTACAAGCTATTTTGAAAGAATTACAAAGGCTTGTAAAAAAGTCAAACAAGGTCTGAGACCCCTTTACCGTATCGACCCCCCACAGTAAAAAAGTCAAAACGTGATTTAGACGGGTAAATACACCAGAAAAGCTAAAAACACCCAAAAATCTAAGTCGTGAAATAATAACAACTTAAATGTTGTTGCTCCTAGAGAAAGTAGGAGAAAAGTCAAAACGTCTAACTTTCGTTTTAGGCACGAAAAAAGCCCCTTTTGGGGCTTCTATTATAAAAGTCAAAAGGGGCTAGTTAGTCGTATTTCGGGTTCAAAATCTGGTCTAAAATTCCCTTCAGCACACGTGGCCAGAACGGCAACGCGAGGAGACGTTCCAGATCCTGCGCTACCTCCGATTCATGGAGGGCAAGGGCAAGGCGCTCGACGACGTGCAGGCTTTGTTGGTGGTTGAAGTCCGTAAAGATCCTTTTCACAATTTCGATTTCTTCCTCATCCAACTCGATTGTGTATTTAGTCATTAGTTTGGTTCAGGAATGTTATGCACTCCAGCCTCGAAAAAGTACCCTTGGTCGTCTGACATTTCAGATGCTTCTGTAAACTGTGTAGGTTTTCCTGCTTTTTCCCAGCATAGTTTATGATAGCATTCGCAGGTCCCGTCCTCGAAAGGTTCCTGCCAGTCATCTACACTACCATATCCATCGTATGCCCCTGAGAATTTGTGTCCTTCTTCGGTAAGTATTACGACGTTATTCATCCATGCATTTTTATCTTCTAACGCATAAACACTGAGCAGCGGATGCCCGCAAACTTCACAATCCCACGAGAAAAATCCCATTAGTTCATACTCGCGGTGCGAGGATGGGGCGGGGTGAGCTTATCAGCAAGTTCCCGAACAGAGTCGGCGGGATGCTTTTCAGTATCCAATCCGAGATGCTTAGAGATGTTATAAAACGCTTTCCCACCTTCCTCGTCCTGGGGGAGGAGCTTCTCGATAATCGTGAGGGTGCGAACGATGAATGTTTCTAGTTCTGACAACTTCATACCTACTATTGTAGCACACAAAATCGATTTGTCCACCCCCCACTTAATACTTATTGGATAATTTTAAGTGTTGTGATAGTAAGGACTTATGGGGGGCGACCCGGCCCCCGAAGGGGCCTAAGTCTAGTCTAGGCTACAGGTTATCGCCCTGAGTGGCCGAGAAAGCCTCAGCAGCACCAGGACGCTTGTAACCGCTTGGACCCATCTGCTTAGCGAGCTTGCGCCGTTCGTCCTTGTAGTTTTCCAGCAATGCAAGAGTGGCATCGCTCGACGAGTCGGACGCATAAGACGCAGCGAACGCATTACCCAACGCGATCGACTTATTGTGAATTTCCGTAACGGAATTGAACATATTGGATTATTTCCCAAAAATAGAATCTTGGCAAGTTTGGCAATAACCAGATATTGCAAACTCCTCCAAGGAAGAAGTATCACGGAAGCGTTTAGCGTTAGCTGCACACTTCACGCATGTATTGTGTTTGATACAGTCGAGGCGTGAACTGCCATAAAGAGACTTTGAGGACTCTTCCAGAAAATCCTCGATAGCTTTAGCTTTTGGTTTCGGTTTCATGCGTGGTATCCTGCGATAACAATGGCGTCCGTATTCGGAATGAACAACACTCTCCCTTCACAAGGGGCGAAGCGGGTTCCCTCTTCTAGATAAGGTGGGATTATCCCGTTTGGAATGTATGCTATATAATCGCAGTCATCGTCGGGAAACTTATCGCTATACTGCAAAGGGGCAGAATGATAGTCCCAGATCATAATTGCATCGGCAGCGCATGAGAGTGCTTCGGGTATGTGCATTAGTGTTTCGGGTAAGCAATTACAGGAATAGAAGAATCCCAGCAATTGCGACAGGAGCCACACTGGTTTCCTTGTTTAGATGCGGGGCAGATCGAAGTATCAGGCTTTTTGTCTTTCGAGAAAACCATACTCCCCAAGACACCCGAGAGCGTCTTAGGGAGATGATCCATGAGTGGAGCCGAAACACGAACACACAAATTAGAGGGAAAATCCCAATGCTTTAGATATTGTTTGATTATCCCGTATTCTTTAGTAGGGAGCCAATGCTGCGTATTAGGAGTGTATCCACAAATCGCAGTAATAGCCATTAGATGCGCGAGGCTTTGAATATCCCCGCTATCATGCCAGCGAAAGTGTTTGGGGGATTGTTTGCTAATTAGCGTGACCATCGCCTCGATCCAATAAGGGTGATCGAGGGAGGCGAGTCTATGCTTTAGAGCTTTTTGCACCATAGGGAAACGATAGCGACCCTTTCGAGCATAGCATTCCGAGCATACACTTCCCGCTTTTACAGCGAGTTTAGAGCCCATATCACAATCGAAAGCGGATAGATTGTAGGCTTTCCCTGGCATCTTAGAGGGATTGGAGAGACCCCCCGTGATCGCTTTAGCTTCGGCGATTTTCACTTTATTACGTCCACCGACTTCTTCGACAGGTTGTTTTCCTCGTCGAATTTAGCGAGAAGGGCGCGACCCTTGTCTCCGAAACGCTGGGTTCCGTATTGGTCATTAAGATAGGCGCGAGCGCACTCTGCCATGTCTTTGTGTCGCTCGACACCCATCCAACCGAAAAGGTAGTGGATAAAGAAAGAGTCAAACTCGTTCGCCATGTTGACGAGCTTCATGTGTTGTTCTTGGATTTCTCGGAGTTCTTGGTGCCCCAGAGGGCCGTGTTCTTGGCGTTCATTCATGCTTCTATTATACAGTAATTTCGGGGTCTGTCAAGCCCTATTATTCGGTTTCTTGCCAACCTGTGGAGAGCTTCCATCGAGTGATGCGAAGGGGCTTCCAGCCGATCGGGCGGTAGATCCAACCCTTGTCCTCGTAGGCTTTTAGGATCCGATAGGCTCTGGCCTGGGTGAGGTAGGGCTGACGAAGCAAATCTCCGTTGTCATACTCTACGCTTAGGGTGTATCGTGCTTTTTTCATTAGTTTTGGGGAAAAGGTGACGCTGGGGGGATTTGAACCCCCTACTATGCCTCATCCCTTCAACACCGCTACGAAACGGTCGCGGGAATCGTCGTAATGCACAGCAAAGCCAATATCAGCGCCCTGTATATCATACACTAATTTTAGGGTCTGTCAAGCCACGGTTTCATGTTTTTTTGAAGTTTTTATGGCTCATAAGGTGTTGGTGTGTAGGGACTTAGGGATTTCGCCCCGGCCCCGAAGGGGCCTAAGCCTAGATGTCTAAATCACTTATGCCATGATTTGTGGGGATTGTATTTGCAAAAGCGGTGAGATCATCCCGTTGATCCGACGGTCGCCATCGGTCGTTATTTATTAAATAACGAGGCCAAGGCTTTAAACTCATAATAAGTTGATCATACACAATATTATGATGAGCTAGAGCTTGTTCACACCATTTCCTAGAGGATTCAGGCCTTCCTGTAGTAAGGATTATATTATAGCCTTTTTGATGCCACTGCCAACACTTTTTAGCTGAGCCCTTTATTAGCCCAGGCTGGGTTCTATAGACCTCGTCGCAGCGGTCGGATTGGTAGAATATAGTTCCGTCGATATCTAGAAATATTGTTTTCATAATAGAAGAGAGGAGTGGGACGCACCTTATCCCAATTACCCGACACATATCTTACTATGCCATCGCCCGAAGGTGCTACAAAGGTGCTGACTCGGCTCCTCAAAAATGAGAGGGGGGATTGGTTACTGGACTCGCCTAAAGGCTCCGAAGGCAACCATACTCCCCCCTGAATATAAATGGTGCCACGGTCCTCGCATGTCCATCCCGTAAGGGCGTTGGCGATTCCCGAGCTTAGGGTAGCTGCGACACATCCTAAGCCAAGCGGCTGTCCTACCGCCGTAGCACTAATAAATGGTGGGCAGTTTAGCATACCCAGGCTCTGACCTTAGTTAGCGGTGAAGCTGTAAGGCGTGGCGTATCGCGTGTTCCACATCTCGACGATGTGCTTACGCTTGCCACTGTGAACCACAGCCTTGTTGCTGCGCTTTACGATCTTATAGATCGGGGTAGACGCACCACTAGTGCGACCGTAGGAATAGCAGACATAATTGCTATTTGAGAACTGGACTTGACGAAAACTACGCATTATTGATGGCCTCCTTGGCCTTTTTAGACATCTTCTTCAGTTTCGTAAAGACGAGACGATCAGTGGTAGCGGCTTCAAGATTCGCTCGCGCCCCTGCAACGTTTTCGTCGTCGATGGTTGGAATATTACTGAGCACCACAGAAACCAAGTGGTCAAGTTCGACCCCCGTGATACCTTCGGTAATTGCAGTGGCAACGTGACCGATCTCGGTCTTGAGGTAATCCCTTTGCTCACTTAGAGCGTCGAGACCAACTTCAGCGAATTCCGCCTCAGCCTCGATCTGCGCGATCCAGAGTTGTTTGCCTTCGATGCGAGAACGGAAGGATTGCGGGCCACTGCCGAAACCTTTCTGGAATTCGATGGTCTTCTTAGTCAACTCATCGAGGGAATTCTGTAAAGTCTTTATTGCAGGGTTGTCCATCACTTTCTTCAAAGCGATGCGAGCCTTGAGCTTGCGCTCCTTGGCTTGGGTTTCGTCCAACATCTGTTGGACTGTCTTCCGCTTGGCGCGGGTCTTCTTGGCGGTCTTTGCCATGTGTTGTCCTTGGTAGGGGTTTAGAAATGTATTGCTTGAACTATTATAGCCGATTATCTCGGATTGTCAAGAGGTGAAACTCGAAATTCTGGAGCGAAGACGCCGTCATCGGTGTAGTCGAGCGTGTCGCTGACCCTAATGAGAAAGTCAAAGCATGTCGGACACATGGCCTTGATCTCGCCTGTGCTAATCTTCTCGACGAGTCGGACAGGACGGAGCCCATCTGGGTTAGTGTCTTGGCACCCTTGGCACCTAAGTTGTGTGATGATAGTCATTTACCAGGGCTCAGGCCAGTTGTGGTCGGGGTCGTCGTCGTTGGTTGGTGGAAAGTCAACCCCTATTTCGGCATCGAAAGCCTCGCGCTGGGCGGGGGTCATGAAAAAGGCGAACTGGTTTTGGGTCTCGTCCCACATAAGGCTAATTTTGTCCTGTTGGAGCAGGAGCCGCAGAGCCCTATCGAGCGCATCATCACTGGGTTCATGTTTCATGTTACCCATCATACACTAATTTCGGCATTTGGCAAGGGGTAGTTTTAGGGAAGTCGCTAGATTTCTCAAATAGTTTTTGCTCATAAGGTGTTGGTGTGTAGGGACTTAGGGATTTCGCCCCGGCCCCGAAGGGGCCTAAGCCTAGCCTAGCAAAGCCTTTAGCGGGGCTAGTAGAGTGTGAAACCCAGAATGATGCAAAGGATAAGCAGGAGCAGGAAGGGCAGGAACGCGATTACGTCCCATGGACTAGAAGGAAAACAGTTATTTGTGTCTTTCATTAGAAGTTGTCCCCGAAACAGCCATAGTCCTCGTCCATGCCAAAACCTGCGGACGCCATCGACGAATCCCAGTCATACTGATCATCGTGATCATACTCGTCGTATTCGTCGATCTCATCGTCGCAGGGGCCGTCGAGCGTGAGCCCTCTCGGGAACTTGTCGCACTCTTCGCCCATACCCGCTTCCGCGCAGTCGTCGCAAAACAATTCGATATAGTCAAGATCGCCTTGTATGTCGATGATCTGGGTCTGGCTCATGGGGGAGCAGGAACCTGTGAACAGAACGTGGCAACCCGTGCAATGGGTGGGGTTGTTTTCGTATGAGTGGATAATCATGGCTAGATTGAGTTGTGAAGTGACTTTTTGGTAGTGTTAGGGGCCATTGCGAGAGACGCAAGCCACTCATCGAACATACGGAACACCGTATTCCTCTGACCTGTGAAGGTGCGAACGAGGTCGCCCTTATCGAAAACGTTGAGGGTGAACAGCCCGCTCGGGCTCGTAAATGCTTTGATTGACACCATGCCTCTATCTTACACTAATTTTGTAGTCTGTCAAGCCTAGTCCTCTGGGTTTTTCGTCTTTTCTCACTTTTCTTAGGGCTCATAAGGTGTTGGTGTGTAGGGACTTAGGGATTTCGCCCCGGCCCCGAAGGGGCCTAAGTCTATTCAGCAGGAGGGTTTGCGCGTAGGATCTTGGCGAGTTGACGGCCAACCTGTAACCTGCGACCGTTACCCAACTTAGTGCGGTTCAGATAATTTACAACTTTGAGAACCGTATTTCCAGGAACCCAACCCGCGACCGTATCCGCCCCGAGATGTAACATTTCGTGGTCGAAGTCGTGCCAGACCGCGATTTCCGCGTCGGGGCAAGAAGCACTTCTCCCGCTATCGAGGCGATCTTCAAAGTGAATGTCTCGATTGGCACAGTAATTGAACTCGCCAACCTGAATGCTGAGAACCCAGCCATTGTCAAAGGTGAGATGAAAGCCTTTCCCTTGTGTGATCGTGATGTTCATGTTTCTATTCTACACTAATTTTGTAGTCTGTCAAGCCTAGTCTTCTAATCCTTCCTCTGTCGGATGGTCTTTCGCCAAACCTTGATAGCGTCAACGATAGCCTTGGAAGAGTGTAGACTCAGCCGAAGTTGTTCCCGTATGTATTTGATCGCGGAGATGGATTCACAATTGACGAGATGCCTCACCGTTTCGCGCAGGATTGTGACATTCACCTCTCTATTGAGTCGGTCACTGAGATACTCCCGAACCCTATCGTAGTCGGCATCGACGAACGTGGCGAAATCAGCAGCCTCTCGATCGCCGTACATTGTGGGAGCGTCGAACGGTTTCGGGTCGTAGTGAGGATTCACGCTGCAGCCCGCTGACGCGTCTAGCACTCGCTCGTGCAGCCCCTCCCCTGTCACCGTATTGTCAAAGTCAAGCTTGACGGTGAGCGTGCCGAGCTTGCCGAGCTTATCGAGATGCTGCATGATGAGCGCGAAAGATTCGAGACGGTCGATGCTGGCCTTGAAGGTAACTTTGAGTGTGTTGGGCATGGTTCTATTATACACTAATTTCGGAGTCTGTCAAGCCTAGTCCTCTGGGTTTTCTATTAAATTCCTCAAATAGTTTTTGCTCATAAGGTGTTGGTGTGTAAGGACTTAGGGCTGCGCCCCGGCCCCGAAGGGGCCTAAGTCTATTTCTCTGCTCGCTTTATGATGGTCAGACCGAGCAGGATCTCAACTGCCTCAGTACCAATTACATTCGCTAGAGCGGAATCATCGCCAAGGACTTCCGACCAGTGCGCTTGGCCATCTCGACTCTTCTTTTTGGAGGCAAGGTAGCGAGCCTGTCGGTCCGCTTGGTCCTGCCCGATGAAGAGCGAGCTAAGATCCTCGATGTTTTTCTTGTGTTCCATTAAAACTCGTCCTGCAAGTGGTAATCGTCGGGGCCTTCGATGTCACGATCCAGGCAGTCCTCGCACAGCAACTCTTCGCGGAGAGTCCCAGGAACCTCGACCTCGATCAGCCAAGAGGTGGGCTCGTCGCAGTGGTCGCAGTGGGGAAGGTTGTTTTTCGGGTCGTTCATGCGTGTATTATACACTGTTTTTAGGATCTGTCAAGTCTAGGGGTTGATTTTGTGCTTTATACGTTCAGCCTTGTAAGCATCAACCCAGTCGGGTCCATTGGTCTCGGCAAGCGTGAGGGCATCCCTACAAGCCTTGTGGCCTCTGGTATACACCGAGTGATCGTCACTCATAGCGTAGAACCAATCGAGGTGCGTGAGGAATTCTAGGAACTGGTCGAAGGTCATGTTAGTAGGTTTCTGTGAATTCATGCTTCCATCATACAGCACTTTTCGGATATTGCAAGGACTTTCTCAGAAAAGATTTCTTTTAGCTCAATGCTAGAAAAGAGGCGAAATCGCCACAACCTTGGGCGAAATCCTCAGCCTCAGCCAAGGTATCAAACGCCACAGGCTTGCTGTGGTAGCGCATAACAACGACACCCTGAGGGTAACGGGAAGCGTACGCTTCCAAGAGCTGAACCCAACGGCGAGGGAGTAGTTCTTTTCCGTGTTTCATGCCTCCATTGTATAGCATATTTCGGATCTGTCAAGCCTAACATTCCTGGTTTTTCGTCTTTTCTCACTTTTCTTAGGGCTCATAAGGTGTTGGTGTGTAAGGACTTAGGGCTGCGCCCGGTGCTGATGGTCCTAAGTCTAGTAGACCAGGGATGATGTAAGTTTTATGTATGTATGCTTGCGGTATAACGTATGTAAGTTTTATGTATGTATGCTTGCGGTATAACGTATATATGCTTTACGTTTTTGGGACTCCTGTTCCATCGGCTTCGCCCCATATACACAGTATCTATCTTATTTTATAGTTACTCAAATTAGTTCTAAAAGTTCTAAGGGACTCCTATTAAAATTGGGACTCCTTACTAAATAACATTCTTAGATTTTTTATAACTATTTTCAAATCCCTCTTGTATACCTTTATGACTTCTCTTGGAATACCAGTGCTCTCCAAACTTATTAGCTTTGTTGGTGCAGGATGAACGAGGTGCTAGTTGTTTATATCGAGCTATCACATACTCTTTACTTAAATTCTTATAATGTAACAGTTTAATATCTGCTAGTATGGAAGGTAGTGCAGCCCCCGTAACTTGAGAATGAAAATGTGCTCCAACACTAAACTTTACCTCTACTTTGTTTGGATCTATCATTACAGGTTTACACTGTGTTATACTAGCATTGCCTCTTTTTACTATGTCTGTGAGTAAAATTCCTTTTTTGTGGGATGGGAATTTATTAGAAATCATATCATAACCTGCTAACCTGGGAATTGCAACGCCTTGTTCCTTATAATTCTTTAATATTTTTATTATATTAGGATGGTAAACAAACTCATCTGCATCTACTAAAATTGCCCAATCTGCTTTATTTGTTGCATGAAATCCGTAAGTTTCATCTTTGTAAATAGTAGATCTAAGTTTAACTGATTTATACTCATCGTAAGTGTCATCGTCTTCTTCACAAGAGATTGGAATGACTGTTACCTTATTATACTTACTAGCAATTTTCAAGCTCTTATCAGTTGAATAATTGTCTAATAAAAAAATTCTATCACTAAACTGAGAATAATGGTCTAAAGTGAAAGGTAGTATCTTCTCTTCATTCCAACAAAAGATATACGTGTAAATAATCATACTTACATTATAGTGGGACTACTAAAAGCAGTTTCTAAAAGTTCTAAGGGACTCCTATTAGGATTTCAGGGACTCCTGAATACCATAGTAAAACTCCGATAAGTAGCTATCCCCTCGGCATCGGCGGCGTCTTATCAATCCTAACTGAATATTTGTCTGTGTATTTTTCCCACATCCTATAAGCTAGAGGATCTCCCCAATATACGTATTTACCGCTCCAGAACTTAGCATAGAAATTATAACGTTCCATATAATCAAAGAAGGCATCAGATTTCCACAATGCTCTAGCTCCCATTACATCGGCTGCGAAAGCATTTCCATACCAAGACGCTGCGGTGCAACATTCTCGATAGTTTCTATGCCAGCGAAGTTCATCCTTCTGGGGCCTTAGTCTATGTCTAATTCCCCATTCTGGCATATCCTTGTGTTCAAGTGTGTATTTACCATAACCATTGTTAAAGACTGCGGGCTTGCCACTTTCAACCACAGCCGGGGTAGTTTCCCTTACATAGAAGCATTGATCAGTTTCTCCGAAGTCTGCAATGTTTCTAACGTTTTGCATTGCAGGGTCATTTAACATTAGTCCCGCAAAAATTGGAGGCCAGACTCTTCCACTAGCATGACCTCCATTAGCAGGCCACATCGTATTCCCAGCATTAGCTGCAACTCCGTAAATGTCAATTCCAATTTGAATCAGTCCAATTACAGTTTTTGTCTTTTGGGCTATAGTTGCATCAGTGTGAAGCATTGCAGCTACTTGGGCTAAGTCATAGCAAAGATCTCTGCCATATGGACTCATGTTATTACTTGGATGCTGGTTTCTTGACGGGAAATCAGGAATGTGATCCAAGTAAACTCTTTCTACGATTCTCTCCATTTTAGACCAAGATGGGGGAGTAGAAGCGGGAGCAAGGCTTTTTAGTAGAGAATAATCAATATTACTTGCGTTGAAAGTAGAAACCTTACTTGCTCCTACGTATGCAGGTCTGAAATCTCCTGGCTGGGGGGCTGAGGCTACCACGGTTAATACGCTCGCATCTGAGAGTTGAGGTCTAGCCTTAGTTGCAACTACACTTTTTGTAGAGATTAAAGAGGAATTTACGGGTACTACGAGTTTCTTGCCTGTGATCGGAGATACATCAAATGCTACATTTAGGGCAGCAACGTAACTTGTCCATTTCATTTCATTATCATACCCTTGGACTGCGCCCACCGTAGGATTGATTTGTGAACCGTTAGCGATTCTTGTATCCCCTGGTCTTTCTAATTTAGATTCAGGAGTAATGCTTACCACAGTGACTG
>Ga0098044_1001917_pt1 | contig 10845 bp, 12 predicted proteins | sample 10_taG_FD_75053 | JGI IMG/M metagenome (GOLD analysis project Ga0098044, IMG submission 75053) | Marine viral communities from the Subarctic Pacific Ocean - 10_ETSP_OMZ_AT15264 metaG | ecosystem: Environmental > Aquatic > Marine > Oceanic | place: Pacific Ocean | collected 2015-01-16 | reverse complement strand
TAATACGCGCCTGAAAACTGAAGTAGTCCGGATTGAAGCAGTCCCGTCATCAGAGAAAAAACACGTTTATTACTCTGATGGGACCGAGCAACAGGTTGACCAGGTCATTTTTGCCACTGGAAGACGCCCCAATACTGCGGGCCTTAACCTGGCAGAAATTGGTGTTGAACTGACTGCCAAGGGTGCTGTGAAAGTCGATGATTCATTCCAGACGAAACTCTCCGGCGTATACGCCGTTGGTGATGTGATTGATCGTGTAGCCTTGACACCTGTGGCTTTAGCTGAGGGGCAGGCGCTGGCACATCACTTGTTCGGACAACAAAAAAACAAATCAACAGTTTCCTATGAGTTAATCCCCTCTGCGGTGTTTTCACACCCGCAGATTGCAACAGTGGGCCTGACAGAACAGGAAGCCAAAGCCAAAGGAATTGAGTTTGATCGGTATTTAAGCCGTTTTCGCCCGTTACTTTACACCATGGGTAAAGAGGATGAATTCAGCTTGATGAAGTTACTGGTTGAGAAGGGAAGCGACAAGGTCATCGGCATACACATGGCCGGTGATGACGCAGCAGAGATCATGCAAGGCATGGCTGTTGCGTTGCAAGCAGGCGCGACCAAAGCAGACTTTGACAGAACAATCGGTATCCATCCGACAGCTGCTGAAGAGTTTGTGACAATGAGAACACCTGCTTGAGAATTAATGTCACGATAAAGCGAAGTTGTATAAGGCTTTATTACAATTTGCTCATTCTCTACAAGTAGACTTTATAGATGACTCAACCAGAAATTTCCCAGCAAGTCGCTGAACAGTTGCGTGCAGCGACCCAACATACCAGCAGAATTTCACGTTTCTATGCGAAATTTGCAAGAATTGTCAGTATAGCTTCTGTTTCTGTCGCTATCCCTTTTTCCATCTATCACATGGTTTTCGGCAATATCCAGGTGGCTCTATTTTTAGCTCCTGTCATCATGTTGCAAACCTACCTGGCTTACCATTTTATCTGCAAAGGCTATAACCGGAATCTTGCCATCATTTTGGTTGTCATGCAGATGGTCTGCACCGTCGCATTGGTGGCAATGTTCGGCCCATCAGCGATAGTGTGGTTGTTTGTCACCGGGGTGACGAGTTTCTTCCTGCTCTCTGTCAGAATTGCCGTTTTCTGTAATATCGCAGCGGCTGTTGCAGTAAGTTCGCTGGCCGTACTGGAGCCTGCCTTTTTGGTGAGATTTCTGGCTGCATTTGCGCTTTTTAACGTTTGCTTATATGCCTTTAGCCAACAATTAGTCGCCAGAACCAATGAGTTGGAATTGATGTTAACCATAGACCCATTGACCAGAGCAGGAAATCGAACTTCACTGGAGCTCGCACTTGCCCGTATTAAGAGCCAGGCGGAACGGCACGGTCATGCAGCGACCCTGATGGTGATCGATATCGATAACTTCAAACGCTACAACACGGATTTAGGCCCGCGTGAAGCAGATGAATTACTAAGGAAAATCGCCGATGTGATTAAACACCGGCTGCGACCGACAGATAGTTTTTACCGTTACCATGGCGAAGAATTCGTTCTGATAGCTGAGAATACGCCGATGAGCCAGGCTACCTATCTGGCGGAAGATTTGCGCAAACGTGTTGAGAAGCGCATTCAGTGCGCTACGGTCTCAATTGGCGTCACTGATGTACGTCCTGGTATCGATGTATATGAAGCGTTAAAACGGGCACAGAAAGCCTTGGTTAATGCCAAAACCATTGGTCCTAACTGGGTCTGTTTTGATACTAATGAATCAGAACCTGACATCAAGCAGAACGATTTCTGGCAAGATCTCGTGGACTCTGAAACTTCAGAATATGCTGAATCCACTGTACCTGTAGCGCCAGTTAAGAGGGTCGTTGGCGCCTGAGAGCGCCTATGATTGCTGTCTGCTAGTTGTCTGTCAGCAAAGCCTTTCTTTGTATTCAGGCGGCAGCGAAGCCTAATTCCCCAGCATTCCGCTATTTCCGGTAATAAAGATTACCGGAAATAACGTAAGTCATCCGTTCGTTATGGATCTCTCTTTCTCCATCATAACCTCTTCCCACAATCCGAAATAAATTGGCATAAGATTGTCATGGCACCTGGCTAAATACTCCATAACATTCACTTCGCTGGAAGTTTTTTGTGATCTACAGAATCCACCCTGCGCATCAAGCGTGACGTGATCGTAGTCTATTTTTTCAAATTCAAGGTATGTACATTTATTCCGCACACGAAGTATATTTTTATGCTTGGTTTTATTCGTGTAGCCCCGCAATAGCTGAAAATCTTCATTTACACACAAGTCTTTGAGCGCAAGATTAAATGGGTAATCACGATATTTCCCAATAAACTCTTTGCTCCAGCCTAGCTTCGGAGTGTCTAGGTCTTCAAAAACGCGAAAGTACAAGTTCAGTGCGTAAGGAAAAGAATCTATCAGGGCATGCAAGTTCTGTAGAAATGCGAAGATATTTGCTTCATAAGCGAAACGGATCTCAACAGTATCTCCTGGCCTTCGATATGTAGTAGAAAACCAATCCAAAACGAGATCAAATTTTGAAGCAATCTCTTCAAGCTGGGAATAGTGATACTCAGAAATCTGCGTTCGGTGATAAATTGACTGAGTGCTGGATATTAGACGCTCAAGGACATGTTCTTCTTTGCCAGCTAATTCCTGCCGCTTTAATGAGACGATTTTTTCTATATCTAAGCTTTTAGGCATCTATCGTGATCCTTATTCACTGAATGATACGTGATTCTCCTATTTCGTTCCATAGAGAGACCTTCCCTATCGGGGTCACTATCTGAGGTGTTTGTAGTGGTCTAATGAAACCGGACACCATTTAAGGTGGTAATATTACCACATTGAAAGAGGTGTTCGATGGCAAGGCAACGACGATCATTTACAACAGAATTCAAATTGGAAGCGGCCCGGCTGGTTACCCAGCAGGGATACTCAATTGTTGAGGCCAGCCGCTCCCTGGGTATCGGTGAGAACGCACTTCGGCGCTGGGTCGTCCAGTTGACGCAGGAAGGTGCGGGCATTACGCCCCGAAGCAAAGCATTGACTGTCGAGCAACAACGGATCAAGGAGCTGGAAGCCCGGATTGACAGGCTGGAACGAGAGAAAACGATTTTAAAAAAGGCTACAGCTCTCTTAATGGCCGAACAGATGCAACATACGCGCTGATCGACAAGTTGAGAGAGCAGGCCCCGGTTGAACTGATTTGCACAGCTTTCGATGTGCCGACCAGCAGTTACTACGATTACAGAAAACGCAGCCAGGCAATTGAAGTAGAGCGACTGGAGCTGCGCAGCATAACCAAGCAGCTGTTCCGTTCGACGCGCAACGCAGCCGGCAGCAGAACCTTGGTTGGAATGATGCGCGAGTTGGGTTATGCCGTTGGACGGTTTAAAGTTCGGCGTCTGATGAAAGAAGCGGCGCTGGTCTCCAAGCAGCCTGGCTCGCACGCATACAAAGTATCTGATGTAGAACGGCCAGATATTCCTAACCACCTGGATCGGGAATTTGAAGTGGATGCCCCCAACACCGTTTGGTGCGGTGATGTGACGTATATCTGGGCAGACAGTCGATGGCATTATTTGGCAGTCGTCATTGATTTATACAGTCGCCGTGTTGTGGGCTGGTCGTTGTCGACCAGCCCTGACGCGCAGCTGGCTGTCAAGGCACTGGAGAACGCCTTTGAGCAACGTGGCAAACCTCAGGGTGTCTTGTTCCACTCAGACCAGGGATGTCAGTATACAAGCCGTCTGTTCCGTCAGAGGCTCTGGCGTTATCGGATGAAACAGAGCATGAGTCGTCGCGGAAACTGCTGGGATAATGCACCGATGGAGCGAGTGTTCCGCAGCCTTAAGTCAGAATGGATTCCGGCACTGGGCTACATGACAAAAAACGAAGCAGCAAAGGATATTGGTTATTACTTGATGGATCACTACAACTGGCGCCGTCCACATCAGTACAACAATGGTGTGCCACCGGCGAAAGCTGAAAATCTGTCTAAAACATTGTCTTGGATTCGTTGACCGCTACAAAGGGAGTAGTACATGATTGAAGTTTTTATTTTAGCAGTCGCGCTTAGCATGGATGCTTTTGCGGTATCAATTGGCCTAGGTTCGAAACATGTGGAAAAAACAAAATCACTTGCAGTCATGGCTGCAATATACTTCGGTATCTTTCAGGGTTTGATGCCTTTGATTGGATTCCTGGGTGGCAAAGGTGTGCTGGGTTGGGTTGAAGAGTATGCTCATTGGGTTGCTTTTTTTCTGCTCGTATTGATCGGTGGAAAAATGGTTTATGAATCTTTTTCTGCTGGAATAGAAGAAGATATCGCAAAAGTTACGCAAAAAATATTGCTTATTCTAGCGTTGGCTACAAGCATTGATGCAATGGCCGCTGGCTTCACGTTAACACTTATTGAAGTGAACCCGTTCCTGGCTTGTGCAATAATTGGAGTCACCACATTTGCCTTCAGCTGGTTTGGTGTATTTATCGGGGCAAAAAGTGGTACGTGGCTGGAAAGTAAAGCTGAACTTTTAGGTGGGGTAATACTGATTCTAATAGGTTTCAAAATTTTGTTATTTTGAGTCTTTGTTATGAATAAGGCAATCATAACGGGGCGCTGTTATCCCTCCGTTTTTTTGCCATGAATCATAAAAGTAACTGCATCAGCAAGTTCTCTGATAGCCAAACGAAAAATCTAATAATTGGATGCATGAGTTGGATCAACATCATCGGACGCGATATCATGCACGCTATCAGAATTGGGCACACCGTTGCACAGGAGAAATGTAATGAACCAGGTGAGAAGGTATACCGGAATTTCAACAATCAATCACTGGGTGAGCGCATTGCTGGTCATCGCCATGCTGGTGCTTGGTCTGGCGGCCGGGGGAGCTCCCACCGAGGAGGTCGAAGACTACATCATGGGCCTGCATATCGGTCTCGGCTTTTTCGCCCTACTATTTGTGTTATGGAGAACTGGGTACCGGCTGTATGAAGGTTTTCCTCCAACTCTTGGCGAGTCGGAATGGCAGCGTCAGCTAGCCTGGTGGATGCACCGCATCTTGCTGGGCGTGCTTTTTCTGCAGGTTTTGACTGGCCCGCTGTACCTGTTCACGGAAGGTGAGGGTATGGATGTGTTTGGCTGGTTCACATTTTACCTACCCCTCTCGGCGCTTTCTATCCTGCATGAGCCAGTGGAATGGTTACACAAGTTCGGTGGCAACTACCTGATTCCGGCACTGATACTGGTCCACTTTGCAGGAGCTGTCAGACATTTTATGAACGGTGACCGGGCATCACCGGCTGATATGTGATGTTGTCAGTACCGATGACAGCCCGTTGCCTGACTAAATTCGCAGATGATGTGGAGCCGCCGGATATACCTAACCACCTAGATCGGGAATTTGAAGTGGATGCGCCCAACACCGTTTGGTGCGGTGATGTGACGTATATCTGGGCAGACAGTCGCTGGTATTATTTAGCAGTCGTCATTGATTTATACAGTCGCCGTGTTGTGGGCTGGTCGTTGTCGACAATTCCCGATGCTGCGCTGGTTGTTAAAGCGGAGGACATGGCCTATGAGCAGCGAGGTAAACCTCAGGATGTGATGTTCCATTCAGATCAGGGTTGTAAGGGTGCATTCAACTGGTCGGCGCGGAAATTGTTGGGACAATGCACCGATGGAACGCCTTTTTAGAAGTCTGAAATAAGAGTGGGTTCCGGCACTGGACTCCCCAACTAAAAACGAAGCAGCAAAAGATATTGGTTTTTACTTGATGGATTATTACAACTGGCGTCGATCATATCAATACAAGAACGGTGTGCCACCGACAAAAGCTGAAGATCTATCGAAAACATTGTCCGGAATTAGTTGACCACTACAGTTTGTATTCTGGGTTTTAACAGCTCCTCAAACTCAGCCACATCCTGGGAACATGGATTTAGCCACTGTCTTCTGACATCTCCAGAGCCAGGCAGCATTAGTGGAAAGGATTTAGGATGGATTTTTTCCCACTGAGGTAGTGACGGCAACGTGATAATGCTGGCAGATCTAATAATCTCGCCAGTTTCTTTTGATACCCATTCTTTATACAAACCACCAAAAGCAACAGCTTCCTTCTCAAATTCGATTTTGTGATAGGTTTTTCGGTCCCCTAACCCCTCAATGAAAGCTGACGCTGGAATTATGCAGCGAGAGGTACGAAAAGACTTATAACCAATGGATCTCGGTTGATGTAGCTTGTCGCTCCGGGTATTGAAAGTGGCATATTTCCTATGCGGTTTTAATGTATCAGTGTCCAGTAACAGCGACCAAATGGCATCTGAAATAAGGAAATCTGACTTAACCTGGTAGATGATGCTGATGATCGCTCCAGGAGCGATATCGCCTGAATAACGCAGTGCATCGCTATCAATACCAAAACTTAGGCAAAGGTTGTCCACTGCAGGACTCTCAGCCAGGTTGAAACGCCCACACATTTTACACTCCCACGTTGTTCACTGATCCTGATAATACTCCTACCCTTTTAGGGGTCGTTTGCGGGAGAGGGCGAAATGACACCCGAAGGGTAGCGTCTATTGCAGAAATTCAATTAAAAAGGATGCCCTCAGTAGTTATCTTTTTTAGACATCCAAATGGAATCGGCCATAGGACATAAATGTAAGCCAAATTGATATTCAGCCCCCTCTCTCAATGGTCAACACAGCTCACAAGTATTGTCTGTGAGAAAGGACTCGCCCTCTTAGGTGACTAACAGGTTCCGCATATCAGTGAACGCGGACAATAAAGTCCAACCATTTAGACTCATGCCCCAACCAAAACAGTCTAAAGTCCCGACGGCAACGAAACACCGACGCCGAATTCATAGACGAGTTGACCACCAAAATAAGCAGTTGTGACGATCAGTCCTGCAATCGCCAGCTCGAATACCACTGCACCCCAGCAGAGGCGCCTCGATAGAACGGTGCCTCGCCACCAAATAACTGCGCGTAGCAGCCCCCAAGCAACTAAGACACCTGCTGCAATGTGTCCGAACTCCTCATGCGTTTCTAATATCGCAAGGGACGTACCGTTGGCCAGCGCGACATCGAGCGCAAGGTCACCAAAAACAAAAGCTACTGCGGCGGCCAGCCCCGCGCCTAGCCCGAGTCCAGCCGAGATATTAGCAATAGCGCCACGACCATCGAGGGACAACCCTCGAAAAACAACGACCAAATCGAACATTGCGAGCAATAGTGCAAAGACGATTGGGAAATGCACGACCAATGGGTGGATTTGTTCAATCGGTAACATTGGGTACAACTCCCATCAAATAATTAGAATGTTCGGTATGCACGAGTTAGAACCACACTCTAAAGCCGGCAACCAATGCCAGATTATCAACGTCTCCGCCTTCAGCGCGTGTCAGATCAGCCGTGTCGCCATATTGGCGCTTCCAGCTGACGCCAATATATGGAGCGAATTCTCGACGAACTTCGTAACGCAATCGCAGACCTAGTTGCACATCATTCAACCCGCTACCGACGCCAAATCTAGGTACTGAACTGGCTGCAATATTGGTTTCAAATCGAGGTTGCAGTATGAGGCGTTGCGAGAACAACAGGTCGTAAGTGCCTACTAATCTAGCCGAGACGTCGCCATCCTCGCTGATAAAGAGGGCGGGCTCGACTTCGAATCGATAAGGCGCTAAACCTTGGACGCCCAGCACCGCAAAACTGCGATCCTGATCGGGGCCAGAGCCATACTGTCGGTCATAGCGCAGGCCGACCTGCAAATCCCAAAACGGCGCGATCATTCGGCTATAGAGCGCTTGAAGTTCCAACTCGCCGCCGTTTGCTGATGTTTGGTCGTCACCTTCAAATTTCATCCACAGTTTGTTGGTGTCGGTGCCATACCAGCCCTGCATATCCCAGCGAAGCGTATCGGCGCCGTCGTTGTCGCGATACTCGAACTGGTCTACGATGATCATACCGAACGATAAGTTGTCTTCAACGGGTTCCGGCCAACCGGATTCCTCAGCGAAAGCAAAGCTATTGATAATTATCAAAAAGCTGCCTAGCACAATTCGAATCGAGGGGGATGTGGTGAGCAATTGATTATCCATTGCGGTTCTCCGATGACACTGCATCATTGGTCACCGACACCACTCGAAACATACCCATGTCCATGTGATACAACAGGTGGCAGTGGAAGGCCCAGTTGCCGGGGGCATCTGCACTGATCAGCGCGGTCAGCCGCTCACCAGGCTTCACGTTGAGGGTGTGTTTGCGCGGCCGGTATTCACCGGCGCCATTCTCGAGTTCCATCCACATACCGTGCAGGTGAATCGGATGTTCCATCATGGTGTCGTTGACCAGCACCAAGCGCAGGCGTTCGCCATACTTAAAGTGGACAGGACCATCCACTTCAGAAAACTTTTTACCATCGAACGACCACATGTACCGATCCATCACGCCGGTCAGGTGCAATTCTACTTCGCGTTCCGGAGGCCGTTGATCGGGATACGGCGACAGGCTGCGTAAATCGGTGTACACCAACACGCGACGGCCATTGTTCTCCAGTCCGTTGCCCGGTTCGCTCAGGCGATTACTCGGAAATTCCGCGACCATCGTATTGCCTTTACCGTGACGGTCCGGGCCATGCTTTACTGGCGATGATGCTGTTGACATGCCAGTGCCATTGCGTGACATGTCCATACTGCCCATCGTCTGTTTCTTAGCAGACATTTCACCTGGCATCGCCATCGCACCCATGCCCATATCCTTCATTGTGCGCACAGGACGATTGCCTAGCGGCGGTATTGCTGCCTCGAGCCCTGCTTTGGATGCCAGGGTTCCGCGCGCAAAACCGCTGCGGTCCATGGAGGCTGCGAAAATCGTGTATGCCGCCTCGTCGACAGGCTCGACAATGACGTCATAGGTTTCCGCCACGCCAATTCGAAATTCATCAACAGCGACCGGCTGAACATTCTGCCCGTCTGCTTGTACCACGGTCATTTTCAGTCCCGGGATGCGGACATCAAAGTAACTCATCGATGCGCCGTTGATAAACCGCAGGCGTATGCGCTCTCCCGGCCGAAACAAGCCTGTCCAATTGGAATCTGGCGCCATTCCGTTCATTAAATAGGTATAGGTAGCACCGCTAATGTCGGCGATGTCTGTCGGCGCCATCCGCGATCGCGCCCAGACCATGCGTTCTCGAACCGTTTTACCCCAACCGTTCTCTTCAGCATCGTTAAACAACTCAGGTACCGTGCGCCGTTGATAGTTGTAGTAATCGCTTTGCTTCTTCAGTTTCTTCAGAACGCTCATTGGGTTCTCAAACGTCCAGTCAGAAAGCATGACCACGTATTCCCTGTCATAAGCAAACGGCTCCGGGTCAATCGGATCAATAATTAGCGGCCCATAGTGACCTTGCTGTTCCTGCAACCCAGAATGGCTGTGATACCAGTACGTGCCGCTTTGTTTGACAGGGAATGCATAGCGAAACGTCTCGCCCGGTTTGATGCCTGCATAGCTAACACCGGGGACACCATCCATTTCATAGGGGACCAGTAAGCCATGCCAGTGAATGGAGGTGTCTTCATCCAGTTGATTCGTGACCCGCATAACCGCGTCCTGCCCTTCTTTTAGGCGGACAAGCGGACCTGGAATGGAGCCACTGATCGTCACCGTATCGCCCAACCGCCCGCCAATATCAAGGGGCTGACGGGTAATATTGAGATCAATCGGGCGGGTTGCTTGTTCGGGACTTAAGCCTAAGGTTTCTACGGCAAAAGCCGGGACCAAAGAATTGAGCCCAAGGATTGCACCTGTAGCACCCGCTTGCGTTATAAAGCGGCGTCTTGATTTCGAATACATCGTTTGGTTGTTCATTGTTCGCTCCAACAAATAATCTTGGTTGCTTGCGCGCTATCCCGGCGTAAAAAGCACGCCCTGGCGGAATAACTTAGTTTTGGAAATTGGCACTATCCAGTCAATGACGACGATAGGCCACTGACATCAAAAAGTTGGCAGGCAAATTCAGCAGGCGATCATAACGATGAACTGGCGAATCGACTGTTCTCTGAGGCGGAACATGCTCGCGTGCCGAGTTCGAAGTGACCTGCGCTTGAGGCCATATGGATTCACTGAATTTGAATACAGCGACAAGATTGTCGTCGAGGTCATCGATGCGCGTCGTCGGTTGGAGGGCATCCTGTTGGAGATGCTCTGTGGCATTAACCGCACAATGGGTAAAGCAATGGTCATAAGAACACTCACCATCGCACGGTCCACCATCGACTGAATGATGCGCATGTTCGTCTATCCCTGTGCTTGCATTTGCATAGCACACCCCGACACCCGCGCCTAAGACCAAGGGGAGGACCAGAAACGAAGATATAAAAAGGCGGAGGATCGACATGCTTGCCACTATATACTCCCCGGTAGTATTTAACAAGACCAAGCGATTAGGGTTAAAATCATTCAATCTTGGCTGCGCATCAACGGTCACGTGAGAACTCGAGACTGATATCAAGCTGATGGTCGTTGTATACTCCTAAGGAGTATGTCGACCGAGTGATAACACCATGTCCAACCTTGAAAAATCAGATTTGCCCGCCTCTCGAAAAGCGATTTCGAGGCGCCTTAAGCGAATCGAAGGTCAAGTCCGCGGCGTAGATCGAATGCTGGAACAAGGTCGCTACCGCTGTTTGTCAGCATAGTTGTCGTGTTTTTTACGCAGCGGCCTCTAAGCTGCGACTCTCCTTCTCAGGATTCAACCAGACCTCTTCTGGCAAATCCCAATTCCGAGTTCTCCCCGACCAG
>Ga0098044_1001915_pt1 | contig 10848 bp, 10 predicted proteins | sample 10_taG_FD_75053 | JGI IMG/M metagenome (GOLD analysis project Ga0098044, IMG submission 75053) | Marine viral communities from the Subarctic Pacific Ocean - 10_ETSP_OMZ_AT15264 metaG | ecosystem: Environmental > Aquatic > Marine > Oceanic | place: Pacific Ocean | collected 2015-01-16 | reverse complement strand
CTGGATCATGGGTCTTGTGCTTATCATCATCGGCACAGTGGTGTTTAAGATTGACGCCATCACCCAAAGTTTCGGCGCCATGGTAACTATGGTCGATGCTGGGGCAGACCCTGCCACCATCATTAAGCTGGTTACTGCAAAGTAACTACGGAACCGCCGTGTGCAAACACGGCGGTTTTTTCTTATGACAGCAAAAGTACCGAAGTACTCACATCTATCCCCTCCTTTCCTCATTTTTGATACTGAGGAATTGATGCTCCTTGGCGTTTTATACCTAATTGCCATGGTTCTTGGTGGATGGTTTTGGCTTGTTTTCATAGCCGGTGGCCCTTTGGCAATTATGTACAAACGGAAAAAACCTAGAGGGTATTTCTCCCATATCTTCTATCGCATAGGTTTTAAGAAATTGACGAATTACCCTGATCCGTCAGCACAGGTGTTCTACGAATGAATTTATTAGGCCCAAAGAAAAAGGGGAACGAGGAAAGCTCCAAGGCTTTGGATCGCTCCATTACAAAGCGGTACTTGTTCCAGGGAACGAATGTTGTAGACGACAACAGAATTCTTCGGGTGCTCGTAGTGGTTATTGCCATTGCGACAGTCTTTAACGCCTATAACAACTATCAGATGTCCCATAAACAAAGGACGGTAATTATGCCCCCTGGGGTATCAACAACCGATATTTGGGTTATCGACAATCAGGCATCAACCCAATATCTGCGCGTAATGACAGAGTTCATTGCAAGGACATGGGGCGACGTAAATGCTGCTAATGCAGGCTCACAAATGTCCCTTCTCCTGGGAATGGTTCATCCAAGCGTGGTTAGGGATAGACGGGAGGAGTGGCTTGCTAGGGCAAAAAAACTGGCTAGATATAAGCTGGTTAGTTTTTACATTGAAATCCCACAAAACCAGAGCATGGAAATCCTAAACAATTCTTCCATGACGATTGAGGCAAGAAGGAACAAAGTTGTCTCACGCCATATCGAGGACACGGTAAAAGTGGTCTACACCATCGATTACCGGATCGATAATGGTCAGTTTTGGATTATCGATATCAAGGAGCGATTTGATGATGCGTAAAGCATTGGTGTGGATTCTGGCTTCTCTCATGCCGGGTCTTGTTGTGGCTGAAATTATGCCTGGGTCCATTGAAGAAGTGCAGCTCTCCAACAGGGACGTAAATCATATCGTCTGTAAATCTGGCGATATTAACGATGTCGTTTTCTCACAGGAGAAGCCCTCTACCGTCAAGGTTAACGGTAGCAACGCTTTCATTAAGTTCCTGATTAAGGACGATGGTTTTGCTCAACAATATGTCACTGTTCGCAGTGAATTTTATATTGTTTGCGCCGGCGAGGTTTATACGCTTATTTCTGTTCCTCAGAACATTCCCGCACAACGTATCGTTCTGGGGACAGACAAGCATAAAACCATGGCCTCCAATGTAGAAATGTATGGCGCTATGTCCCTGGAAGAACAAGTTATCGACCTTACTGTTAGGGCGATGAAAGGCGAGCTTCCAGATTCGGTCAGAATAAACGGTCCAAAAAGAAAAGGCTGGCAGTCATCACTAGCTCCAGGGGCTGAGATTCAAGAAATCCGAACCATACAACTCGAAGGGGTAGGTCTAACCCTTACGGAATATGCGGTTAGGACTAAAACTGGCTCAAAACTCGATGAAAGAATGTTTCTCTCAACCAACTTCGGGTCGAATATTGTTGGAGTTACGATCCACCCATTAGAAGTTCGTCCTTCACAGGTGAGCCGTGCTTATGTAGTTCAAAAAGGGGTGAGCAATGAATATTAAGGATAAGTGGGAAGACCTTTCTCCTGAGCAAAAAACCAAAGGCAAATTCTTTGCCGTGGTCCTAGCTATATTGATTGTTCTGATCGTAATCTATTATTCCTCGGATAAATCAAAGCAAGATCAAGTACAACCCGACAAAAAAGACGAAGTTGCACTTGAGGCATATCTACTGGAAGACGATGTAAGAGCTGCTGCAGAAGAAAAAGCTAATAAGCAAGATGAAAAACTGTTGGCACAACAGGAACAGTTGGATGCGATGCAGGCGCTTCTCGCTTCATTGGAAGGCAAGCCGGCAGAGCCTGTCGAGCCAGAACCTCAAAAAGAACCAGGTCAAAAAGAGTCTTCAACGTATGAAGGCGACGACCCATGGGCACAGTTTGATAATGGGAAAACAACAGCACCACCTCCCCCGTCCAATTTCTACAACCAACAGAACCCACAGAACCAGCAACAGATGCAGCCACAACTTGTTGGCGGCATTAGTATGGTAGAAGGAATTAAACCTCAAAAGGTTTCTGATAACGGCGCAAAAAAAAAGAATACGATATTCCTTCCCCCTTCATTTATGAAAGCCGACCTTTTAGTCGGGATTGACGCAATGGCGTCCTCTGCTGGCTCAAGCAACCCGGAAACTATTGTTTTCCGTGTTAATGCTCCTGCTGTTCTACCTAATGAACTAAAAGCAAATCTGAGCGGCTGCTTTATTGTTGCGGACGCATTCGGAAATCTTGCCAAGGAGCGAATCCAGGTGCGCCTTCAGTCACTGGAATGCCTTGGAATTAATGGGCATTCGGTTATCAGCGAAACGATCAAGGGCTTTGCTGCTGACGAAGACGGGAAAAGAGACCTTGCTGGGATCGTGGTTAGCCGGGCGGGTACAAATTTGGCCAGGGCCGCTTTTGCAAGTGCAATTGAAGGCTTTGGCGAAGTTTCCGCCGAGAGCGCGACAACTAGCTCTATAAGTCCGCTCGGTACCACCCAAGTCCTTGATACTGACCAGGCAGCAAAGGCTGGTCTTGGCAAGGGTATCGCTGGTGGCGCAAGGGAAGTTTCAAAATATTTGATGGAGCTGGTGCGTCAGACTGTACCAGTGATCGAAGTGGGCGCTGCTAAAAAAGTCACTCTCTTCATTCAGGAAGCCGTCGAGTTGGAAATCAGGGAGACAGGAAATGAAAAGCTATAAAACTACTATATTTGCGGTTTTCACAGTTATTGCCTATACGGTAATACTCGGTGGCTGCTCTATTCTCCCCTACGAGAATCAATATTCCTGCCGCCTTAAAGATAATTACGGGAAATGCATTAGCTCATCAAAAGCCTACGAGGAGTCAGTCACCGGAGTTTCTCAAGGCCCGGCCATGAAACCTCACTCTGAGCAGAAGAAAGACAAAAAATCAGATAAGAAGGGACAGAACCATGACTCAGGTTCTCCTCAACCACAAACAGCCGAGAGCGCATACAACGAATATAAAGAAAGGACCTATCGTGAGCTGGCAGGCCTCGTTGATCAGGGCCATACGCCTATGCTGAAACCAGCGACAACTATCCGTACTTTAATTCTCCCCTATTCGCCGCGTAATCAAGGCGAGTCTATCTTCATGCCACGCTTTGTTTACAGTGTTTACGATCAACCAAAGTGGGTCCTGGGTGAGTATCTGTATAGAGATCCAAGCATTTTCAAAGGCCTTGTAGACGGCAAAGGGTACTCTAAATAATGGATATTTCAGGTTTCCCAAGAATCAAGAAATCAGATTTGGAGCGCCTTAATCGTCGCTCCAAATTTAGTGATTATTTGCCGTGGCAGATATTTGATGGCGATGAACAGGCCTTCATTTGTTCGGATAACGCTGACGGTTATATCTGGGAGTGTGTGCCAACAGCATTTGCATCCAATGATCAAATAAAGGCCTTAGAGAGTCTTCTAAGGTATAACTTCCCGGATGGAACTGTTATCCAAGTTATCAGTTTTGCTGACCCCAACGTTGATCACATTCTAGATGATTATCTTCGCAGGAAAACACGGGATAATGACGTATCCCAAATGACCGCGAAAAGAAATGCCGAGCACATCAAGAAAGGCACTCGCGGGATGGATAAAATCAAAGGTGTTCCTGTCAGGAACTACCGGTTGTTTTTCACAATTAAATCAACTGAACCTCTGGATAAAAACGCAATTGTAACGATTGAAGAAACCCTGTTAACGGCAAATCTTGGCCCTGTTCGCTGGAACGCCAGCGATTTAATGGTTTTTACTCGGCGACTTTTCAATGGGTTTCATACACCGGCAAAGCCCAAATATGACCGTTCGCTTAGTCTTAGCAAGCAAATCATCGACGCGGATCAATGCGTTGATTTCCGTGATATCCCTAGTGATATTGGCCCTCATAAAGCGGCCTGCCTAACGTTTAAAGGGATTGGTGATAGCGGTGAAGACGGCCAAAACATTGCGACCATTGATCAGCTCAAAGCGAACAAAATGTTTGGGGGTTATAGTGGGCCTATTGAGGACACGACACAAATAACCTGCCCTTACCTTTACACAATCAATATCATCATCGAGGACAAAACCAATTCTCTGAAAACGAATGCCACAGTTACTGGCTCACAACGCATTGCGGGTGCGGTTGCCAAAAGCCTTTCTCGTCGCGTTAAAGAGAACGACTGGGTTTTGGATAAAGTTGCTGGCAACGAACGGTTTTATAATGTCATTCCTGTTCTTTGGCTTTTTGGCGACCGTGAAGACGAAAAAGAATCTCAAGACCTGGTAGCATCAAATCAAGCTAGGGTTATTCGCCTCTGGGAAAACAACGCGGCAATCCAGGCTCAGCGCGAAACCGTCCTGAGCACTTCACTATTCCTTTCCGCCTTACCGTTAGGTTTTTATAACGTCAACAATAATATTGACGTTATAAACAGGCATTTTATTTGGCCAGCGGATGCTATCGCACGATTCTTACCAATCCAGGGAGATTTTCGCGGGAGCAACAACCCTGTATCGATCATGATTGGTCGTAAAGGGCAAATACAAGGTGTGGATTTTTTCGACAAACGAGCAAACGCGCACAATTTTCTAGTTTCCGCTCAAACCGGTGCCGGTAAATCCTTTATCTTGAACACCATCCTTGGGGACTACTATGGAGCCGGCGCTAAACTTCGGCTTCTAGATACAGGTTATAGCTACAAGAAACTTGTCCAAAGTCATAAGGGGCGTTTTCTCGATTTTGGCAAGGAGTGCCCGTGCATCAACTCTTTAGATTTCGAGGCTCCTGATGAAGAAGACCGTGACAGGGGCCTGGATATGGCTATTCAAGTTCACGGTGAAATGGCTTATTCAATGTCAGGAGATTCTGTAAGTGAAATTGAATGGCAATTATTGAAAGATGCTTGCTATTGGGCATATTTTAAGGGCCATCAAGAGGATGGAACAAAAGCTGTTTATAACTACCTTAAAGACTACCCTGCGATGGCAGAGGATAAGAATGTTCTTCCTGATATCATCGATGCAGCCAAACGCCTTGCATTCCTTCTAAAGGACTTCTGCGGCCGATACGGACAGTTCTTTGTTGGAAAGAACCAATTCAATATTGCATCGGATGATTTTGTAGTTGTTGAGCTTGAAAAGCTCAAAGCACGTCCTGAGCTTTTCTCAGTGGCGATTATGCAATGCATGAACCTTATTACAAGTGACATGTATCTTTCTGACAGGAAAGACCCTCGGTTTATTCTTTTTGAAGAAGTCGCAAGCCTTCTTAAAAAACAAGGCAAAAAAGATCTATCCCGAATTGGTGCTGTGATTGATGAGGGATACCGCCGAGCAAGGAAATATCGAGGATCTGTTGGGGTTGTACTTCAGGCTTTACTTGATTTACAGAACTTCGGTGAAGTTGGCCCTGTTATTCTAAGTAATGCTGTATTCAAATTGCTACTTGAGGGCAAGGGGCGCTACCAAGCCGCTGTTGACGAAAAAATTGTTAACTACTCTGGTCTCGCACTTGAGCTTCTTGAATCTGTGACGAACAACAAACCTTCCTACTCTGAATTTTTCTTGGATTCTCCATTGGGTCAAGGGGTTGGCCGTCTTTGTGTTGATAAATGGCAGTATTGGGTTGCTACTTCAGATGGCGCTGAGGCAGCAATGTTCGAGGATCTAATTAAGCAGGGTTACAACCCGCTCGACGCACTGAGCAAGCTTTCAGGGATTCCTGTATGAAATATCTAACCCATGTTTTTATATTATTGATGACATCATTGGCCTATGGGGATGCCACCCAGTCAGCTGTTGAATTGGGGAACCAGGTAAATAGCAGCGTTGGAGACCAAGAAGGAATCAGCAATAAAATGTCGGCCCCATTGTCTACGGAACAACAGTTATCCAGTTTTGACGGTAAAAGTTCCTTCGACGCGCAGTTGTCTTGCCCCGGGTCTTCATCATTTCTAAAGACTACGATCCAGCCCCTTCCAAGCGGTGACGTTGGTATTCTTGAGGTTCAGCAAGACACTACGATGGACGGATCTATCGACACTGTAACGAACGGGTTTGGGCATATGTCAGGCATTTGCGCGAATGGGTTCATCCAGTGTCAACCAGGCACCTGGGATGATTGCCAAAGTTTCGAGTGGACAACGAACCAGGATATGTCCATCGCCATCAACCCCGTTCCCCTAAGTGACCTGGGTGGTTGTTACTGTGTCAATAATTCATGCGGTAACAACCTTTCCTGGAGCAACCTACCCAATGTTCTGAGGGATGTCAGCGGCGGAATGTCCGGAGCCCTAGCGTCTCGCAATGCTTTTTTCACGATTTCAGATACTGAGGTGACAGATACATCGATTACCCTCTTTGGCCAAGACAGCGGGGGCTGTGCTGGTGAATCTCCAGCTATTGTTGCTCAGAAGTCTGCCAGCGACATGATGTCCCTTGCCAGCGAACCAAACAAAATCAAGCAAAAAGCCTATTCACAAGCAGCAACAGACGAAATGTTCCAAGCGATTAAAACTTCTGAGTTAAACGACCCCCAGGGGACCATTACTCAGTCATGCGAAGTTAAAAGGAATGTTCAAGTCGATGAAGCAAGCCTAACGGATATCATCGGATATCAATCAGGTACTGGCGGCGTGAAACCATGCGGCCCTGATTGCCTTGAGCTAACACTTGGTAAAGTTGGTGATAACTACTGGTCAGGCTCATGCAGAATGTTTGAGCGCGAAGTTTCGTTTTATGTGAAAGAACCGGATCGTATCCAGAAAGCAGAACTGGTGGTAGCCAAGTTTGATGACTGGATACAGGTTTCAGCTGATGACCAATATATCTGGTCTGGGCCTTATAACAATTGGACAGGGACTGGGCGCCCGCCTGGTAAATGCGAACTGAACACGAGCTGGTATAAAAAACCGATGGCCGATTTCACCTCTCTTATTCAGAAAGAAGGACAAGTGAAGTTTAAAATCAGGGTTGAAGTAACCGGCAAAGGGGAAGGGTATGCATTGGCGAGGCTCAAGGTAAACACCTCATGCAAACTCGCTCCAGAAACCATATCGAACGGCTGTGCTGTATTTGAGAGCGATCCAACGTGTCAACTACTCTCAGAAAAAGTGGATGGTGTTGACGTGGTGAAAAACTTTTCTCCAACTGGTGTCGCCCCTCTCCCTTCAACTAGAACCATTTCTGGAAGCTCTTGCTCTTTTGAAGTTAATCGGCCCTGGTGGAAAAAAGATAGAACCTATGTCTGTAACAAGGCAGAGCGGTTTGATTTCACCGATGCTCTAGAGCGTGCAGATTACATTGAGGAAAATTCAACCTCACAGGAATTTGCTGATCAACGGATTGAAGATGGTCAGTTCACGACCAGCACAGGCGAATTGGACATCAAAGATCATCGCCCTATTTCACAGTGCCAGAATGTGTGCAAAACGAAGAAAGAAGCATATCAGGACGAAGTAACTGTCTCTGGAGTTACAGGCAGTAGCGTAAAAAACCCGATGACTTATGATTTTTTCTACTACACCTGCACAACGGACAACACATGCCCTGCAGGTGATGGAGAGGAAATCATTCAACAATGCCAATGCATTAACGACTTCACGGAAGCAACAGTGTTAATGCAAGCCATGAGACAAGCAGGTAAGGACGCCATATGTTCAAGTGGACAATTGCAATCTTTGGAATAATTATCTCCGCCAATCTTCATGCAGAAGACTGGCGTTGTGCCTTTGACTCTGACGGTTCTGGGTCTGTGGATAGGGAGGAAGAAACAGCCGCTTGTGTATACTCACAAGCGGCCGGTTACACATGTCCAATCAATGCTGCAGCACAATGCGTCAACATGGATGCAGCACCCCCTACTGATACCACAGAAGTACCCGATGGAATGCTGATTGATGATGGTGATCGAAACTCCCAGGGCCATTGTATCGCTCAGATATATATCTTTTCCGGCCGTGGCCAGCAGTGCCGAGAAAGCGGTGTCAAAACAGCTTTTAAAAATTGCTGTGAAAACAAAGGTGAAGTTTTCAGTGATAGCGTCGGCTCAATGAGTTCCGCATTCGGTGCGGCCGGCAACATTAAAAAGGTATATGACGTCGCTAGTGTCGCAGTTTACAACTATAAAAGCGCACTTGAGTTAACCGGGAACACGGCTCAGGCAGCTCAAGCAGGAACTGAAGCAGCTAAGTCACAAATGGCTGTAGCTTTTGACCCAACCACATTAGCTATTTCAATTGCTATGTACTTCATTATGGATTACCTGATGAAAGGGTGTGATCAGGAATCTATGGAAACAGCAATGATGGCGGCAAGTGGCTATTGTCACCTTGTTGGGGATTTCTGTTCTGAAGAATGGGACTGGGCTGGCTGCGTTCAAGAAGAACAAAGTTATTGCTGCTTTAATTCAAAAATGGCTCGAATAGTTCATGAGCAAGGACGCTCTCAACTGCATACCTTCAATGGGTGGGGTTCACCAACCAACCCTCAATGTCGCGGCTTTACTCCCGAAGAATTCCAGTCCTTGGATTTCTCAAAAATAGATATGAGTGAATATTACGAAGATATTGCGGCCAACGTAAAATCAGAAATGCAGGGTGAAATTCAGGATAGTGTTGATGAATATATGGATCAAGTTGGGCCTTAGCCTGACGCTTTCAGTTTACACAGTCTTTACCTTCGCTGGCCCCACTATTGGGACCACCTATTCCATTATTGAAAAGGATGCTCTTTCTGAAATTGAAGATAGGGCTTCCTCAGTAAACTGGGAAGATGCTTTGTCATCTGAAAGGGGATCATGGTCAGCCAGCAAAACTGTGTCTATCCCTTTCACCCAGGAAAAAAGAACCCGGACTGTTATACCTTGGTACACATTATCTAGATCAATACCTAACCCGAAAGGCGGAATTCTTTATCCTGCTGGATATAAATTCAATCCACTTGATCATATTAAATTGCCCCAACGGATCATCGCTTTTCATTCCAGTCAGGCAGAAGAAGTAGCACCTTTGTTGAGGCCTACTGATTTTCTTCTTGGGACTGGTGATGTTTTTGAATCCATGGAAAAGCTTGGAAGACAGGTTTACGTATTATCTCCGCACACTGCGGATCGATTACAGATAAAGGCTGTTCCTTCTCTTGTTAGGCAGACAGGAAATAAGCTTGAAATCATTGAACAGCCGATAGGGGAAGAAAAATGAAACGTCTACTTTTCGCCCTATTGTTTTTATTTCCAGCTTTAAGCTGGGGCTCAGATTTAGGGATTCCTGATTCTGGCCCAGGCAACTGCAGCAGCGGATTTATTAATCCCGTAACTGAGATTTCATGGCGCTGTATTTTCCCTATGCGTATTGGTGGCGCTGAAGTTGCCAGTTATGGGGAAACTGACCCCACGGGCCAGACGACAAGCCCGATTTGTATCTGCACAGGAGGAACGCTCCCTCGTCTGGGAGTGAAAATCGAGTTTTGGGAGCCTTCACGAATCATCGATACGGTAGCAAACCCATACTGCATGATGCCACTCGGTGCCAAAATTGCTCAGCCCAAGCCTGGCACTCTCCGTGGAGGCCTGATCTACCAGCCCGGCGGCAATGCTAAGGCCTTTGCTCAAATGCATTACTACATTTTCCCAGCGTGGAAAATATTGGATATGTTCTGGGATATTCCTTGCCTGGATGACAAAGGCTTTGATGTGGCGATGCTCTCTGAGCTTAACCCAGCCTGGAATAACGAGGTGTTAGCACTTCTGATCAACCCTGAAGCGATTTTATTCGCTAATCCTGTTTCTGCCCTGGCGTGTAGTGCAGATGCGATCGCTGCGAATCTCGGCCACCCAAGAAACGAGCTTTTCTGGTGCATGGGATCCTGGGGGAATGCCTACCCCATTGCGGGCTCAATTACATCTACTGATTACGTAGAAGCTAATGCTGGCCTTGCAGCAAGAGGGATTTACTCAATGGCAAGAATGGGGCTGCTAATGGATACAACCCCAGACGGTTGCGCCCTCACCCCAACACCAATTTGGAAAAAGAATAGATACCGCCTGCAGATGGCAAAGCCCGTTACTCAAAATGGCTGCCAGCCTATTGGAGAGGACGCCCTAATATGGACAAAGGGGGCATCCCCAACGGTTAGAGACAACTTTATGTGGATTCAATTTAAGAAGGTGGATTGCTGTGTCACTTATTAAATGGTTTTTGTTCCTATCTTCGGTGTTGCCCTTGGTAGCAACTGCGGTCAACCAATACCAACATGAAGCCGAGGAGCTTAAAAACAACTTGATTTCTGAAACTGAAAAATATCAGGATTCAGTTTCACAAATGGCTGAAGAGTGGTCATCACCTGAATTTAAGCAGCAACAGATGATTGCCCGGAAAAAAATTCAGGAGTTACTTGCTCCTGAAGCCGATGACACCACCGGAATAAAGGATACCGTAGCCTCTCAGGATAGAATTGTTGTTTTTATAAGTAGCAGCATTCCTATGAACACCCTTCGGGCAATGGCTGCTGACCTTGCAAGAATTGAAGGGGTTATGGTTATGCGTGGCGGCATCCAGGG
>Ga0098044_1001913_pt1 | contig 10849 bp, 7 predicted proteins | sample 10_taG_FD_75053 | JGI IMG/M metagenome (GOLD analysis project Ga0098044, IMG submission 75053) | Marine viral communities from the Subarctic Pacific Ocean - 10_ETSP_OMZ_AT15264 metaG | ecosystem: Environmental > Aquatic > Marine > Oceanic | place: Pacific Ocean | collected 2015-01-16 | reverse complement strand
TTGAACAGAGTAATGAGCTTAGAAATGGACAGGTTCCCAAAGAGGCTCTTCCATTCGGTTATAGAGGATATACCCACCTCGTAACATCTGGAACTAACCCACTTGCAGCGGCAAATTCCGGTGGATCTCTCTGGCCTGCTGCAACAACACAGACTTTGAGAAAGGCAGTTCAGCCTCCAGTACCGTATAGACAGACAATTGCAGTTGGAACAGCTCCCAATGATAGACCATCTTCTAATCTTTACTGGGGAACTCAGTTCATGCAGAAGATGTCAATCGCTAAGCCGAATCTACTCGGTCTTCAGGATAGATCAATTGCACAATTTACGAAGTTCTTCCCACAATATGGTTCTTCTAATAGAGATGTTGTAGTAGGAAATAATCCCGGCGTAGCAGATTCTGCAGGAACAGTATTAGACTGCGATAAGTTCAATAATAATATCTTTAGCTTAGAGAGAGTTATGGTTAGAACTGGATCTGATACTAACGCAGATCCAGAATATTGGGTTACAGCATCCTACATTAGAAATGGTGGTGCTCAATTAAATGCTAATCCATCTAATAAGACTAGAGCACTTAATGTCAATGACATGAAGATTCAGGGAAATAGAAAGTTTGGTAAGTTTACATTCTTCCTTCAGTCTGGATTTAATGGTCTGAATATTTTCAACAAAGATAAGTCAAGATTACTCAATGCAGCAGCAAAGAGGGAGATGGACGATTCTACTGCACAGGGCGGGGTATCTGGTCCTACAATAGCTGCCTATAGAAAGGCGCTAGATATAATGGGCACAAAATCAGATGTGGATATCAAGCTCCTGGCCATACCCGGTCTTCGAACTGCGGGTGTGACAAACTATGCAATAGACACTGTAGAGAATAGATTTGATGCAATGTATGTAATGGATATAGAGGAGCAAGATGAAATGGCATCTGTCATAACATCCTCAGCTGCCTCCACAGCAAATATTGGAACAACAGTCGCGGGATTCAGAGGAAGAGCACTAGATACATCATTCGCAGCTGCATACTTCCCAGACGTGGTATTAACAGATCCCACAACATTCACTAATGTTCAATGTCCCCCATCAGTTGCAGTCATGGGAGCATTTTCACTCAATGATGCCATTGGATACCCCTGGTTCGCACCAGCTGGTTTCTCTAGAGGCGCACTAACAGACGTGCTTCAATCTTCAGTTCCTCTCAATAAGTCGAACATGGATGATTTATATGACGCTGACATAAACCCGCTAACAGCATTCCCAGGAACAGGCGTGATGGTCTTCGGACAGAAGACGCTGATGGCAGCTCCATCTGCTCTTGATAGGGTTAATGTTAGAAGGCTTCTAATTAATGTTAGAAGAAAGGTCAGAGCAGTTGCAAATCAAATGCTATTTGAACCCAACAGGCAGGAGACACTAGATAAGTTTAGCTCTCAAGTTCAGCCTATTCTCCAGAGCATTCAGGAGAAGAGTGGAGTTGAAAGATTTAAGGTAGTCATTGATGCAACCACGACCACACAAACAGATGTTGAGAATAACACCCTTAGGGGTAAGATCTTCTTGCAGCCCACAAGAACTGCAGAATTCGTTTCTCTTGACTTCGTCTTAACCAATGCTGGAGATGCATTTGACAATGCATAAAAAAATCCTGTATAACACCCGCAAGTGAATAAATATGTTTAGGAGAATTATAAATGGCTGAAACACTTTCTGTCACCGACATGCTTCCCAATAAGTTTGAGCCCAAGCGACAGTTTCGCTGGGTTCTAGCAATGGAAGGAGTAGATGCCTTCTTAATGAAGACAACGGCACGACCCACATTTACAATAGCTGAAACAACGATACCGTTTATTAACGCCAAGCGATATCTTGCTGGAAGACTAACATTTGGAACAATGGCTGTGACATTGCACGACCCAATTGCACCTTCCGGTGCACAACAGGTAATGGAATGGATTAGAACACAGTATGAGTCTGTATCAGGCAGAGCTGGATATGCAGACTTTTACAAGAGAGACATACAGCTTAAGATGCTCGATCCAATCGGCACAGTTGTAGAATTGTGGGATATCAAGGGTGCCTTTATAACAGAGGCCAACTATAATTCGCTCACGTATGATAACGACGAAGCGCCTGTAGAAATATCATTAACTCTAAGATACGACAACGCAGTTCTTCAATTCTAAAACGATAAAACTCACACTATTAAAAAGGGGCCTGAACATTCAGGCCCCTTTTTATTTTACTTTTCATTCACTTTGTATAAGAATGATAAGATAGTATCAGGAGAAAAAACGTGTCAGACAATATTCAATCCCAAGATGTTACAAAAGATACATTTAATTGGGAGGTGCCAGTAGAGGTTGTACCAATACCCTCAGAAGGCAAGGTTTATCCGCAAAATAGTGTGCTTCATAATAAACAAGTTCTTGAAATTAGGGCAATGACAGCTCAGGAGGAGGACATATTATCTTCCCGAGCTCTAATTCAAAAAGGAACTGTTATTACACATCTCATTCAGTCCTGCCTAATAGACAAGGCAGTCGATGTTCAGAATATGCTGCTAGGAGATAGAAATTCATTGATGGTATCTGTTAGAATTACCGGATATGGTAGCTCGTATAATGCAGACTCCACATGTCCAGAGTGCGGAGAAAGAAGTGCACAGCAGTATAATTTGACTGATCTTGAGATTAAGCGGCTTGAAATTGAACCTGTTATAGCTGGTGAAAATAGATTTTCGTTTACTCTTCCCGTCACGGGAAAAGAGATCCATTTTAAATTTTTAACAGGTGAAGATGAGGCAGAGAGAAACCTAACAATGGAGAGAAAAAAGAAGATGTCTCCTGGTATGAAGGTTGATTCTGCAGTTACATCTAAATTAGAACAGCTTATTTTATCTATTGACGGTGTAACAGAGAGAAATAAGATTAATCAATTTGTTAAGAAGATGCCAGCACTTGATTCAAGACGGCTTAGGGCGTATATTGAAAAACAGGAGCCTGGAATTGACATGTCTGTTTGGATGAGCTGCCCTAGATGCAGCAACACTTCCAGGGTGTCCCTTCCCATTGGGACCAATTTTTTTTGGCCCAGCGAGTAATCGCAGAGAGAATTTTCTTGAAGAGTGCTTTCTGTTACAATATCATCTTAACATGAGCTATTCTGATATTAGAAAACTCCCTATCCCGTATAGAAGATGGTTTTTAGATAGACTTTCTACAGAGTTTAAGAAGAAAGCAGAGCAGCACAAGAAGAGAGATAGAGATAGATCAGCAGAAAGAGGACAAAGAATTCAAGAGATCCCAATGGGAGAGATGAACTTAGAGGCTTCAAGACGTGAAAAGAAGTTTAAGTGACATTAAATTTCTGAATATGTATATGGGTAAGGGAGATATCTCACAACCATGGCTAAGCCAACACAAGAAGAACTTGCTCAACAACTAGCTAGAACTTATCAGCTAATAAATGAGCAGCTTGAGAAACAGCTGCTGCTTCAAAATGCAGTTCTTGAGGCAGCCAAGGGTGCTTCTGCCAATATGGCAGGTGTGGCAGATCTCACATCAGACCAGCTAGATGCTGTTGGTGCAGGAAGCACTAATGCTGCAAGCGGTATAAATGATCTCACAGGAGCTGTTAAAGAAAATACTGAAGCAGTAGTCGAGAATCAACAAGCATCAGATTCAGCGTTAGCCAGCACAGCAGATGTTCCAAAAGCTGCGATGCAGGCATACGATTCTGCAACAAAAGCTCTACAGTCCTTGATTCCGCAAAAATTAAGGGAGGAATTAGACTTCCTCCAAGCACAATTTGGCGGCCTTGCAAACGTGGGCGGCCCAGGCGGCCCATTCAATGCCACCAATCAACAAGCAAGAGCATTTGTTAAGACAACTCAAGAAGTCTATCACGGCCTATTAGCAACTGAGGGAGCATTTGCTGACGCATTTGGATATATGCCCCAAAGAGTACTTGGTGATCTTGGCAAGGTTATGGGTAACTTTAATGAGCTCTTTGGTGGTGCACAAGGAATGCTTAACAGCCTCAAGCTTGCAAAGGTTGCAACAGGCGAATTTGTCATGGAGAATCAGGCTCTTGCAAAGGCGGCTGGGTATAGCGTACAGCAACAACAGACATTCATGTCAAGACAGATCAGTCTCACCGGAGAGGCTAGTAACGACATGCTTAGAGAGGCTGCCGTATTCTCTAAGAGATTAGCTGGAATGACAGGCGATTCAGCCAAGATGATTTCACAAAATATTGTGGGATTAATCGATGACACAGAAAACTTTGGTAATGTCTCTGTAGCAGAGGCTGCTAGAATAAGTGTTAACTTGCGACAGCTGGGACTTGGTTACCAGGAATTGGGAACCATGGTTAAAAAGTTCATGAACTTCGAGGATGCAGCCACAAGCGTATCTGCTCTAACTACAGTCTTCGGTGTTCAGATGGACGCGATGGAGATGATGCAGCTTGCTAATGAGGACCAGGAGGGCTTCCTCAGAAGAATAAGAGATCAATTCCTAGCAACAGCAAAATCAGTTGATGACATGTCGCTCGCTGAGAAGCGACTGATCAAGGAGCAGACAGGGCTTTCAAATGTTGAGGCAGTTGAGAGATTGCTCGATCCCTCTGCGACTATATCATCGATGGAGGAGTTGACATCTCAAACAGGAGATGTTGGAAAAGATGTCTCTGCAACAATGAAGTATCTTGCAGAGGATATAGTAGATCTCCAGCAGGCAGTTGACTTCTCATCAGAGAACATTCTTAATAACATTAATGAAAAGATGAGGGAGCCTCTTGCAGAGACAGTGATTGTTGCAGAGCAGGGGGCAGCAAGAATAGCAGGAGCGTTTGAAAGAGCAATTCCCTCAAATCTTCAGGCTGGCTTGGCAATAATGGGTAAGGGGATGTCTGATCTAGTAAATGTAGATGAGGATACAATATCACAGATTGGAGATGGTATTCGAGGTCTCGGAGATGCACTAGTTGGAATGGTCGAGAGCGGAGCAACATCTCAGGTGGCAACTGATCTAGAGTCGATGGCAAACTCTGCTGATATTATAGGTGGAGACATTGGGACCAATATTTCTGCGGGCTTAGTGGACGGCTTCAAGCTCGTTACAGAAGAATTTAGCACAGTAATTACAAGTCTTGAGGATGTAATTAAGGATTCTGCTCTATACAGCTCCTCACCATCTCTCCTTGGTGAGAACATGAAAGAGGGAATTGCCATTCCTATGAATGAGCTCCCAGATATTTTCCATGAGGCATTTGGAGGAGCAACAGCTGAGGCTGAAGCCGCAATGGCTGCGATGAAACTGACGATCGATGAGGATATGAGGGATTCTGCTGAATCCATGACGATTACAGCAGATCAGGTTCAAGCACTATTTGAGTCAAACGCTCAGTCAGCATCAAATTTAATGGAGGAGTTAGCTGAGAGAGAAGAGGATAGTGTTAAAAAGTCTGATATGCTTGTTGCTGCAAGGACAGCGAATAGAGTTCAGGGCGAGAAAGATTACGCAAAGGCTGCGACTGAAGCAGCAGAAAATGTATCAGAAGAGCAAGCTAGTTTTTATGAGGGCGTGACAAAGATATCTGGTCGAGAATTACAAGCACAGCTAGGCCAGAGTGATTCCTATTATACACAGATGGCCCGCGAGCTTGGAAGGATGGGGATTTCATATGAGGATATGACCGATGTCCAGAAGAAGCATTACGCTGAACAGTTTAAGCTGGGAGACGATTATGAGGCCAAGCTGAAGCAGATAATGGAGAGCGAACAACACGCAACAGGTGCTTCAGAGCGAGACCAGGGCGCTGTGGCAACAGATGTGCTTAAGAGGATGCAAGATTCAGGAAGACAATACAAGGACCTGGGAAGAGACTTCAAGGATATGATGGCGGAGCAGACCGGCCTGACTGAGGAGGATCTCATGAAGATATTCGACCCAGAGAATCGAGCTGACGTCGAGGGTATCGTTACTGGAGGGCTTAGAGCAAAGCGGGATGCTGCAGATAGAGAGGCTCGTGAAAAGAGGACAGAGGCGAGCGATGAGGCAGCTACTCAAGAGGCGGCAAATAGGGTTTCACAGCAAGCAGCTGCAGCCACAAAGAGAACGGCGGTAGCTAGTCAGAAAATGCTTGAACTACTTCAAGTCCAGCCAAAAGAATTTGAAAAGATTGTAACAGCAATCAATGAGAAGAACTTTGCACCAGAAGTTTTGGTCTCTCTTGATGGAAAGTCTTTCACACAATATGTAATTGATCACCCACGCGGAACAAAAGATAGAATAGTAATAGTTCCACTTGGATAATTAGAATAATGAATATTAAAGATGAAGTTTTGAAGAGTGAGTTATTTAGACACTTTGCTAGCAAGTTTGAGGGCGAAGAGCTTGAGAGGCTTGAGAAGAGTGTTTGTGATATGCTTGCACCAGTAGTTGAGGCTCATAATACTCTAATGTCTAGTTTGGCAGATGAGGAAGGCGTGGAGAAGTTTGCAGAATCACTTGATAAAATAATTGATAATGAAGGAAATAAGTCGTGGCCTCAAGACAAAAATTAAGAGATTTTCTGCTTGATAAGGGTTACGCTGTACCCGAGCAGAGGATAGGAGTTACAATTGATCCGACTGATGTCGGGCCAACTGATAGATTCAATCACGGCGATGACTTGGGTGTTGACCCAGCGACCGGTCAGGAGCTAGTGGGATTACAAAATCCACAAACAAGCGGAGGGCTAATAGGAGATTTTCTTAAGTATGTTGTAGATCTCACTGATAACGCCTACAAGCTTGATGGCGGGAACACTCTAGCTGTTAGCTTAAATAGTAGGATGGGAGACGACGGAAAAGGAGTGCCGCTAGAGGCATCAAATAATCAGGGAGCCGCAGAAGTCTTCGTGGAGGGTAGTGAGTCAGCAAGAAATACTCTTGGATCAGTGATGGCACAATATTCAAATGGATATTTTCCACCAGAGGATCTTCAAAACATAATAAGCAAGGATAATACAAATCCAGAGCTTGGAGGACGACACGCACAAGAGATGCTTTCAAATATCGAAGGCGGCGACATGGACAGATATGGAGGAACTATTTCAGACCAGAATCCAAATCTTGATCCCGAAGCAGTTATTCTAAATGCAGCACAACAGGTTATGATAAGCAGGAGTCGATTTAATCCAAGCTATAGTGACCCAAAGGCTTTCGCAACTAGAGGGACAAATCAGGACGACTTCGAATCTGGAGCAGATGAAGAGGGGACTCAAACATCTCAGGCAGTATTTGGTGACTATGATCTTGATGCGGTTAAAGTTGTAGAGGATGAGTTGAAATCTGTAGGCGCATCTCTATTGCTTAAGTCTGCAGGGTGGGATAGGAAGGATACACCAGGAGAGAGCTCTGACCCATCTGGATTCACATTCTCTTCCGATGACGTCGCGTGGGAGACAGGTATTTACGATAAAATATCTCCAAGTGTGCTTAGAGCAAAAGAAGCATATAATGCACCGCAAGACGGAACGGGAGAATCGACAAGATCTGGAAGGGGCGCATGGGGAACACTTGTCACAGGCGAGGATACACCATTTGTTAAGTCGTTTGGTGTGATGAATACACCAGACACACAATTTTCAAATGAAAAGAATAAGGATATTTTAGTTGCACACGCCGCAGCTGCAATTTCTGCAATGATTCTTCTCACAAAGACGCTATGGGGATTAGTTGATGTAGGTGTATCATCAGTAGTTGATCTTGAGAGGGGACCATACTATAAGGGTGAACCAAAGACCATAGCTAGAGAGGCAAAGTTCTCCCTACTTAGAAAGCTAGTCCTAATACCAACACAGCATCCCTACACTGACTGCGTCGATAGAGGGTTTAAAGTGTTATTTGGAACGGGTATAAGTGACACAGACGCTGATGCAGCAGCAGCCTATCAACAGATTCAAGAGGCCCCAGGATTCTGGCTTGGTGTAGCAAGAAAGATTATACGAGGATTTAATTCAATTGGAAATGACGGCAGCGGATTGATGCAAAGTTTTACGTCTGATATGAGTACCGGGATATCTAGTGTCTTAGCAGCAATTCAGACAAACGACATAGTGAATATTATGAATGTCGCTGCAACAATAGGGGATGTGTCATTAACAACTGCTCCTGGATGGGATGGAAGCAGCACACTCCCTCCAGTCGGACAGTGGAATGTTGATAGACTTCCAGACGGACCAGCCACGAGAGTATCCAAGAGCAGATCGCAAACAGGTCTAACATCTAATGCTCTAGCCTGGCGAGGTAATTCAGTTCCCGCGCTATACATGATACCCAGGAATGTTATCATGGCATCTACAAAAATGGGAACTCTAGGCTACGGTCAGAATCCTCTAAAGGGTCATATGGGATCAACCCTGGCAAAGAATACATATGTGGATGTTCTTGCTGAAGGAGCTAGTGCAAGAATTCCAAATGATATCGTTGAGCGGATGGAGAATACGCTGGATGCAGAGTATGTTCCTTTCTATTTTCATGATCTCAGAACAAATGAGATAGTTAGCTTTCATGCATTTTTAGAGAGCCTATCTGACTCTTATTCACCCAATTTTACAAAAAGCTCTGGGTATGGTCGAATAGATCCCGTGCAGATATACAGAAATACAAGTAGAAGTATAAGATTTTCATTCTACGTGGCAGCGACGTCAAAAGAAGATTTTAATGAGATGTGGTTTAAGATAAACAAGCTGACAACTCTAGTCTACCCACAGTGGACTCAGGGAACAAAGCTCGCAACAGTGGCCGGAACAGAAGCATCCACATTTATCATGCCGTTTAGCCAGGTTCTTGCGTCATCTCCAGTTATAAGGTTGCGTATTGGTGATGTGATTAAGGGAAATTATTCAAACTTTAATCTTGCAAGAATATTTGGTATCGGTGATGATGGGATTACACCGGTTGTTGACGAGGAGGGAGGTTTATTTAGTGCTATGAGCTCAGCACTTGCAGAAGCAGCAGCTGCGATGGATGAAACACAGCTAGAGGTCGTATTCAACGCACTCTACGGATCTCCTTTGGCAATAATGACTGCATTGACAGACGGTATGGATCCAACTGCTGTAAGGGCCTTAAGAGCTGCAACGTCACAAATACTTGTGAACGGATTTGCAAACCCACTAGGGCTAATGATAATAATGAGAGAGCTGCAGGATCCTGACTCTAGAATAAATGCAGTTCCGTTTAGTATAACAGCTGCAGGCGCTGTTCAGGCATACGCATCTGGGCTAAGAAATGACCATGCATCACTAATGGGATACACACCGCTGTCATTTCCATATCTACGTCCGTCAACTGACAATGGCTATTTGATGGAGAAGGATGGAATAACAAAGTGGAGAATAACTCGGCCAATTAGGGTGCTGGTTCTAGGTAGAGAGGTTGTAATTCTGGACTCGAGAGGCGAATCTTCAGCAAACTCTAGCAGAGCCTTTCAGGGACCAGATCAGATGGGAGCACAGACTCAGAAGACGATGTATAATATAATGATAATGGATTTCAATGCACCAGCAGAATTATTTGGCAGGAAGTTTCAGGTAACACACGCTGATCTAATGCCAAATCCAGACACGTTATTTAACACGTATGTTCTTGCAACATTGTCTCTGACCGGGCTGGCTGATACACTAGTTCAAACTCTTGCAAATGAAGCAGCAACAATATCAGGAATACCAGCTGATGTTTTAGATGTCTCTGCACCGCCAGCAGCAACCTTTATGAAGTCAGAAAATAACCCACTAGTAAAGTCATTTGAGAGCACAGCAGGAAGAGGGCTGGCTGGAGTTATAAGCAGCTTATCTTATGAGTGGTTAGATTCTACAAATACGTGGGAGATAGATTGGAATTCTAGAGCACCAAAGGTTGCAAAAGTATCAGTAAATTTTGATGCCATCCATGACATCCCACCAGGCCTTGATCACTCTGGATACAATAGAGCACCTCTATATAATGTTGGAGATACAATGCAGAAGATTGCAGGAGATCCATATCCTGATGACGGAAGGGCATCTCATGATGCATATAAGAATCAGGGAAGGCTAGCATCACAATCTAACAATCCAGATGAAGACCGAGTATCACACTAGGAGATAAGATATGGCAACGAGTAGATATACATTCACACCAAGAATTATGGGTAGATCTAGAATGGCAACATCAGCTGCATCGTCAAAAATATATGATGCAGTTATGAAGGGAAGGATAGGTTTCACTCCCGTAGTCTTAAAGGGTGGTCAGCGAATTGATCACATTGCAGGTGCAACATATGGATCTGCAAGTCTTTGGTGGGTTATAGCAGCAGCATCTGGCATTGGGTGGGGAATGCAGCTTCCAGCGGGAACGATACTTAGGGTACCTAAAAAATTAGGTGATGTAATGCTTCTAATTAGATAGTCGGAGAAAGAAAATGGGTGTTGACAATGCAGCGGCAGGAGGATCTAGCGGGACAACCTCTGCTTCAAATAAATTATCTGCAGCGATGTTTGAATTAAGAAAGTATTACACGATGATGGGTCGCGGAGATCTAGTTCAGATACTAAAAGAGGTTCCCGAAGACGTTCTGGACAGCGCCCTCGCCGACCCCAACTGGGAAGCCGAAGATATCATGGCAATATTTGAGGAATATGAGGCCACAGTAAGAATACCACCCGACGTCATAGAGCAACTAATGTTCACGCTAATGGATAACACAGAGGGTGCATATTTTACGAAGGATCTCTTAACTGATACAAGGTTGTTATCAAGATTCTCAATAGCGAAGGGAGCGGATCCCGTCGGGGGAGCTATAGCAATTGCTGAA
>Ga0098044_1001912_pt1 | contig 10851 bp, 12 predicted proteins | sample 10_taG_FD_75053 | JGI IMG/M metagenome (GOLD analysis project Ga0098044, IMG submission 75053) | Marine viral communities from the Subarctic Pacific Ocean - 10_ETSP_OMZ_AT15264 metaG | ecosystem: Environmental > Aquatic > Marine > Oceanic | place: Pacific Ocean | collected 2015-01-16 | reverse complement strand
TGCCCCAGCGGGTGACAGCCTCATGACGCGAGCGCTTCGTTGCGGCGTAGCCGAAGCACTCGACGTGCAGGGTGGCGCCCTCTTGGTTGAAGCCGAGGTGGTCGTAGAGGTAGGCGTCGAAGGTGTCGACGGCATAGCGGTCGAGGCTGGGGATGCAGCCCTCGTGGGTGCAGATCGCGTCGACGTCGACGTATCCGATCGCCTGCCAGTCGCCGCCGCCTACCCGAGCCAGGATGTGCATGATGCCGGTGCCGCCGATGCTCAGGGGCTCGTCTCGCTCAATCTTGCCGAACTTGATCTGGGTGCGTGCGTTGCTCATCTTCGTCTCCGTCTCAGGCCCCCTCCGAGAAGGTCGAGAGGAGGCTGTCGGAGTGCTCGGGGTGGATGTAGACAGCGTCACAGTCGAAGAGTTCGGCCATCTGCCCGAGCCGGGAGGAGACACCCGCGGCGACTGCGTGGGAGTCGAACCAGATGATTGACCCCTGGTCATCGTCGGAGTCGATGGGGAGGGTCACGCGCCCTCCGTGGATGTTGATCATCTCGGCGAGGTACTCGCTGGGAGACTGGAGGGCTTCGGTCTGGGGGGTCGTGGTTCGCATCGTTTCGTTCCTTTCGGTTGTTTCCTTCGCACCCCCACCCTCCCTCTATAAAGGGCGAAAAGGAACCAAACAGCACGAAGATTTACAATAACTTGACAGAAAAGACGTGTTTTCAGCCTCTACGGGCTCGGATCTCCGCCCAATAGTCCTGCGCTGCCTGGATGGGACCGACCTGTTCGGCTCGGTTAGCGATCCACTGTCGATGCGTGTCAGGGAGCATCACCGGGGGCTGGGCGTATGACCATCCAGGACGGCCCAGGAAGCCCTCGACATCGGGCTGGCTGCCGAGGGCTCTGTTTTGTTTCCAGTAGTCCCCAGAGGGGCACGAGCAGCGGACGCAGTAGTCCATGCCGTCAGGGCTCCTCATCGAGACTCGCCCAGCTGAGCACCTGTGCCCGCATGACAGGTTCTCGGGGGGGCCGTCAGCCCCTGCCGTCGCTTTGTTCTGGTGTCTCCGGTGTACCCGGAGCACATCATCCGGGGTGATGTGTCCCCACCCCCTGCCAGCTTCGAGCTTTTCAGCGTGCTCCTGGCGAGCCTGCCTGAGCCTCTGGTCCAGGACCTCAAGGGGGACCTTTTCCAGCTCCCTGAGCCATACGGCTACGAGGTCGGAGTTCGGGGCTCCTCCTCTTGAGATCGCTGACAGGTGCAGCCGGATAGCCTCGATTCTCTTCGTCGCTTCCATCGTTCCTCCTAGATCACGGACAGCCGTGCTGAGTTGTGGGATCCACGGGTCCATACGAACCACGCGTAGTCGCATGCGTCGGTCTTCCCGTTCCCGGTAAACGAGGGCCTCCGAGAGAGCACGAGGACCCTTTCCAGGGGGGAGCCGGCCCCGACGATGTCCTGTCTTTTCCGGGATGAGCCGAGGAAGTTGAGGCGAAGCAAGAACGCCACTTTCCCGGTCGGCGGGATGATCTTGAGGGCTGCACGCACGAAGTCGGCAGCCTGCCGATAGGGGGGATTGCCTACGACCGCTTGAACCCGTGGGGAGCCGGTCCACTGCTCCGCATAGCTGAGGAAGTCACCCTCGATGACCTGGAGGCCCCCTCTGCGTGCAGCGGCGGCTCGGGTGGGGTCCAGCTCAACGCCCAGGAAGCTCCCAGGAGGGGGGAGGCAGTCCCTGAGGGCCCGGAGGATGGCTCCATCTCCGCAGCCTGGATCGAGGAAGGTCGGCAGCTCCCCGGCTTCACTGAACAGGGGGGCGAGCCATTCTCTTCGGATGAGGGCCTCGACGCACCACCGTGGAGTTCGATAGTGGTCGAGGGGGACTCTCGCTGCCCCCCTTTTAGTCGCACTCACAGGTTCGCCCCGAGGCTCCTGGCTTTCCTGAGGACCTCCTCGTCGGACTGCCCAGCTCGTGGGGGGGGGCCTCCCCGGTCCTGGGCTCTCCGGTACCACCCGGAGAGGAAGCGTCGGATCTGATACTTCCTCCTGGATGGCTGGGAGGCTTCCCAGGCCAGGGCAGAGCGAGTCTCGGACAGGATGTCAACTGCCGGATAGGCGTCCCGTTGGATCTTAGCCCAGGCAGCTAGAGCGTCGATCCTCCCCAGCGTGGGGGGGCGCTTGTCGTGGGCACGGGGGGAGCCGGGACCCCAGGAGGAGAGCAGGAGCGAGCAGATCGCATCGACCTCAGGATCACCAGTAGGGGAGAACCCTTGATCCTTCTTCTTCTCATCCTGAGGAGAGGGGCTCCCCCTCTCCTCCTCCGTATTCCGCATTCTGCATTCCGTATTCTGTATATGGAAACCTTCGGCAGTCCTTTGGTTGTCCTTTGGTTGTCCTTTGGTTGTCCACAGGTCCTCAGGGGGCTCCGGGCACTTCGAGTCGGCCTCGTTCCGGTGGGGTCGCTGCCATGTGGTGAAGCCAGGGAGATAGGCGAAGAGCCTGCCGTTGACGAGGTAGAACCGGACGAATCCAGCCTTCTCAAGTTCTGATGCGAGGATCTGGACATTTGTCTCGGGCTCGTGGGGGAAGGACTCCGAGAGGACCCGGATGTCGATCCACCGAATCCGGCCCTCCCTGTCAGCCTGCGTCCACAGGCTGATGAACAGCAGGCGAGCCCTGGGCGAGCACTTCGCCAGCCCCTCGTGGAGGAAGAAAGCCGGATTGATCATTCGGACTCGCGCCACGCTACTCCGCCCCATCCAGGTCGCAGACCTCAGGGCCGACATTCCTGCGGGCTTCCTGCTCCACCCACGAGATCAGATCCTGCCGCCTGAACCTCCAGCGAGGCCCGATTCGGAAGGCTGCCACAGCCCCCGCAGAGGCGAGATCGCGTAGCTTCGCAGGGCTCATCCTCAGGAGCTTCGCCCCCTCATTCGTGGTCAGGATCTCAAGGGGGGCTCGTTCACTGGTCATGCTCATCCTCCTGGTGCGGCGTTGCTTGCGGTTTCAGCCGGTGTTATACGATACCCCGTGACCCCTAAGGGAACGAGGAGGGCGACCACCTTACCACCCGCAACGCAAGATGATGAAAGCTAATCAAACGATGCAGCATCTGGCGAAAAAGAAGGGGGGCAGGGTCCTTGTCACCGGAGGTGCCGGCTTCATCGGAAGTCACCTCGTGGATCTGCTGCTAGATGAGGGGCTGGAGGTCCACGTCCTCGATGATCTGAGTTCGGGGAAGCTTGACAACATCGACAGCAGGGCTGCCTTTTTCCCTGGGGACATCGGCAGCCCGAAGGATGTCCAGTACGCAGCCAGTGGGGCGGGTGTCGTCTTCCATCTGGCGGCGAAAACATCAGTGCCCCGCTCAGTGGACTATCCCGAGGAGTCCTTCGCCGCCAACGTGGCCGGGACTATCAACGTCCTGAGGGCAGCCCAGGAGGTCGGCGCGCGGGTCGTGTTCGCATCATCATCCTCCGTCTATGGGGAGCCTCCAGCTGATGGCTCCCCCTTCCTTGAGGGGGACCGGACAGCCCCCGAGAGCCCCTATGCGATTACGAAGCTGACCGGAGAGCACCTCTGCCGGGTCTGGGAACGCTGCCACGGTGTCCCCTCTGTCTCGCTTCGGCTGTTCAACGTGTATGGGCCTCGATGTGCGGCGGATGGCCCGTATGGGCTCGTGATCCCCCGCTTCATCGCTGGCCTTTCGGGGGAGGGCTCAGCCCCTGTGGTCTACGGGGATGGGGCACAGGTGCGGGACTTCGTCCATGTGGCCGATGTCGCCCGCGCATTCCTGGCAGCCTCCCAGACCGACCGGAGCGGAGCGGTCATAAACGTGGGAAGCGGCGCGGCTGTCTCCGTGCTCAGCGTCCTCGATGCAGTGGCTGAGGGGCTGGGCGTGGAGGCCAGGGCTGAGCGGCTCCCCCCTCGCCCAGGCGACCCCAGAGCCACGCTTGCAAACATCGACCTCGCCAGCTCGACGCTGGGGTGGAGGCCGCGTGTCGGTTTCCATCAAGGGGTCGCAGACCTATGTCGGAGGACAGCATGAGCGCACTGGAGACAGCAGCAACATGGGAGGACATCGAGAGCCTCGTTCCCTGGGAGGACAACCCCCGGATGAACGACGCCGCAGTCCCCCAGGTCCAGGAGAGCATTCGCCGCTTCGGCTTCGGGGCTCCGATAGTCGCTCGCGAGGCTGACAGGGTCGTTATCGCTGGGCATACCCGCCTGAGGGCGGCGAAGCTCCTGGGGCTCGACCGAGTGCCGGTCAGGTTCCTGCCGCTTGACCCCGCTGACGCGAAGCTGCTCGCCCTGGCTGATAACAAAACCGGCGAGACTGCCGAGTGGGACGACGGCGCTCTGACAGACATCCTGAGGGGGCTGAGGGAGGACAACCCCGAGATGAGCCTCGACCTCGGGATGGGGTGGGGCGAGGGCGAGCTGGAGGCTCTGCTCGATGGAGATCCTTTCGGCCAGGGGGCGATCTACACGGCGAAGGTCGAGTCGCCCATCTACGAGCCGACCGGGGAATGCCCAGACGAGGCCGACCTGTATGACACCGAGAAGCGGGATGAGCTGCTGACTCGCATCCGGTCGGTAAACCTCCCCCCGGATGTCCGAGGGTTCCTGGAGGCTGCGGCGTGGAGGCACACCGGCTTTCGCTATGACCGCATCGCCGAATACTACGCCCACGCGCCCGCTGAGGTTCAGGAGCTGATGGAGGCGAGCGCCCTCGTGATCATGGACTTCGACCGAGCCGTTGAGCTGGGCTTCGTCAGGCTCTCGAAGGATCTGGCGGAAGCCTACAAGGACGACCACGATGAGGGCTGATTTCGCCGCCCTCATCCTGACCCACGGGCGACCCGACAACGTCCTGACCTACGAGACACTTCGCCGCCAGGGATACACGGGGAAGATCATCATCGTCATCGACAACGAGGATGCCAGGGGGGATGAGTACCAGGAGAGGTTCTGCGGGCTGGATGGGGTGGAGGTCTACTGCTTCGACAAGCTCGCCGTGTCGGAAACATTCGACACGGCCGACAATCAGCAGGACCGGCGAACCATCGTGTACGCCCGAAACGCCAGCTTCGACATCGCTCGGCAGCTGGGCTTTCGGTACTTCCTCCAGCTCGATGACGACTACACGAGCTTCGACTGGAGATTCACCGACAAGCTTGAGTTCGCCCAGGCCTCCCACTGGAGGGAGGCGGAACGCTCGGGATGGTTCACGGATGACCTCGACCGGATGTTCACAATCTTCGTTGACTTCCTGGCTGGAGCCCCCTCGGTGAGGACCATCGCGATGGCTCAGAATGGAGACTTCATCGGAGGCCCCCACGGGCGGTTCGGGACGAAGGTGACGCTGTGGCGCAAGGCGATGAACAGCTTTTTTTGCGATGTGGACCGACCTATCAACTTCGTCGGCCGCATTAACGAGGACGTGAATACCTACACCTGGAGGGCTACCACCGGGACACTCATGCTCACGAGCAACCTCGTCGCCATATCTCAGGCCCAAACGCAGCAGTCGGAAGGCGGCATGAGCGATGTCTACCTCGGCCTCGGGACATACACGAAGTCGATGTATACGGTCCTGTTCCATCCCTCTGGAGCGAGGGTCCGCATGATGATTAGTCGCCACAGGCGGCTGCACCACGCTGTCGACTGGAAGAGGACGACCCCGAAGATCCTCAGCGAGTCTCTTCGGAAGCCCAGATGAGCGCCCCGGCAGCGGCTGAGGTGCTCCAGGTGTCCACGGACTGGTCGGTGACCATCCCAGGACCCCCTATCGGCAAGGGGAGGCCCAGGGCTACCGTCCGAGGGGGACAGGTCCGCACTTTCACCCCGAAGCGGACTGCTCAGTGGGAAGCGAGAGCTGCGGTGGTCCTCCGGGATGCGTGGGGGGAGAGGCCCCCCCTTGCCGGTCCTGTGGAGGTTCAGATCCTCGCCCGCTTCCCCAGGCCACAGCGGATGATCTGGAAGCGGAAGCCGATGCCCGAGGCCCCCCACATCTCCACGCCAGATGCGGATAACGTCATCAAGGCCGTGCTCGATGCAGCCGAGAAGGCTGGGGTCGTGCGAAACGACCGCATCATCTGGTCGGTGTCGATTCGGAAGGTCTACACATCAGGGGAGGGCTACCCCTCAACGGTCCTTCGGCTGAGGTGCAGCGATGACCCCGGCTGAGGTCCTCAACATCCTCGCGGAGGCGAACCCCGAAGCCCTCCTCCTGGAGCCCCGGCTTACCTATGACTGCGCCCTGGTCGGCGTGACGACTGAGCCCGAGGACGGATGGCAGAGGGAGAGCAAGGCCGCTGTGGCGGTTTACAGCGCAGAGCTGTGCATCGAGTCCCTGATGCTGGTGGAGGGTGCCAGCTACGAGGACGCCGCCGACTGGTTCGGATTCAATACGGCCAGTGCGTGGGCTGGAGAGGGAACCCCGACCTTCGTCTACAGCGAGGCAGACTGACCCTCGACGCCACCGGGGTCGCTGCTACGGTGGAGACAGGATCCCGCCCTTATAGGAGGCCACTTGACCACGAAAGCTGAACGATATCGGAGGATTGCGCTGCTTGAGCGTGCGATCTCCGAGCGAGGCTGGAGCCTCCAGCTGGAGCGGGTCATGGCGGCCGAGTTCGGGGTGAACAGGCGCACCGTCAGGCGATACCGGGAGGACCTCATCCAGGGCTACCGGAGGGAGCTTGAGGGCCAGGAGCTGGAAGACGCCAGGGCTGAGTTCGTGGGCAGGCTGAGGGGGCACCAGAGGACAGCCCTCGCGGCAGGCAGGCTCGGACCACTCGCCTCGATGCTTAACCTGGAGATGAGGATCCTCGGCATTGACAGGACCGACTCGACATCTGGTCCGTCTAGTGTCGAAGTGGTCCTCCGCATCCCTGAGGTGAACAGCAGTGACGGCGACTCTTGAGGTCCCATACATCCCCTTCGGGGCTCAGCTCGACGCCCACATGGCCGCAGAGGACACCGTCCTGCTCGCGGGAGGGTGGGGCTCGGGCAAAACGTGGTGGTTGCTAGCCGAGGCCCTGCGGTCAGCCGCGATGAACCCTGGCAGGGCTGGGGTGATTGTCAGCCCGACATACCCGCTCCAGCGGAGGACCATCTACCGGGCAGTCGTGGATATGTTCCCAGGTGCCACCCGCTGGCCGGCAGGCAGGGCGAACGCTCGGCAGTGCCTCGGGCCACTGGTAAAGGACTGGAGTGCTCAGGACCGCATCCTGAGGATGTGGAACGACTCGGAGATTGTCTTCGCCTCAGCTGAGGACCCCGGCTCCCTGGAGGGGGCGACCTACGCCTGGGCCTGCCTGGACGAGCCCAGGCTCATCAGGCATGACGCCTGGAGGATCCTCAACTCTCGGGTGCGTGACCCCTCCTCGGTCAAGCTCCGTCGTGCCATCGCTGGCGTCCCCTCGATGGGCTGGATGTATGAGGAGTTCGGCCGACCCCTCCCCGGCCGCAGGACGGTCAGAGCCTCGACAGCCGACAACCCTCATCTGCCAGCGGGCTACGCGGAGCACCTGAACCTGTCGGACAGGCTCGCCAGGGCATACCTGCACGGCGAATTCGTGGTGCTCCAGGGAGTGGTCTACTGGTCATATTCAGAGCAGAGCCTCGTGGATGTGGAGCCCGACCCCTCAAGGCCGACCTACGGCTTCCTCGACTTCGGCGGGAGGAAGCCATATTTCGGGGTCATCCAGGATGTCGAGGGCATCGGGGAGGTCGTGGTCGATGAGGTCGTGCAGAGCGATGTCCTGGAGGCAGCCTACGCCAGGGACATCACGGCACACCTGAGCAGCCTGGGCCTGACGATGCTGGACTGCTATGTGGACCCTGCCGGGAAGGCGAGGAATGCCCAAACGGGGCTCTCGTCGCTTCGGATCTTCGAGGATGCATTCAAGGCAGGAGGGGTCCTGTCAGGTCGGATGGAGTATCCGAGGGGACCTATCGAGAGGCACATCCCGAACGGGGTGGAGGCCACTCGGGCTCGCTTCGAGGCCCATGACGGCAAGCGGAGGCTATTCGTCGCCAGGAGGTTGACGGAGCAGTCACGGACCTCTCGCTATCCGGCTGGGGTCCTGGGGATCCATGCTTCCCTGATGGGCTACCGCTACCCCGAGAGGAAGCCCACCGACAGCAAGCCCCTCAAGGATGGGATCCATGACCACGCCTGCGATGCCCTGCGCTATTACGTGGTCAGCCGGCATGGCGTGGTGGAGGCCCCCGACATCGCCGCGATGAACGAGATGTCGACCAGTCCCTCCCTCGCGGGGTACGGTGGGCACGACCTCAGAGGAGACTTCTAAGTGACCACGACACCCTGGGCTCGATTCGGCTCGATTCTCGTTCCCCAGTCGGCAGCCGAGGAGGCTCAGCAGGCTGGCTCCGCTGTCCAGGTCTACCCCGATGGGATGGAGGCTCTCTCGTGGTATCTGCCCGTGAAGGGCGACAGCGGTCCTGGTGCGATGCGCCGCCAGATGAGCTACACCGGCATCGACCCCGTCTCGGGGGTCATCGACCAGCTCGACCACAATCGGGACCTCCCCCCCAGGGTCTGGCGGGGGGATGACAGCACCCCTGGAGTGGTCGACCAGATGGTTCGCGAGGACCCGGTCGCGAAGGCGCTCAAGCTCGCATGGACGCTGCCCATCATCAGGTCCGACTGGACCGTTGAGCCGGGGGGCGAGGACCGGGCTGACCTGGAGATCGCCGAGTTCGTGAAGGCGAACCTGTGGCACCTGATGCGGGGAGGCTGGCAGTCCTTCGTGGAGCAGGCCAGCTCGATGGTCTGGCGGGGGCTGGCCCTGTTCGAGGTCGTGGCTCGTTTCGACAAGGGGCTCGACTCGACCATCGTGGATGAGCTGAGCCCGATTCTCCCCAGGACAATCAACTCGTGGGTTCGCTACGACGACGGGCTCTGGGGCATCCAGCAATATCAGTACATGGGCGACGATATGGTCGGGGGCAAGAAGGTCCCCGGCTCAAGTGGCCCGGTGAACCTCGCACCCGAGAAGATCCTCCGCTTCACCTGGGACAGTGACGGGGGAGCCCCTGAGGGTGTCTCCATCCTGCGGCCCTGCTACGGGGGCTGGAAGAGTCGCCGCCTGTATCTCAAGCTGGAGGCGGCAGGGTACGAGCGGGGGGCATTCGGCATCCCGTATGTCGAGGTGGACCCCACAGCCAGGACGGGCGACAGCGCCGTCGTCAACGAAATCCTCCGAGAGCTGAGGACAGGGGCGAGAGCCTGGGCGAGCTTCCCTCCAGGATATCGGCTGCACTTCGCCGACTTCCCGATGAAGGGGTCGGACATCAGGGAGGCCAGGGTCGCCGCAGGGCAAGATATGGCTCGGGCTGCCCTGGCCCCGTTCCTGTTCACAGGCGAGAAGGCTGGAGCGTTCAGCCTCATCAAGGGCCAGCAAGACTTCTTCCAGCTCGCTCTCCAGGCTGCCGCCGATGGCATATCAGCCACCCTGTCCGAGGGACCGAGAAGCCTTATCAAGCGTCTGGTCGACTGGAACTTCCCGAATGTCAAGCAATACCCGAGGGTCGTTCCTGGCTCCATCAGTCTGGGCGACCCGACTGGTCTGGTGACAGCCATCAAGACAGCAACCGAGGCCGGGATGCTCTCCCCCGACGAGGGGCTGGAGGAGTCCGTCAGGTCGGCGCTGGGGCTTCCCGAGATGCCCGAGGCCACTCTTGAGCAGTGGAGGGCTGGGCACACGCAGCAGGGGGCCGAGATAGAGCGACCAGAGGGGCCGGCAGAGGAGCCGGAAGCAGCCCCCAGGGCTCCAGCCACCCCAGAGCTGCCCGAATCGTCTGATGATGACCAGAGCGACTCGGAGGCTGAGGTCGAGGGGCTGGCCGAGCGGTACTCCCTGGAGGACCCGACAGCCCGGTCCGGTCGGCCACTGAGGGCCGAGGAGACTGTGGTTCGACTGGATGAGACGCTAGCCCCGATGGTCGGAACAAAGGAAGCCATCGCCAGGGCGGTCAAGGTATGGCGGGACGCTATCGCTCCCATCTATGCCGACCGGCTCGCGAAGGCTGGGGACCTCAGCAAGATGCGGACGGTCCAGGTGCCCGACCAGGGGAAGCTCGTGCAGCTCCTCCAGGTCGAGCTTCGCAGGGCCTACAGGGCAGGCAGGGAGTCAGTCCGTTCGGAGGTCGAGCGTATCGAGGCCGACCCTGAGCTGGCACAGCAGATCGCAGAGGGTGATGTCGAGGTCACGCGGGATGAGGTCATCGTGGATGGCGAGGTCCTGTCAGGACAGATGCACCTCCCGGGCTGCCCCTGTGGAGAGCACGGCTCAGGGATGCTGGCTGCCCTGACGGAGCTGATGGCGAACGGGAACAGTGGTCGCCCGGTCAAGCGGCGCAAGGTCCGTGCCCCGAAGCCGAAGGCAGACGGAAGCTCCGCAGCTGATGACATCGACCCGGAGAGGATGATCCGAGCCATCGCTGAAACAACCACCGACAGGGCTGCCGACCGCATTCAGAATGACTCGATGACCGCTGTTCAGGCTGCCAGCCTGGGCGGGGAGCTGCCGAAGGATGACATCGTGGAGATCGTGCGAGGCTCCCTGGTCGGGCTCTCCATCGGTCAGGACATCGTCCAGGCGCAGCGCGATGTGAATACCGTCTTCGGGGTCGGTCGCATCCAGGAGGCCAGGGCTGAGGATGTTGAATACGGGATCTATTCCACGATGCTGGAGTCCGAGACTTGTCCAGCCTGCGAAATCAAGGATGGGGTCGACTTCCCCATCAGCCAGCTCGATGAGTACGCCACTCCGAACCCGGAGTGTCTCGGTGGCGACCTGTGTAACTGCATCATCCTCTTCGTGCCGAAGCG
>Ga0098044_1001911_pt1 | contig 10852 bp, 7 predicted proteins | sample 10_taG_FD_75053 | JGI IMG/M metagenome (GOLD analysis project Ga0098044, IMG submission 75053) | Marine viral communities from the Subarctic Pacific Ocean - 10_ETSP_OMZ_AT15264 metaG | ecosystem: Environmental > Aquatic > Marine > Oceanic | place: Pacific Ocean | collected 2015-01-16 | reverse complement strand
GAGTATGACAACGCCTATATAATGAGGCCTTCTCAAAATAATTATGATCAGCGCTGGTATAGAAAATCGAATTTAGTTCGTCTTGGGGAAACCAACAACGCTCCATACAAAAATGTTAACCTTTCCTCTCTTGTAACCAACGATATAATGGACTATCCACCGCTTACTAGTTCTTATTATGATGAGGATCAAACAGTTACCCTTCCATACAGCGAAGAGACAACCTCTTCTGCCCCTTTTGGTGACGCAGATGTTAATATAGATTTTCTTGGTACTAATATTGTTGTTAACCGGAGTGTTGATATCGCTAATTACGCCATCGATGGGACAGAAAATAATTATATTAATCCTCAACTAGGCGGAAGCAATGGCGTAATACATGAACATAAAAAATTACACTATTACTTATTGAACACAAATGGCCCTTATGAGGCCTCGCAGTGGAAGCTTTCACAGATGTCTGGTCCGACTCATGCCTACCCAATAGTCAACGGCGAACAATATAAAAATACTTTGTCTGTACAAATATCAGAACATATGAGCGACGAAGGAATTTTAAGAATAAAGACCAGTCCTTTTTGTTGTAAAGGCAGAAAAAACACTGCTGTTATCGAATATGGCGACGGTCGTCTAGATGCTACAATCTACGAAGTTATGTATCCCCCGCCATCAGAATACTTCATTTCAGGCTCTTCAGGTTTCGACCGATTGCCAAAAGAATATCGTAAAAATCCGTTGAAAATGAAATCGAACAAACAATATCTTTGCCTATTTGACGAAGAAAAACAACAATTAAACAATTTCCAATTGAAATATTTTGACTATTCAGAGCAAATTTTCCCGAGAAAACAATTAACTATAGATAATTTAATGGATTATGATACTGATGTTTTATACCCACAACCACTTGCACAAAGACAAATTCAATTAGAACTTAGTTCTCTTGGAAGGCAAATTCACGATCCAGACGGGCCTTATTTTGTAGATTGTCTTTTTTCTTCATGGCCCGTCGAATCACCGCTCGATACGACCGACTATGGTTTGGATGTGACTGTGCATACTGGTGAGTTAATGCAAATGAATTATGATGCCGCCTATCTTCTATTTTCTAATATTGCGACCGGCCCGTATCGACAAGGCCTGACCGGCCAGTATTTTAATTTAACCCTTGGTTACAAAATAAACCATCAGAACAGGCCAGATTCAGTCAGTCCATTAATAAATACTAGAAAGCCCTATAGATTGTTCGGTGAGCTTATGGCTTCGGCTGTTTCAGATCATCCCTGCATGGGCGCAATGGCCGAATATAGGCTAGAGGATCATATCGAAAATTATCTAGAAGGTGTTGCTGATATGGATAGTTCATTGACTTTGTTTGGTCATGATAGTCGTGTAGCTGGTAAAAATTTATTGGGTGAAGCTAGCTATACAGACGAAATATTTGAATTAAAAGATATACATAGGCAGATTGACAAGTTTTGAGGTGCATAGGTGAAAAGATTAGAATTTAAATGTGAAGTAGCAGTAAAATTTGTGCCTTATGAAGATTTTTATTGGCAAAAAAGGTCTGTAACTGTGCTTTCTAAGTGGTTTAATGATGTTTCTCAATCCGTATCTTTTTCCGGGCCAAGCATTGTGACACAATCGGCAGCCGCTTTCGGCAGCCGCTTGATGTACAACCCTCATCTTTTAGGGATAAATACTGTATATGCCACCCAAACAAGGCCGCAGACTGCTCGTAGTTATGCGATGGCTTATACTGCTTCTGAAGCGCCAACAATGTCTAATAATTTTTGGGCTACCGATTATACAGCAACAAGAGCCCTGTGGGATTCTAGCTATCTGCCCGACAAGATATATGAACAAGGTCTCAGCAGTTCTCTTATGGATGCTGCCGCCTCCGACATGACAGCCTCTTTTCTGGAGACAAAGAAAAAAACATATAAACCGTCAACCTCTTTGGCCTTACAAAATTATTTTTGTGAAATAGAAAATTTTTATGGCGTGGAAAGAAGCGTGCTTAGGTCTAGAAAGAAGCCAGAAACAACAGAAGGAAAATTTAAAATAAAAGAAAAAATGCAGGATAGCTTACACGCTGTAAGAAATATAACTTTGTATGTGGCTTTGGATAATGAATATATGCCGACAACTAATTTTGATTTTATTGGGCCTTGGCCTTGGTATGCAAATTTGCCTTATGGTGGCTTAGGGCTGCACACTGAGGATGTTTTTGATCAGGCGCTTGAATATCACGGCTTTGAGGTTTCAGACGCCCCAGAGCACCCCGCAGCGACGGAGAATATAATGGCCAGATCTCATTTAAATGTCCCTGACAGAAGATTGCTAAAAATAACATACACTCCAGCTTCGGATACTTTAGAGGAATTGGGATTTGGAGAGTTCTTAGCCAGTGCAAGTTATTTAACAATTTCGGAGGGTTTGCAGACTTATGGTGGTTTTGCCACTGTCGACGGCGCCGGCAGACCAGCAAAAGAGCATCCCATGGGCATGGAAAACAATTTAATTTTTGATGTTGACAAAAGAGGAAGCCCTTTTATTAGTACTAAGGGTGAAAATATAACGGCTTTGTTGGATGCATCTTCCGCTTCTTTTACTATAACGGCGATGTCCGGCACTTATGCTGATGATGTTCCCGGCGTGGCAACAGTTAGTTCTTATGTATCTGATTATCATGTAAAAAAGGGTACATATCTTAAGGTTATTGATCCACAAAATGTTTCCGGTTCAAGTAGGGCACAAACATTTGACGGCGATATATCAGCGGCAAAGTTATTTGGCTTGTCTGGCGCAAAAAGGATTGGAGAAATAATAGAAGAGAAGTTTTTGGAAGAGGCAATTGTGGTGATTCCATTGATCGGCGAGGAAAATTGTAAACATGAGCCAATACCTCTTCCAGAGGTAAAAATCTATAACCGATTGGTGTTTTTACAAAAAACAGGACAGTTAAGATTTAAGTATTTTACAGATGAACAGTTGGAGGCGTTTACAGTTGATTTTGAGCCTGATGTTGTTGATGATTTAGGTCATATTGATGATTTAATTTTAACAATGGAAAGGTTTGTATTCCCTCCGGAGTTGGACTTTTTGTTGGCAATTAGAACGGCTTCAAAAAATAATAAATTAACTATGAGGGCTGGAAGAATTTTCACCGAGTCTGATTCTTTGGCACCTTATTTTGCAGTTGTGTTTAACTTTTCAAAAAAATTAAGTCGCAATGAAAGGTTTGCTCTCTGGCAGGGGCATCTGCCGGATAGCCTATTAACTTCTCAAACTGTCAGTCAGACAATTTCACTTCCTATCGAAAAAATTCTCGGAGATGGCTTCAAGTTTGAAAATAAAGTTATCCGTGCGTTAACTTTTAAAGCCAAATTTAGAGCAGAAACTAATTTTGATGTGTATAGCTCTAAAAAAGCTGATGTTGAATATGATAAAGAATTAGACTATGATTTATCTTATAATTGGCCGTATGACCAGTGTACAATATTGCCTTTAGCAAAAGTTTCAACAAAGATACATTGTAGGGAAGATGAGTTATGACTTTTATAAATAAAAAAGAAGAAACTTTTGATCTTATAATGACCGAAAAGGGGAGAAGAAAGCTCTCAAGGGGCAAATTTAAGCCCTACTCCTATTCTTTTTATGATAATGAGGTGATATATGATAATGAATATGGTGAAATGATAGAACTACAAAATACAGCGGAGACTAGAATCAAGAATACTTTAATGACTCAGGAAAAGACAAGTTGGGATGATTCTAAAACCGACGCAGATGAGAAAGATCCATTAAATTATCCAACTTATTTTGAGCTAGGCTCCTATGAGTATACTCAGCAGTACAAGCCTGCATGGCAAATTTATGTTAAAGAGGGCGAAATTACTGGTTCGATTGAACAATTTCCAATTGAACTAGAAAAGGCTAGTAAGGTTACAGGCTTGGACAGTTATCGCCATGATAAAATACCACAATTGAATGTTTTTTGTGAATATGAGATTTATGAAGAAAAAGTCGGTAATAAATTGAAAGTTTATGTTAAAAGAAGTTCTGATGATTTGAGTTTTATAATCAAAGAAGAAAATGTTTTTGACGATAAAGAAAACTTTATTTTAGAGGTGTTGCAGTTTTCTACCACTGTGATGAAACTTAAAAAACTTGAGTTTATAAACGAAAAAGACTCATTAACGCCCAATCATGTTGAACATTATTTTAATATAACAACAGATACCGATGATGATCTGGCTATTAATTATAGCGATGAACTCGCTAAATTAGAAAAGCCATTTGAGGATGAGTGCAAATGACAAAGAGAAAAATAGGTGAGGAAATTTATTCTTTCGACAAGCGGTCAGTTAATTTTGGCTATCAAATTAAAAAAGTAACTTTATATGATCACGGGAAGGCAAATATAACCATTGCTTTTGAAGACCCATCTAAGGTTTCTAGAGTCTATTTTTTGCAATCCCCAAAAGTTTCTAATAAATTGCGCTTCGCTCATGTCTCAGGCTTTTTCTCTATGATTAAAAATAACTTGATTGGGGTAAAGTGCGATCGGTTTGATCTTCACGCGGTCCGTTCTAGAAAAAGGCTTCAAAGTTTTGATATAAGTTTTTTAAGTAACAAAACAGACCTATCGTTGTTAATCGGCTTGTCAAATTTAGAAGGCTATTCTATTGTGGATAATCGCATCATTGATAATTCAGAATATTTAGTGCCAGTCGAAGATCTGCGAAAAGAGACACAACAGAAAATTAAGCGGAGTAAGAGTTCGGTTTATTTTAATAAATCTGGGGAGACTTCTTTTAATGACGGTCATAATCACCGATATGTGATTGATAAAAATGGGAATGGTTGGGCCATCAGCGATGAGCACCTCCACGAGCATATAATAATAAATTTTGCTGTTAAGCCCGCTCAGAGTGCCCACACGGCACTCCATGTACATGAAATAGAAGTGAATACTTTAACCTATTTAAGAGAGGTGGAGTCATTCGCTCGGGAGATGATCACAAGTGAACAAGAAAAAGATCAGCGGCCTATATACTAGTTTTCAAAAAAAACAGATCGGCTATTATTTAAGCGCCTATTTCGGCGTCGATGTTTTTTCTTTGATGCAAGAAAATTTGAAATTTCCAACGCTCTATAAAAAAGAAAATTTACTTAATTATATAATTTCAATAAGAATAGTGCCTAAAAAAAGAAACCCTCGGGGCAAATTGTCAACCAACCATTCGACTCCAAATTTGGAATTTATTACCGAAGACCAGTTAATTACTCCATCAGTGTTGCCACTTACTAGCATTGAACAAAATTATGTTTATTTCACTTTTAGCCAACATTTTAAGTTTTCTGAGGCAAGAAAATACGAATTTCAGATGACAATCTTGGATTTATCGATAGGCAGGGCCTCAAAATTAAAAAAGCTAGCATTGCGAATCCTTTCCACTCGGTATTCGCCGGATAATATTCCAGATTTAGTTGATCTTTGTGCTAAATTGCAAGGAATAACCGGCTATCAGAAGGAAATTTATGATAGGATGCAAAAAAACAACTATTTGATTACGAACAAGGCGTATAATTTGATAAAAAACGAAATAATGAAAGATGTTTCTTACATTGACCAGAGAACCAATACAAGTACTCGGGATTACGGATCTGGGGCAAATAGTACAGCAGTTTCTAAGTGGTCCGTTCCGATCCGACACATAAGAAATGAATTTGGGGCGGTTGTTAAGCCCGTAATAAAACAAAATTTATCCAATAACACTGTAGTGTTTAATAATGTCACTACAACGCCGCTTAATCAGGTCCTATATACCTCTAGGGTGGAAATGCTGACAACTGTGGTTAATAGTTTGCCAACAATAGAAGACAAATTTGAAAAATTTCATAGATATGAGGATATATCGAGTTTAAAAGAAAAAGCAGAAAATTTAAATCTTGATTTTGTTTGTCTGGACGTAGCCAGTGATGATGGTTCAATAAAAACCGCTTTTGTGGAATCTCAAGATGTTGCTGATGTATATGCTTTAGTTAATCACTCATATAATTCAGTATCGTCTCCAAATTTTGTTCTGCTTTCAGAAATATCAGACACACTTAATAATTCTACTTATTTGTGTAAAACTTATTATGAAGATGGCGAAAATCAATATTTTCTTTTGTCACCCACTTTAACAAGCCAATTTATTAAACCATTAGGAACTTAAAATGCCTCTCAAAAAACCATCTCATCCAGCCGTCATTTTTAATAATTTTATTTATCGAACCGCCAATGCCACCGTATTTAAAGTCAAGACGCCTGCAACTAATGATGAGGAGTCGTCTTATAACATACCTTTGTTAATTACTGATTCTGTTTATGAGGTAGACAAGACCGGAGCCGGTTTCCCCGCCTCTATAAATCTGGGTGATTATAGTTTAGTGGAAATGGATGAAATATCAGTCGTCCGCACTCAGGGTAAAACGCCAATAAAAGCATTTCCAACTAAATTTTCTGATGCCGGCGATAATTTAAAGTATGATGACGCCGCCCCGGAATATTACAACCCGGAACATGCTGTTTTGATGCTCAAAGAAGAAGCCGACAACTGGAACAAGCCGGGCTGGATCGACGGCCCATTCTGGAGCGAGTTGTCTCAGGCAGCGGACCCCACCACTGCGTTTCTCCCCTATCAAACAAGGCTTTTTGATAACTTGAGAAAGAAGCTCAAATATAAGGCATTGCCGGCCGGTCCTTGGAGCGGTTTGTTATTGTATCAAATTCTCAGGGCCAAACAGAAGCTATCCGGCGCCCCGGCACTCCCCGGATTTTTAATTAGCCATTTGAGTAAAAATGACTTTACTTCATATACCTTGTCTATGCACCCAAAATCTTTTGCTATAATCGATCATTTATTTGATAATGCTTTGCAGTCCTCACCCGTAGATACAACATCTAAAATGCTTGGAAGGTTTTTCAAGTATCCTATGTCCAAGGCCTCCAATCCGCCCTCCCCCCAGTTTCGGCCCGGTAAGTATGAATTTCAGTTCGTTGGCGGTATCTTTACCAGCGCTGCTCGTTTTTTATCTTTAATGCTTGTACCAGACAAAACATATGGCTTTAGGTTTAATAATTTTGCCTTAAACGATGATAAAAACGATTCTATTTTGAGCGTTGTCGCTCCGGTTTCGTTCTTCGCAAAATATTTTGAATTAAAAAAGGAACCAGAAGTGCCTGAAAACGCCAATGAGAACAATATTGTCAGCTTTTATCAGCATGTTCTGAACCATCCTAAGAAATTTAACGAGGAGACGTTTCTTTATCAAGGCGGAAAATTCAGTCCTTATGAAACAGAAGTATTGGCTGCGTCAACTTTGATTGAAAAATCAAGCACTCATCAAGATTTTGTTAAGCCATATTCTTCTGTGAGATTTTATGCTAATTTTAAAACTAATAAATGGCTTAACAAAGTTAATGAAATAAACAACACTTTTACCATCCCAAAGCTGAAATATATGTATTTAAAAAGATTTGTAGAAAACAAAAAATCATTAAATACAAACGCCCCTTTAACTCTTTTGTTCAGTAACGGAGCCAATCTTGTTGATTTGTACACTGCCGACATCAGCGATGGTATAACCCTTAAGGGTGCTTCATACGACAAAAAGTTTCCAAACGGTTCGTGGTCACATGACGTTAACGTCAATGCCAAGGCAAGAATAACTGATTTTGAAAAAGTGAGGGAGGGAGAATTATCTCCTTTTGAGGTTGTTGGTTATCTTATAACTAAATCAACTAAAAAGAAAGGCTCTTCCGGTTATGATGATTCTATAATAAAAAGAATATACATTATGAACGACAAGCCAGAATTTGCCGGCTATTTGGGTTATTTTGATTCCCAGATTAAAGAAAAAGAAGCGTATTATTACAACATTGAACAAATAAATTTAGTATATGGAACACATTTCCAATTTAAGTCCCCGGCAGAAAAAGTGATTAACATGCGCTCTCCGAAAAAATTCTTTAAGGGACCGGGCGCGGCCAGTGCCCATTATGCGTCAATCTTGAATAAACATCTTACTGCCGCTGATGCAGAGAAGAATACAAAAAAGTGGAATAAGAGCCTTCCATTTTATCATAAGCCTCCAATCGCAGAAAACGACATTCTTCCGGCCGCGAAGATAAATTTGGCTCTTGGTGTTGCGAAAGCTGACATTGTAGTTCACACCCCTGTTAAGACTGGGCCTGATGAACTTGTTTCGCCTGATCTTGAGCTTGAAACTAAAACGGTAAAAGTGCCGCCTATGCCCCCAGATATTCAAATTTATACTCAACAAGGAGTTACTAATAAGGCCACAGTTGTGTTATCTGCGATAGTCGGAAATGTGACCTCCAATGTTGAGATGCATCAGGTCGGTCTTCAAAAGGGTACAACCAAGACAAATGTCGTTGTGCTTGGCAGCTTTGAAGCGGTGCTTAATATACCGTTAAAAGAATACCGGATATATAGAACCACAGAAAAGCCGGAAAGTTATGAATCTTTTTCAAATATTCCGCACAAAGTAATAGATCCACAATATCCAGATTTTACAGACGACGTATTACCAAATGTAGACTATTATTATTGTGCCAAGTCGGTAGGGCCCGGTGGTGTAGAGTCTTCTCCAACAAAAATTTTGAAGTTAGTAATTATTAATGAACAAAGTCACGTTTATAGTCTCTTGGAGGTATTTAATTTTGGCGAATAAACCAGTAACAGAAAAGTTGTTTAAAAAGCAGTTGAAAGTATCACCAACTTTCTTACAGTCTGTTTTAAAACCACCATCGAATTTGCCCGGCCACTACATTGATGTGGGTCCTAAAGATGGTTATAGGGACAGGTTGTTTCAAGATTCTAAATTTGTTTTTAAAAGCTATGCCAACCCTGATGACGACCCGGGTTATTTGCCAAGCCACAAGCTTCGAATAACATCCAAAAAGTCCAGAAGAAGGTTTGACATAAATGTAATTTTTAGTTATAAGAAAGTGCCCATTCTGCCCACTCATAAAATCCCAGAAGACGCCGAATTAATTTATGAGACAACGTACAAAATCACCCCGGGCTTTCAGAAAAAAGAAGGCGAGCCCTGCGCCGTGGATAATGAATGTAGCAGCAATATTTGTAAAAATAGCAAGTGTTGGTTCCCAAAGGACGTTGATGTTGTTGCTCCGTGCCCCGCTGGCCAAACGTTTGCCGGCACTGATCCAAATACGGGGCAGCCTATATGTAAGGGGTCGCCGCTTGATTTTTAATATAGTGAAAACAATTTTTCACAAACTAATTATAAGAGCTAATTAATTATAGCAGAGAGGTAAGAAAATGTCATTTTTAAGCAGTGCAACAACAGTTGTCGATGCAATTTTAACAGATGAGGGCCGCAAAAGACTTGCCGCCGGCAATTTTGATGTACAGAAGTTTTCGTTACATGACGACGAAATTGTTTATGACAAGGCCCAAATGGCCAGCTTTGCAGCTAAATTTGCAGCCACCCCTATTTTTGAATCAATTACAGAAAACACAAGGGCTTTAAAATATAACCTTTTGACCATTGGGCTTGAAACAACTCATTTAGTTTCAACTTTAATTGTAACACAACCTTCTCAGGGCGGCCAAGCGCAGGCAACTGGTGACAACACCAATTACTATGTTGCGCTATCGAGACAAAACGCTTATGACAATAATTATAGCACCGTAACATTACCAACTGGATTCATAAAAGCATATGAAAAAAGTTTAATTTCTGAAAATTCAAATAGTTGGATTTACATTGATCATGGATCAAATGACGACGACCAGAAAGGACCATATAAATATAATGAAAATCTACCACCGGATTTATCAGAAACCGAAGTGCTGATTAAGATGGACCGCAGAATTGGCAGAATTGTAAGGCCCAATTCTGGTGGTATAGATTTAGCACCAATTTCTATAGATGACGACTTCATCGCGACTTATTTAGTGACTGCGTCCCCCGGAAGCGATACTTCTGAATTTTTTGAATCAATACAACAAGACGCAGACGCCTCTCCTATTGCTGGCGCCAGAGGGTTAAGATTAAGAATCCCGGTATACGCTTCTCCGGATATTAATGTATCAAGTACTAATATCTGGACCAGCTTAGGAAGGACTATAACAAGCTTCTTTAATGGCAGCGACAACGCTTATGCCATAGATACTATTATGACCGTCGAAGGCCTGACAACCAGCCTCAACGTCACTGTGCCAATGAGATTTGTTAAGGGCGTATAAAAGGAATAACGGAGAAATAAATGGCTAGTAAATTTTCAACCAACATTGAGACACAATATACAAAGGACTTTGTCAAAGAGTCTTTGGTGGTCACCGCCTCTGTGGTATCGGGCACTTATCCGGATCACGCGAGCAATCTTTCAAATATCAAAAATGATACGCTGGGCTATTATCAGACTGTATATGATTACCCACACTTGAGCCAAAGTGCAAACCCTTTGTTCGATATAACTTGGGGCTGGCGCCCGGGCGGAAATCTCGGCGACAAGGGCCGCTGGTCGACCCCCGCCACTGTGGATCCAGTGGCCGGCACCGCCACAGATGTTTTAGCCAAAAATAACATTTATAATCAAATGGCTGCGCTAATGCTCGGCTATGATTCAACTGGCTCAGTTAGGGTGTTCGACCTTTCCGGAAGTTTTGATACTGTACAAGCTAATTCGGTTATGAACTCTCCTGTTTTCATTAATTTTTCAAGGTTGGTAATGAAGGATGAACTGAAAGCTGGAACATTTGAACTAAAGATCGACCCCGGCGTTTATGTCAGCGCCTCGATGACTTGG
>Ga0098044_1001902_pt1 | contig 10875 bp, 7 predicted proteins | sample 10_taG_FD_75053 | JGI IMG/M metagenome (GOLD analysis project Ga0098044, IMG submission 75053) | Marine viral communities from the Subarctic Pacific Ocean - 10_ETSP_OMZ_AT15264 metaG | ecosystem: Environmental > Aquatic > Marine > Oceanic | place: Pacific Ocean | collected 2015-01-16 | reverse complement strand
TTTGGATGTTTCTGTAAAAAATGATGAACATCTTGTTAAGTTAGCAGCGGTAGTTCAACGATTAGTTAACTCGTCTACAAAACTATCTGATGTTGGAGATGAATATGGAATGACTGAAGCAGAAAAAGAACGGCTATTAGAAATTGCAGAAAACGAATTAAAAGAAATACAAAAAGAACAAGACGAGTTAGCTAAAAAGGAAACAGACTAAATGGCAGACTTTACAGCAGAAGTAATTGATACTAGTATGGCATTTGATAAAAATGCTAAAGATGATGATGGCAACCCGTTACCATTAGGAACGATACTAGTTCAACATGGAACAACGGCACCTTCTGGCTTAAGAAATAAATCATTTGCTATTCCAGTTAATTCGAATCTAAAATGTATTCCATTAATTGGAGAACAAGTATCCATAACTTATGCTATTAGTGATATCGCAAATTCAATTGGAGCTTCTAGACGGTTTTATTATTCGGTTCCTATTAATGTACAAGGCGAACTAAATAATAATGCTCTACCTGGACAACTAGATTATTCTACTTCTGGTGGGTCTGATACTTCTACTGAATATTCACAAACACAAGGAACTCCAAATAAACAATCATCCGGCCGCCAGAATAATAAATTAGGTGCTACATTCGAAGAATCAACAAAAGTTAAAAGTTTACAACCATTTGAAGGAGATCAGTTATTTGAAGGCAGATGGGGGCAATCAATTAGATTTAGTTCTACAATAAAAGGTAAAACATCTATATATGATAAAAAACCTGCTTGGACTGGTAATAAATCAGGAGATCCAATTACAATAATACGTAATGGTCAAGCACCAGCATCTGGCAAAGGAGCCTTTTATGTCATAGAAGATTTTGAAAAAGATGGAAGTTCAATATGGTTAACGTCTACACAAACACTAGATAAAACTTCAGGATTTAAATCATCTCAGAAAAATTATGGCTTAACAACCGAAGTGACACCAGAAAAAAATTATAAATCTTCTCAAGTAGTTATTAGTGCAGATAGATTATTTTTTAATTCCAAGACAGATTATATTATTTTAAGTGGAAAGAAGTCAGTAAACATAGCCACTCCTAAATGGCAAATGGATATGGATAAATTATTTACAATATTAGAAGAGACGTTACAACAACTTGCAGATTTAACTTCGGCTAAAGCATCATTTCCTACTCCTACGGGAGGAAGTACATTACCTGCTACCAATGTAGTACCGGTACAAAAATTATTAACTGAGTTGAAATCAATGGCGCAATAAATAAAGGAATAAAATGGCACTAATTTTAAAAGTATTACAAGAAGGATTATTAAACGCAATGAAAAAGGCTCAAACAGCAAAATCCGGAGCAGCCGGCAATCAAATTTTAGCAACCGAATTAGCTAAAGCTATTGATGCATATATAAAATCCGGTGATGTAAATACTCAAGTAGCTACTGATGTTATAACAGTGGTTGCACCTGGAATACCAGTAGCGACAGCCGGTTCAGCAGTTGCACAAGTTGGCGCAACAACGACCCCTGGAGCAGGTAAAGGAGCTGGTGTAGGAGTTGGCCTAGGAAAAATAACCTGAAAGTTAAGTAAGTAATATTTATATAAAATAAATAAAGAAGAAATTATGGAGACAAAAACATTTATAAAAGTTATGCGTAAATTAATACGTGAAGAGGTAAGATCGGCCGTCCGAGCTGAAATGAAACAAGTATTAAAAGAAGAAAGAGTTTCTGATAAAAAGGTAATAAACCATGGTATGGATTTATATAAAATGACACAAAAATCTCAACCTAGAAAACTTCCTAAACAAAAGAAAAAGGTCTTTACTGAGAATAATTTATTAAATGATTTATTAAATGAAACAGCTGGTTCTATGGACGGAAATGAAATGCACGACACCGGACCACAAGTACAATTTGAAGAATTTCCGACAATGAATTCATATGATACAGGCAATGTCCCTAATTTTTCTGATATAATGAATAAAAATAATCCAGGGACTGTATCAACCAATGCAACCCCATCTACAGACCTTTCCGGAAATCCAGTAAATGTACAAGCTTTACCAGAAGAATTAGAAACTGCTTTTACACGAAACTATTCTGATTTAATAAAAGCAATGGATAAAAAGAAGGTTAAGAATTAATGGCCAGACTTGAATATCAATATAATCCATTAGATCTAGAACCAGATGTGGCAATTGGTGTAAAATTACCATTTAATAGTTCTCCTGGAGGCAGATCCGCAACACAAAATCAATTATCAGGCTCCGCTACCGGAGGTGGTCCATTTACATTATCTTATACCACTGAAGAACAATCGATTTCAAATTTAAAAAATTTGTTATTAACTCGTAAAGGTGAGCGCCTAATGCATCCTACATTTGGAACTCAAATTTATGATAGTTTATTTGAGCCTAACACGGGAAATTTGAGAGAGATATTAACTGATCAATTATCAGAAGACATTAAATTTTGGTTGCCGTATATTATTATTGATGGATTAGATGTTAATATGGATGCAGATAATCAAGGCGGAGGATATGGTTATATGATATCAATAAAATTATCATATCGAACAACAGAACAAGGAGCTAACCAGGTTATTAATATAATAGTAAATCAAGGCGGAGTAGGAATAATAGAATAAAAAGGATGTAAAATGTCAATCATTAAAAAGGATGTAAAATATTTAAATAAAGATTTTGGGAAATTTCGAAAAAATTTAATAGATTTTACAAAAAACTATTTTCCAAATACCTATAATGATTTTAATGAATCGTCGCCTGGAATGATGTTTATGGAAATGGCATCATATGTAGGAGACGTTTTATCATTCTATACAGATACACAATTAAGAGAATCTTTGATGTCTCAAGTCCAAGAAAGATCTAATTTATATACATTATCTCAAGTATATGGATATAAGCCAAAAACAGTAACTCCAGCAAATGTTAAATTAGATGTATATCAACTCCTTCCGGCAGTAGGATCTGGAGCAGACGCCCGGCCAGATTATAGATATGCACTTTCAGTAAAGACTAACATGGAAGTTTCAAATATAAATGCTGTAAAATTTAGATCATTAGATTCTGTAGATTTTCAATTTTCAAGTTCAGCAAGTCCATCAGATATATCTGTATACGAAGTGGATGATACGGGAAATATTACATATTATCTTTTGAAAAAGCAAGTTAATGCAGTATCCGGAGAATTAAAAACTAGTACGTTTGCATTTGCGGACCCTAAAGTTTATGACAAAATTGTTTTACCTGATGCAAATGTAGTTGATATTGTAAGTGTAACAGATGTAGATGGTAATGCATGGACTGAAGTAGATTATTTAGCTCAAGAAACAATTATGAATCCAGTAGAAAATATTTCATTTAATAGTCCCGCAACATCACAACACAGAAGTACAGTACCTTATTTGATGTGTTTAAAACGTGTTCCGCGGAGATTTATAACTAGATTAAGACAGGATGGTTTAATGGAACTTCAATTTGGTTCTGGATTAAGTACTGATTCGGATGAGGATATTATTCCTAATCCAACCAATGTAGGAATGGGATTATCTTATTTGGACCGGTCTGTTTCTGCTAATGTTGATCCGACAAATTTTTTATATACAAAAACATATGGTCTTGCACCATCAAATACAACATTAACGGTTAAATATTCATTAGGAAAAGGAGTCTCCGATAATGTTGCGTTAAATACAATTAATACTGTTGATGTAATATCATTTGCCACCGCCGTATCACCAAATTTAGATAATACAGTGATGAGTCAGGTACAAGCATCAGTAGCCGTTAATAATCCGGAACCAGCTACCGGCGGAGCGTTAAAACAAAATATCGAAAATATCCGACAAGACGCCATGGCAACCTTTGCCTCGCAAAATAGAGTTGTGACCAAGGAAGATTATATAGCGCGATGTTATTCTATGCCAGCAAAATATGGTGCAGTTCAAAAAGCATTTATAGTTCAAGATGAACAAATAGAAAGTAATAATCCAGACCAAATAATCCCAAATCCTTTGGCATTAAATCTTTATACATTAGGGTATGATCAAAATAAAAATTTCGTTGGATTAAATAGTGCATTAAAAGAAAATTTAAAAACATATTTATCTCAATTCCGGGTAATGACTGATGCAATTAATATAAAAACTGCTTATATTATTAATATTGGGATAGAATTTGAAATAATTACTGTTCCAAATGCTAATAGTAATGAAGTAATATTACGATGTATAAAATATTTAAAAGATACCTTTAATAATGATAATCAACAAATAAATGAACCCATTAATATTTCTACTTTAATGAGTGCATTAGATAGAATAAAAGGAGTACAAACAGTAGTTGAGCTTGAATTTGTAAACTTATTTGATACAAACGAAGGTTATTCTGGAAATGTATATGACATTAACACTGCGACAAAAAATAAAACAGTTTATCCATCAATGGACCCTGCTATATTCGAAATTAAATATCCAGATAAAGATATTAAAGGACGTGTAGTAACATTTTAACTTAGGAGATTAATTCAATGTATTATCTTATATATCCTGAAAAAGATACAACATTATACGAAAAGGAACCAACCCAGAATACTGGGATTGATCCTATTTTAGAAATTACGAAATGGACAAAAGATCAAGTCTCATCTGATGGTTGGAAATGGGCAAATACATATAATTCACGAATTTTAATGCAGTTTGACTTATCTTCAATTTCTTCTTCAATAACAAAAGGTGAAATAAGTAGTAATGCAAGTTACCATTTAAATTTAAGAGCTATAGATGCTACAGACTTACCTGTTTCATATTCATTAGCGGCATATCCTTTGAGTCAATCCTGGGATAATGGCAATGGTAATACTAATGATGTTCCTAAGATAACCAATGGGGCTTCATGGTATTATCGTGATAATACAGATACAGCAACTAGATGGCAGACATCTTCATTTGCAGCAGATTCAACCGGTTCCTGGGTTACGAATGCAGGAGGCGGATGTTGGTATACTGCCTCAGCAGCAACTCAATCATTTAATTACACATCTCCCGATGTAAGAATGGATGTAACGAATATTGTTAAACAATGGATAAGCGGTTCAATACCAAATAATGGACTAATTATCAAAAGGCCTAATGGAGATGAATCCGGTAGTGCTGTGTTTGGTAAATTGAAATTTTTTGGACGAGATACACATACGATCTATGTTCCTAGACTAGAAATAGCTTGGGATGACAGTTCATTTGTAACCGGATCATTATCAGCATTAACGGATGAAGATATTGTATTATATTTTAAAAATTTACGACCGGAATATAAAGAATCATCAAAAGCTAAACTTCGAATAGTAGGTAGGTCACAATATCCAACAAAAGTATATTCAACTTCATCAGTATATTTATCAGTTGATTACTTACCAACATCATCCTACTATTCAGTTAAAGATTCAAGAACAGAAGAAACAATAATACCATTTGATAAAAATTATACAAAATTAAGTTGTGACAGCTCCGGAAATTATTTTAATGTCCGATTAAATTCTTTTCAACCAGAGCGATATTATAAGTTTGTTTTTAAAGTCGAACGAAATGGTGGAAATGATACTCAAATATTTGATAATGGATATTATTTTAAAGTAATAAGGTAACGTTATGCCATATGACAATACACAAACCGAACAAATAACCAATGATTCTATTTCCAGAGAATCATTAGATCGTGATATAATTCGCAATTCTAAAGGCATAGTGGAATTACAAATAAATTCATCTGACAAAGTTAAATTAGGAGTACCGTTAATTACAACCGAAATCGGACTTTCATCATTTGATAATGTTGTAGATACTAAATTTACTTATTTTCCACCACCGGTAACTGCTGATCCAATTGTAGCCGCAGAAGCAGCCCAAGCTGCCGCGGAAGAAGAGTTGTTTAAATTCATGCCGTCTGATGGAACATTTATTAGAAAGCCATCCGGCCGGCAGGATATGAGGAATTGGGATATTTGGTGGATGATAGATGGTAAAAAACAAAGACTTGTAAGGAATAGTGGAAATACAATCCAAGATCATTGGTGGAAACATGTCCAAGTATTGTTAAGAGAAAGAAATTCGTCATATGATTCAATTCAGATAATAGACGATGTAAATTTTTGGAATAAAATTCCTAATAACGTATCTGTCCCTACTAATTGGCCAAGATGGTCTGAATGGACAGATTACCACCCATCAGAAACTGGTTATCAAGCATTACCACCTGATAATCCAGGTCAACCAGGATATTGGGATTCAATGCGAGTTAAATATGAAGGAAAGATGGTATTTGTCCCTGGAGATTTAACAGGTCCAGATGCGGGTCAATACAAACCCGGTGCGCCGCCAACTTCTTTATATGTATTAATAAATGGTAAGTGGCGACCAATAATTGATTATAGGTCTACCCGACCATTACCCCAGAGCCCCGGCCCCTCCCTTGAACATCATCCTGAAAATAATGCAGAGTATGCTGTCATAAACGGTGTACAAATTCCTTCTTATTTCAGACAGAGAAAAGATGCAATTATTCTTTTTGATGCTATAGCACGTACAAATGGAGTACCAACTTTTTCTGAAAATAGTAAACCATATGTTAATACAGGGTATGGTAGTCCAATAAATGGAGCTCTTTGGTGGAGTGCCAATTCTTTTAGTGTCCCAGGCGCGGCATGGATATATGGCAACAAAAATCGTGATGGTGATACATATACCGGACCTGGTGCTAATACATATTCAATTGATGATGTGAATTTCCGGGGACAGAGAAGAGGTTTTTGGTTTCCTACTCCGGAAACTGCAGAATCGCTGGAACCATACGTCATTTCAGGCACCAAATATAAACTTCGTGGAGCAGATGCAGTATTTAAAACAATTCATGGAACATCATATGAAATTTTAAATCCAAGTGATCCGATAGTTGAGCGCCATTCACCATTTTGGGAATCGGCATATCCTTATACTAATGTTGGTTTATATGTAACTCCTTTAACGTTAGAAGAATATCAAATATATTTAAATACTGGGCCTGATAAATGGGATAAAGAATGGCTTACAGATTATTATCCACCGGGTGATGAAAAATATTATGAAAGTGCCCCAGGAGTACCGACAACAACGCCGCCACCCGGACCACCAGTAGGAGCATAAAATATGGCATTAGATCAATATACAAATAGTGGTCAGATTTTAGAAACTACAGACCCAACTGAAGGTCTCCGATACACTTCAGAGGATTTGGATATACTACAAATCACTCCTAAAATTTCGTTAATCAATCCAGCAAACATCCAGAATAATTATATATCAGAATTTCATGTTTATTCGCCTGATGGTACTTGGATGACCGGTAACCATCAATTTACTGATACTGATATTAAAACCACGCAATCCGGGAGATTTTTACAGTTAAACTTACAAGGAGCATTTACAGACCTAGGATTAATTAGGGGACAATATAAAATTGTATATAATTTTCATCATGATTGGGTTGGAAGTGCTCAAAATCAATCTTTATTCCTTAAAGAGATTTCCCCGGACCGTGATGAAGTACATCTAGTTTTAACAGAACCAGTTATGTCACCTAGTAATTCATCAGGGACGCAGACTATTGGCCAGGCCATATCCTTATTTGAAAGTTATGTTAAAACAGCAAAATTAACTGATAAAACACAATTAAGTTATTTTATATTAAATTTTGGTCAAAATAATATTTATAAGGCCATAAATGCCTGGGTTGAAGGTACAAATATATACATAAAATTATATGAACCTTTACCAGAAGAAATTACAGAAAAACAGCGGGTATGGATATCATCTGAAGTTACCAAGCCATATGTGGATAATATAGTTATTCAATCTCCACCGGTAGCTCCTCCAAAAAATACATTACGTGGCCCAAATTTTGATGCAGCAACATATAATCAAGGCACAGAAACAGATTTTAAAACATGGACAGATTTATTAGATACTACAACAGCTACTTCTCAACAAATTATAGATAATTATTTTAGTGGTTCGTTACAAGGCGTTGCGTTAGGAATTGATTATACAGATTTTAATAATTTCATTCATTATGGTTCAGCTGAAGAAAGGGTAAAGAATTTTTATTATAAAGTACAATTAATAGAACATTACGATGATCAGATAAATTATCTTAACACAAATGTCTCTGGTTCTGATTCCGGATCATTAATTAATAATGTTACTGTTAATCAAGAGCGTAAAGATAATGTAATTGGAGGTTTTGATAATTTTGAAAGATGGCTTTATAACGATTCTACGTCGAGTTTATTTACGCATGGAATTACCGGGTCTTTAACAACCTTTCCAAAATATATTCAAACAGGTAGTGTAAGTGGATATGATAAAGGTTGGAAATTACATCACTCTACATCATCATTAGGAATAGCTTGGTACAATGGGTTCGTGATATCCGGATCTAATTTTGATCGTGAAAATCAAAATGCACTACTTAAAAATATACCTGAATTTATTCAATTAGATGAAAGTAATGATCAATTTCTTTTATTTGTGAATATGATTGGCCAACATTTTGATATTTTATGGTCTTATATAAAAGAATTAACAGATACGTTTACTAAAGAAGAACATCCTAAACTTGGTACAAGTAATGAACTTCTATATGATATTGCTCAATCAATGGGCGTACATTTAGTAAATGGAAAACAGGCAGATCAACTATGGCAATATAAACTTGGTAAAAATGTTAGTGGATCGTTTCAATCCACCGGTTCAATGTTTAGTAAGTCAAGTGAAGATCTTACATATGAAGTCTGGCGTAGAATAGTTAATAACTTACCGTATATATTAAAAACAAAAGGTACAAGTAGAAGTATTAAAGCTCTTATGAATTCTTACGGAATTCCAAGTACTTTATTGAGTATTAGAGAATATGGTGGTCCTGCAGTTGCTAATACTAAACCAGCTTTAGTAGAAGATAGATTTTCATATGCACTTCGAATAGCAACAGGATCATATGTACAAATACCAAGAGGGTATTATGATATATCTGGTGCTGTACCTAAAGGCCAAGGAATTGGTGGCGATCGACCACCAGATACAGTAGAATTCCGGTTCCAGCCAGAATTAAGTGCTTATCATGATATGCCCCTACTGACTTGTGTTTCTTCAAGTACAGAAGGCGATAATAATCCAGTTAATTTTAGTCATCCAATGTGGGATTTAGGATTACAATATACCGGTTCTTTATCTGGAAGTACTAAATATGGCCGTTTAAGATTTTCGTTTCAATCTGACAGTGCAACATTAGCTTATCAAAGTGCGTCTACAGATTATATTCCTTTATATGATAATGATTGGTGGAACGTAAAACTTTGGACAACTTCTCCTTATACTTCAAGTACTAATATTCCAATATATGTTAAAGTTGAAAAGGCTAGTGATTGCGTTAACGGACAAATAGTACATAGTTCGTCGTTGTCATTAACTCCGACTATAACAGATGGATTTAATATTTGGTGTACAGGAAGTAGTTCATGGTTATTGTTGGGTGGTAACACCGGTAGCTTTAAAGGGCACCAACTTAATACTAACATGTTCACCGGATCGGTTCAAGAATATCATGAATGGGTTGAAGTACTTACAGCGCAATCATTTGATGAACATACACTTAACCCAGCAAGTTATGTTGGTTCAAATCCTACGTCTTCGTATTATAATTTGGTTCGTCAATATAAATTTGGTACAAACGTAAAGGCATATGATCATAGCCTAGCCGCTTATAAAATTATTTCATCAAGTCACCCCAATCAATTAACGCAAACTGGTGATAAAAGTTGGTTTAATACTTATGCTTCAATGAGTAACTTTCAAGCAAATCCACCCGGTGGAGATAACTATGAAAGAGTAACAGAACAATATTATATAAATACTCCAAGTATTGGAGGTGATAATCTTCATTCAGAAAAAATTAGGCTTGAAGATAATAGTTTGATCCGTAGATTAAGTCCGGTAACTAGAGGTGAACAGAGTCAATATGATACAGCACCAGTTGATAGTCCTCGGCTTGGATTATTTTACTCGGCACAAGACCAAATTAATAAAGATATTTTTGATGAGATTGGGTTTATTGAATTAGATAATTATATCGGTAACCCGGCAGACGAATTTGAATCTTCCTATCCAGAATTAATAAGATTTTCTCAGGAATATTGGCAAAAGTTTACTAACAAAAATGATGTTAATGCATATATAAGAATATTTTCGTTATACGATTTTTCATTATTTCAGCAGATAAAACAACTACTTCCAGCGAGATCAAAAGTCGCTGCAGGCCTTTTAATAGAACCAAATATATTAGAACGGTCTAAAGTTTTAATAAATAAACAACCGACAATTACAGAACCAAAATATGATTCGGTTATAAACTGGTCACCGACTGCAAGTGCTGATTATCCAACATATACGTCATCAATGGATTGGTCAATTTTAGCAAGTGGTGATGAGCTCACATATACATCATCGGTAAATTGGGAAATTTCCGAAAATGGAGAATATCAATATCATTCTGGTTCTATTCTTGGTACTAGTCCAATAGCAGGATTTCAATGTACAGATATACAAAATTTATTGAGATTGAGTTCTGCATCTCGTGTAGATCAAAATACAATTGATTTAGCTTATAAAGATGGATATGTATCAGGATTGAGTACACTTGCAACTTATGACTTTGGAGGAGTATCTGGCTCAGCAATTTCGTCTTCAGGAATACCAAAAATAATTTATGACTTTGGAGGACCTTCTGGATCTATAATCCCGGGAGCGAAATTAATAGA
>Ga0098044_1001900_pt1 | contig 10879 bp, 9 predicted proteins | sample 10_taG_FD_75053 | JGI IMG/M metagenome (GOLD analysis project Ga0098044, IMG submission 75053) | Marine viral communities from the Subarctic Pacific Ocean - 10_ETSP_OMZ_AT15264 metaG | ecosystem: Environmental > Aquatic > Marine > Oceanic | place: Pacific Ocean | collected 2015-01-16 | reverse complement strand
TCTCCAGTTCTTAATCTATGATTTGGCAAATAAATTGCTCTAGTTTCGACAAAAATTTGAGTTTTTCCAGATCCTGGGTTGGAAATTGATAAAGTGGTTCCAACTCCTACACTACCACCTTGAGCCAAACCTACAACTTCAGATGGATTGAAATATAGTTCCTTATTAATTTTTCCTGAGATACTGGTATTAATACCGGTATTAAAGACGATTTTTCTTGGTAGAGTTTCTAAATTAGTTGACGATGTATGGGAAGTACCAACAGTAGAATTTTCTTGTCGTAAAACTCTAATTCTTGATGTAAATCTATCTACATTTAAAATTCTAACGTTTTCATTTCCAATTTTAAAAATATCATTCTCAGACATTCCCAAATCACCAACCACTGAAAAATAAGTTACAATTCCAGTAGCACCAATATTATCAACTGCCTTTGTAAGTGATAATCGTGTTGTATTTACTCCAACAGTGATAAAATCTCTCAATTCTGCAGTTGTTGTCGTTAATCCGGATATAGTAACAATATCCATATTAAGTAGTTCATGTGGCGAAGTGTTTATTCCTAAGAATTGACCCGAACCAATCCTATACAATTCAACATTATTAAATTGAATTGTATTAACACTTACTGTACTAATTCCTTGACCAGAAACTTCAAGTATCGTTCCACTTGGAACAAATGGATTATTTTCTTGTTTTTCAAAAACAATTTCATCACCAACTTGATAATTTTGTCCACCAGTTAGGATTCCTATAGAATCTACTGAACCCTTTTTAACAAATTTTATCTTTGAATCTTGTTCAACATCTCTATAAGATTGATTTACATAATCATACCCACTATTATCATTTTCTAATGAATATGCATAAGTATTACGAGTCCAAGAAGTTTCATTTAAATCAATTTGCTCTTGATTGGATGTTGGAAGATAATTAAATGAGTTTGGAGTTGAATAAAAACTATTTCCAATCACATAAGGAAATTTTGGTTGTTTGTAATTTTTAAAGACACCATCTCCAGATGCAACAGAATCAATAGTCGAAAAATATGCATATACTCCATTTGGATATTCTGGAGTGACACCAAATCTTCCATTATGTTTATCAAGGAAAGACTCATCAATATTTTCTAACCATAAGAAATCTTCAACAAAAAATTCTGGAGGAAATTCGCTTGCTGGCGGTCTGGTTGGTTTTAAATTTAAAGTATATCCAGATTTCATCTGAACTACAGACCCACCAGACTTTGTAGTGTATCCATATGGCCCATAGATTGGATTTCCATCATATGCCCATCCAATTATAGGTGAGTGAGCAGATGATGTACCTTCAGATCCATTAATTATCGTTAAATCTTTTTTTCCAAATAGAGTTTTTCCATCAGAGGATGATCCATACAAAATAGATCTTAATGGTCTTGGTGCATAAACATAACTACATTGCAATCCATTTCCACCATTAACAGGTCTTGATATAAAAACATCGTCCGGAGATATTTGGGGTAGATTTTGTCTAACTCTATTAACAGTCCATGTCTGAATATTTGATTTAAATGATGCAGATTTTCCAGACTTTACTACATCTACAGAGGTAGTAGATGATCCATATCCAGCACCAGAATTTGCAATATTTACTGAAATAATATTTCCTTTGGAATTTAATTCTGGAATGAGCACGGCTCCGGTGCCAATTCCAAGAACTTTAAGTTCTGGTGTAGTATTATAGTCAGTTCCTGCAGCACTAACTATGATATCAGAAATTTTTCCATTAATTATAACCGGAGTTATTTCCCCACCCCTGCCAGAATTTAAATCTAGTAGAGGTGGTCTCTCATAATTTAATATATTAGAAACTCCATATCCAACACCACCATTTTCTATGAAAATATTTTCAATTCCTCCTCTGACAACTGGTTGAATTTGAGCTTCAAAAGTTTTTCCTTCAATCGTTCCAATTCCCAATTTTCCAGAAATTGATACCGTTATATCCTGATAGTTAAAGTTATGAGTTCCAACTCCAGTATAATTAAAGTTTTGATATTGCTTAGTTTTATAATAAAAATCTGATTGAGTAGTCCCAACACCAACAGCAGATAATTTGAATTGGTCATTATTCAAAACGGTTGCATAGTATTCTGAGGAATCTGTCAATCCCCCGATTGCAGTCCCACTTGCAGTATATTTTAAAATTTCTCCACTATTATATCCATGATTTGCAATATTAATTAAATTGAGAGATGTATTTACTCCAGCAGATGCACAATTAGTTTTTTTATTTTTATATCCACTACCACTATTTGTTACGACAATAGAACTTACGATAGATTTCCCATTTAGAGAATTAAGGGAATGATTACCCTCACCAAAATCAGTAAATCCAATTGTTCCTAATCCAACAGAGGATTCACTTAAATTTTTATGTAAAGTTAATGTATAGTTGTTGACAACATTTACATAATAAGTAGCATCAGTGTTAAGTCCAACAAGTGCTTTTTTTCCAAAAGTTTTATAAACTACTGGTTCACCTGTTCTGAATTTATGTGTTGTAGAGAATCCAATGGTAGACGTATCAACACCAATTCTAGCAGAACCTATACCACTAGCATCAAATGTAACGTTATGAGGTACTGTGACCATTTTGGATTCAGCAGTAGCACCTTCTCCAGAACCTCCAGTAATTTCAACTATGGGATTATCAAGATAATCAAAACCAGAATTAATAACTCTAATTTCTTTTAAATTGCCCTCGACAGCACAGAATCCTGTTGCTCCAGAACCAACCGAATCTATTATTCCTAAAACGGGTGGGTTTATTACATCATAGTCTTCGCCAGCATTTATAACCGAAATGGAGGAAATCTCACCATAAAAACACTTATCAGGTGACTTATAGTTTAAAACTTCAACACCATTAATTAATATTCCACTATATCCGACTATTGTTTCATGATCATATCTATCATTAATTGGAGATTTTATTTCTCTGAATAATTTTTGCGGTTCAATTGCGCTTCTATAAAATTCTTTCTTTTCAAAATCGTTACTTTTAATAGTTACAGTGTCCGTAGAACCTTCAACTTTTACAAAAATACCATTATGAATATTTGCTCTACTCTTAGCTAACTTAATAACTCTATCATTTACTCGTTTAACAAAATAAGTTCCTGCATCAAACAAAGAACTAATAACATATTCTTGAGTAATAATTGTACCATCTGACAAAGTTGTATCGACAGAACCTACTTCTGGCGAATATACGATTATATCTCCTGTATATAAATTGTGATCTACTCCTGATACAATTTCTAACTCGGTGCTTCCGACGACAAATGTCCCAGAAACGGTAAATTTTTGAATTTTTGGATCTAATTTTGTACCAGGATCTGCTGGTAATGATGAAGATGCAATAAGAACTTTAGATGAGTTTGGATCATCAATAATAATATCGTGTGAAAATGGTGTGTGCTTTGGACCAACCATCCTAACACCAGTTTTTGGGTGCTCATGAGATGGGCCAAAGTATGGTTTTCCATTAACAACCCCACCCTCTGGTTTCAAATAAACATTTTGAACGTTTGCTGTTAATAAATTTAAACTATCATGTAAATTTGAGTCAACCTTTATAATTCTTCTAGTTACTTTTGATATAAGAGATGCATCCTTGATACCAGTTCCTCTAAAAAGACAGGTATTATTGCTAAAAACATCAGTAACTACAAATTCATTTGGTAATATTTGATTATTACGATCAGTTAGGGTTAATAAATCACCTATTCTTAAGATATGATCATCTTTTGTTACTAGTTTGTAAGTGCTGTTAACAACGTCAACAAGTGTAAGATTTAAAACATCATAATATTGTGCAGTATTAAATAACCAATTATTATCTCTTACAGAAGTTCCTCGTTTTCCTAAAGTTTTTATTTTTACCTTAGAATCTTTTTTCTGATAGTATGCTTTTGTAGGAACACGAATATCATTAAGAACGGATCTAATTTTTACTCTAACCCCATTATCAGTAGGACTTCCAACATAGGCATATGTATTTTGATCAATATAAGTTCCATCAGATATTACTGAGGTAATTGCCTCAGGTTCAACATATAAAAATTGATTTGTAGTTTTATCCCAATAGGTACAGACTCCAACAGTTCCATCTTTGAATTGAAAATTTAAAGATCCCTTATTTGGAAATCCGATAGTTGTATCAACATCAATAAATGTTTGCCCTACCCCAACAGATCCAATCACATATGTTTTGGGATGTGGTGAAAACGTTCCATATAATAATTCAGTTGTTCCATCATTTTTAGTTAGAGATCCATCAATAACTATTTTATAGTATTCTGCCGTCGAAATACCGGAATAAATTTTTTCTACACTTGATATTGGAGCATATGCTTTTTTAATATTTTCAAATTCATCCTGAAAAATTGTCCTATTAAGTAAATTGTTAGGATCTCCTTCTATAACTTCAACAACTAAATTTCTGTCTACCTTATAACCTGCATCTGAAGGTGTAAATACCGAATCAATAGGACGAATTATTTGAGCACTTTTTCCATACAAAGCTTTAAAAAGTATTTCAAAAGATGCATCAGTTCCTCTCGAAGAATAAAAACTTTTAGAATTTTTAATAAATGATCTTTGATTTAATTCTGAGGATAACTCTCTATCACTTAATCCATTTAAGAGTTGTTTTTTTATTTTTCTTAAAAACTCATCTAAAAAGAGAACATTTAAATTTTCAACTTTAGAAGATACTTCATGGTAACTGGCAACCGTATCATTAAAAACTAGATCTTCAGAATCATTTGGATTATCATATGAACTAATTCCTGAAAATCCTCTGATACAAGTTTCAAAAGTTATATGAGTTTTATATCGATAGTATATTATCTCATCATCAATTCTAATTAATCCATCAGAATCCGGAAATCCTTCAGTACTATCGACGTATATATTACCATCTCTAAATTCATCAAGTCCATAAGTCAAATATGTATCTTTAATATAACTGTCAGTCGTCGATCTCTTTAAATATTCATCAATATTTTGGATCATATCAAGAGAACCACCTTGATATTCCTGAGATCTATAATATCTTGATAAAAATTGCCCAATCAAAGGAAATTCTTCCCTCACATAAGAGGGTAACTGGCTTTCAACGACGTGACTAATTTTTACTCTGTTTTCTTTCATTTGTTTTTTTTGTTATCTTACGATATTTCCTGCACTATAGCTGGAACTGACCGTGTAATTTGAACCTGATGGACTTGATCCTGAACTAATTTGATCGATAACCATTTCAACAGAAGTTTTATCTAATTGGAGATAAAGATCTTGCAAACCGATCACATCATTAGATACTGGGTATGCTGATATTTCTAAAATTTGCTGACTGTCTTTTGATTTACCTGATATAATGTTAATTGGATTTAATGTTATTCGTCCCTTTTCATAATTTACTAGACCAACTCCACTTCTTCGTAAAAGTGGGGTAGTAGATTCTGGAGTTGCTAAAGAAATCAAATTGATAACTCCAGTTTTTTTATCAGCATTAGGAACATCAGTAAGATAAACATCCTCATTAATATCTATCACTCTAAAAGCAGAGGATTTTATATTAAAACCATTCATAGACTTAACATAAAACTCATTTCCAAAATCAATGGCATACTCTGCAAAAGTATTGAGTGCCAATCTCAAATCTCTTCTAATATTAATAGTCGTTATGTTTGAGGTTATTGCAGAGTGACTCTGATCAATCAATCTTAAGAATTGACTATATTTGAATCTTGCACCATATCTATTTAATTCACTTGAATCTGCGTATTTTGTGATATTATTTTGCACTTTTGTTGCCAACTCATTTGCATTGGAAACTAAACTTGGATTATAGTATACGTTACTCGTTGATTCTACATAAAGATATTTTAAATCTAAAATTTCTGGAATAATTCCTGCTACAGAATATTTTCTAAGATCTCTTTTTATATTTTCTTTAATTGAATTTGGTATAAAATCGCCATTTCGTGGTTTTATACTGATAAACACTTTTCCATATTGTGGAGGAATCAAATCTTCTCCACCATATACTGAAATTGACTCAGCCTCTGGATAAATTTTGTTTGGAATTAAAATTTCAAAATCATTTGCAGTTAATGCTCTATTTTGTGTTGCATAAATTTGAGGAGCATACTTTCTAACAGATTCAACACTTTCAATTTCTTCACCACCACTAGAAGGTAACTCTGCAGTAACCAAAGATATGCCACTTGTTACTGGAAAGGTCGTAGTACCCTTAGTATACTCAAATCTACCACTAAAAAGAAAATCAGATATACCATTTCCTGCAGGTCCAGAAGTTTTTATGTATGATGCTTCAATAATGTTACCATTTTGCAACTTTTGACCAAAAATTCCATCTCCAAAGATTAATTCATATCTTTCATCTTCTACTTCTTGTATAAAATAAATTTTTGATTCCCCATTAACGGCAGAACTCGTTTTTTCATCAAACAAGTTATCTTGACGGGCATATTTTAAACTAATTGTCGAATTTTTTGTTGGTCTGACCTTTACAACTAGAGTATCTAAATCTATACCAGTATTTGTTAATAAAAATCTTGGATTTGAATCAGATGCATCAACTTCAAATTCTTGATTTATAACAGTTCCTTCATAAACTGGAATTTGATCAAAAAGAGCTACTTCATCAATAACAGATGCAGTTATATCTTCAGTAATACCGAAGACATATGATTGATTATTGAAGGTTCCGCCCGATGTTGCAATGGGTCCCTTCTTTAGTGTTACCGTAGTTGGTGTATTTTTAATACTTGAAAGATCTGCAAAGAAATTAATCGAAGTTCTTGATGATTTTTTAGATCTAGGTACATATCCAATGTTTCTTGCAAGAGATACAACATTTTCTCTCAATGTTGCACTATCAATGAATACCTCATTAGTTACCATATTGGCATTATATGAGGTAATGTATGTGTTATATGCTAATACATCAAGTATTGTTGACAGATTAGATCCCTCAAAATCATAATCAGTAAAATTTGAATATGATTTTAAATAATTTTTGAGAGTATTCTTAATCTGGTCAAAATCCAGACTAGAAAAATTTAAAAGAGACATTTATCTTGTCGGTAGCAATACAAATTCTAATTGTTGTGGAGGAATATCAACACCAATAATCTGATAGATCAATTTCACATCAAAAGAATTATTATCATAATCTGGAGTGGTGTCAACAGATATTAAAGAAACTCTAGGCTCATAATTATCGATTGAATTTTCAATTTCATCACGAATTGAGATTGCACTTATATCATCTAAATTTTCAAAAAGCAATCTAGTCACGTTTGATCCAAAATCTGGATCAAAGAATTTCTCTCCAGGGGATGTTGAAATGATATTTCTTATAGAACGTGCAATAGCATTTGCATTTTTAAGTACTACAAGATCATTATTCAGGGGATTTGCCTGAAAACTTGCACTTATATCCCTAAAGGATTGATTTACCCGTTCTAAAGGCACCAGAACACAGCGATTATGAGTTATTTATTCACTAAAATTCAGTTAATACTACGGGTTCAGTACCATAATCTTGGTCATCAGTATCAATTCTCTCATAAATCTCTTTTTGCACCTTAGAATTGTGTTTTTTGGGTGTTAGGTCATCATTTGAGATCTCACGCAGCATTTTTTGATGCTGATCATTAGCTAAATTGTCTAAAAAGTCGTTACTTGAAGTCATTTTCTTATTTTTGGTTTAATAGGTTAGGAAGGTCCATATCGGGGTCTGGAAGCGCCGGAGACGAGAGAAACGCGCTTATAGGTAGTTTGTCATACATTGCCGCATATACGTCTCAAAATAAAAAGCACGCCCAGGTATCGATTTTGCCGATACTCAGACGCCTTTTACAAATTCACCGTGATCTGATTGATGATCAGTAAGGTATTCTTTACGAACCCATACTTCAACCGAGGGGAGGTTACAAATAAGTGCAGCCATTATAAATTAATGTAACTTTAATTATTTAACCTTTTCCTTGTCCACGATAGACTTTCTTTTTATCATTACGCGAGGTCGCGGCCAATTTCGTATTGACCGAGCGGCCTTGACGAGTCTTTTTTGGCGATGCTTTCTGAAAAGGTACAATACCACCACTAAACATTCTTGCCATTTTAACATTCCTCCATAGAGATTAAATTTGCATCAACTATATCCTTACCTTCATAATAATGTTCTGCAAGATCTTGCAGTGCATCAAGACACTCTTCATGAGAGAGACTTTCATAGATTATCTCTCCTGCATAAAGAATATTAAAACGTACCATTCCTTTTAATGTGGGTTATAAAGATTTAAATAAAAAACACTACACATTATGCATAGTATTAAAAAAATAACAACATAAGTGATCATAATCAATCAAGTAAATCAAGAGAACAAAGTTTTTTATTAACGGAGTCCTTTGTAGCACGTATTCTATATGAAACTCCATCTCTCCGAGAGAGTTCGGTGAGGATCTCAGATGCAAGATCCCATAGCTCATCTGTTTTTAGTTGAGTATTAACCGACATTTTAAATAACCCTTGTCTTCTCATGACCTACACGAATACGAGGATCGCACCAGATTTCATAGTCTGCATCCTTAGCATCAAGACAGAATGAGACATCCTCACCACACATGTCTTGTACTTCGCCAGACTCAAAGATTTGCATCTTCGGAGCAAACCAAGGGTATTCAAGATTCTCAAAAACACCGTGCTTAATCAGTACCCATCCAAAACCTGTATAATCAACAGTAAAAGGCTTCTTACGCTTATCGATTGATTCGACAGTTTCGTGATTCATCACTCCACCATTCTTACGGAAATCATCCTCTTCTAACCAGTGTGCGACAGAAGTTGTGTGTCCATCTTCTGTGGCATACCAACCAGCAGCAATCTCACGCTCTGTACCATCTTCACTCAGAGATAGATCACAAAGTTGCCAGAACTTGGCAGTATCAAATACAATATCACTATCAATCCATAATTGATAATCATATGTTAATTTACCATCCCATGGTACTTGCTTTGATCCGCGAAGTACATTCGCACCTAATACTTTACAACGAGCGAAGTTAACCATCGATGAGTAATCTTGACTGATCTGAATACTCATTCCATTCTGTACCATATCAAAGCATAATTGTACAAAATTCTTTAAAAAGGTATATGAACATCCACGACCAGGAAGACAGAATACAATTGATTTACCACGCATCCTTTCCTTGATTGCATCAATGTCCCATTCAGGTCCTTTTTGTTTCGGTGCAACAGTTTTAATTTTAAATCCTTTAGCCATAGTTTGAAATAACCTTCAGTTCAATTCTATCGTAATATGTAGTCAGTGTCAATAGGAATCTTCCTCCCATTCAGAATCTTTAACAATTCTTCCTGGCCCACCTACACCACACTTAGTCCCTAACTTGATATATGATAAATCATCTTCTGTATAATCACTTGCTATTAAATCTACCATTACATTTAACATCTGCCACTTCTCTTCAAATTCTTCTTCGTTTAAATTCCAATATATGCAGTTATCCTTTAAGTAAATATGATATGTTGTATTATTATAATCAGTCATAAATCCTCATCATTTGAGTTATTTATTTGGTAGACGTATATTACGAGCTAATCCAAGTTTCTTTAAAAGTACCACATGGTGCCATGTCAAGTCAAATTCTCCATTTAATCCGATTCTTGCTGAATCTGGAAACATATGATGATCATTGTGCCATCCTTCACCAAATGTAGTTAACCCTAATATAGTATTATTCATTGAAAAATCCTTAGTCTCATATGAACGATATCCCCACATATGTGCAATAGAATTGATAAACCATGTCATATGATATACAGTAATAAGTCTGAGAGGTATACCCCATAATACCATTGACCATCCACCTATACTATACAATATAACTCCGAGTGGTATCTGTAATACTATAAAGTACTTGTCTAACAATCTAAAATACCAATCATTTCTTAAGTCAGGTGTTAATCTATATACATTCTTCTCTGCTGGTACTTTTGTTAACATCCATCCTATATGACTCCACCAAAAACCTTTCCTACTATTATGGGGATCTAAGTCAGTATCACTATACATGTGATGTTGACGATGTATTCCAGGCCATGTAATAGGACCGTACTCAGCACTTAATGCTCCACATGTTGCAAGGATACGTCTCACCCATGTAGGTGTCTCAAATGCTCTGTGAGAAAAAAGACGATGATAACCTAATGCCAATCCAATACAACCAGTAAGATAACAAAGAAATATATACGCAAAAAAATTACCCCAACTCCAAAATTGAGGTAATAATGCACATACACCTAACACATGAATAATGAGAAAGAAATTAGGTGTGACTTGTGCTCCGTGATTAATTGTAGGCCAAGATAATTTCATGAAAACTTATTGGAGGGATTTTTTTTGGCCGTTATTTTTTTTTTGAACTTGAAATCACTCGTGCGTTTTGTCACCTCTGTAGGTTAGGGTAGTTAAGCGTTTTTATCACGCCGCGCCGCATAACATTAACGAACCGCCCTAATCACTGCCAATACGGTATTATACTGCAGTATATTATTAAACCCCCACACTGTCAAGTACGGGGGTTACAGTTGTTAACGATCAGACTACACTATTCTCCTCAATCAAACTATCAATGTACTCTAGCAATTCGTTGCCTGTGCTACACTGTGAGAGAGCAAATAGTACGACGTCAGTGTTAGTAACGGTTGACATAATGTGGTGCTGCGTGTTAGAATGTGTGTGTATCATGAGCACTTTAAAGTCTTACTCAGGACT
>Ga0098044_1001897_pt1 | contig 10882 bp, 3 predicted proteins | sample 10_taG_FD_75053 | JGI IMG/M metagenome (GOLD analysis project Ga0098044, IMG submission 75053) | Marine viral communities from the Subarctic Pacific Ocean - 10_ETSP_OMZ_AT15264 metaG | ecosystem: Environmental > Aquatic > Marine > Oceanic | place: Pacific Ocean | collected 2015-01-16 | reverse complement strand
TGCTACAAATTACATATCCTATGATGGTTCAAATTTTGACATAAAACTTTCACAAGGTTTAGAATTAGCAGCTACTAATATACAACTTTCATCAACACACGCTTCTATGAGTTTAGGTGGTGTGCCAGGAGCATTATCTAATATAACATTAGATGGTGTAAACTCTAAGATACAAGTTGGTGCCACGGGTTCAAATTCAGTAACGATACAGGGTGGAACATTTGATAACTATATGGTTATGGGAAGTAAATCTTCATTTACACATTTCGACCAATCTACACAAGGTATTATTATTGGAATGGATTCAACTGTTCCTAAATTTGAAATGGTTGGAAGTGCTACGAATTATATATCATACGATGGTAGTAATTTTGATATTAAGTTATCACAAGGTTTAGAGTTAGATGCATCTAATATAGAAATTAGTTCCACACACGCATCTATGAGTTTAGGTAGTGCAAATGATATAAATTTAGATGGTGTTAATAAGAAAATAATAATAGGTTCATCTAATGCTGTAACAATTCAAGGTGGTAGTACTGATAACTATATGGTTATGGGAAGTAAATCATCTTTTACTCATTTTGACCAATCCACACAAGGTATTATTATTGGAATGGATTCAACTGTTCCTAAATTTGAAATGGTTGGAAGTGCTACGAATTATTTATCATTTGACGGATCAAATTTTGATATAAAACTTTCACAAGGGTTAGAGTTAGACGCAACTAACATAGAAATTTCATCAACTCATGCATCTATGAGTTTAGGAAGTGCTAATGATATTATTCTTGATGGTGCAAATAATAAAATTACGGTTGGTTCTGGTAATTCAATAACTATACAGGGTGGATCCGCTGATAACTATATGGTTATGGGTGATAAGACAAGTTTCTCACACGAAGGAAGTGGAACTGCTGGTATTATTATTGGTATGGATGCAACAAATCCACAAGCAGAGTTTGTTAAAAGTTCTACTAATTATTTTATTTTCGATGGTTCAAGTGGTGTAGATATTCAAACTACAAATTTTGAATTAGATGCAAATACTGGAGATTTACAGTTATCATCAACACAAAAATCAATGAGTCTCGGTGATGGTAAAATTATATTACAAGGAGCAGCCACACCATATATTCAAGTAGGTTCGAGTAATCCTATTACTATAAAAACTGATGGAACAGATCAATATATGGTTATGGGAAGTAAGACTTCCTTTAGTCATTATGATAAATCTACGGCTGGTATCATTATGGGAATGGATACAGCTGTTCCAAAAGTCGAAATGGTGAAAAACAGTAGTGATTATTTCAGATGGGACAGTACAGACGGACTTGATATTACGACTACAAAGATGGAAGTAAGTGCATCTAATGTTCAGATTTCATCTACACAGGCAAGTATGAGTATTGGAGTATCTGGAAGTTCAGCAGGAGCAATTATATTACAATCTATTGGGGATGATAGAACATTAAGATTTGGTCGTAAATCAGATTTTGCTCAAACTTCTACAAGTGGTTTGATTATGGGTATGAATAATGGAACTCCAGAATTTGATTTTACAATAGATTCTTCAAATTATTTTAGAATACAATCACAAGTTCAAATAGCAACTGATAATTTCACTTTAAATACAGATAGAATGAAAATAACCACTAATGCAGGTAATGAAAGAATTAGAATTTTTAGTGGTAGTGATTCTGATGGTGGTCGTATTACAGGAGCTGGTGAATTTATAAGACTTGGTGAAGTTAGTGATGATGCCAGTGATTTATATGGATTGAAAATTTATGACGGAACTGGTACTGGTTCTGCTGATACACTTGTTAAATTAGGACAAGATGGAAATACAATAGCAGGCTGGAATATAGACAATGAACGATTCTATGGTGGAAATATGATTATCCGCAAAGATGGAACGATTGAATCGAGTGGATTTGCAAGTAGTGTGGCAGGTAGTGGATTTAGATTAACTGCAGATTTGGGTGGATTTCTTGAAGTAGAAAATGCAAGAATTAGAGGAACACTCGCAACTGCTGTATTTGAAAAAGAAAGTGTAAACGCGGTCGGTGGTCAATTATATGTGGCAAATTCAACTACACTTACAGGTTCAGCATTTCCAACCGTAGAAGCACCAGCAGGAGTAACAGGAGGGGCATATACTCCAACAGAAACTACGATGTCGGTTGTTAATGTTACTGGTTTTGTTGCTAATGAAATATTATCTTTGAAGAAAATTCATACAAGTGGTTTTTCAACTGAGTATGTAAAAATTAGTAGTGCATCAAGACAGAATCCAAGTAGTGAAACTGATTTTAGTGGACAACTTTATGTTACAAGAGGATATGGTTCTGGAGTAGCCGGAGATTCGGGTTCTTTAGGAGATACACCAGGAGTAGCATCCACTTATACTGGTTCTCAAGTAATTGTATCTACGGGTAGATACATAAGTGGAACTGGAGATAATACAGTTGGTAGTGGGTATATTAGATTAAACGCCAATCCATCAGATCCATACACTCCTGACATGGATATTGTTGAGAGAACAGGAAGTGGAATTTATGATGTAAAACTTAAAGCTCGTTTGGGTGACTTGAGTGGATTGTCAAGTGGATTATTACACGGAGATACAAGTCCTGGTCATGGTTTATTTACAGAAAATGTATTTTTACAAGGAGCAATAACAGCAGTAACGGGTTCAATAACAGGTAGATTGTGGGTAAAAACTTCTGAAAGTCAATATCTTGTTCTTGGTAGAGATATTCCAAATCCAGACTCGGATACTAATGATGGTATTTACATTAACGCGAACAATTATTGGTATACTACTGGAGCATTAAATGTAGGAAGTGCAACATATTATTTAAGAAATGACGCAAGTGGAAATATTACACTTCAACCAAAAACATTTGAATTAGATGTAGATCCGACACTTTCAGGATTAGCATCACACGACTTACAAATATCATCTACTGAAAGGTCTATGAGTTTTAGTGATGGTGATATTATTTTCCACGCAACAACAATTGGTGGTAGTGGAGCTGGATTTGCAAGAATTGGTAGAAATACCGATAAGGCAATATTCATAACGGGTTCAAATACTGAAGGTGTGATTAAAAGTGGTAAAAATAGTGTAACTGATACAACTGCAGGATTTTGGATAGCAAATACTAATGGTGACCAAGAATTTGTTGTTGGTGATTCAACTGATTATATTAGATATAGTGGTAGTAGTGTAAATATAGAAACGAGAGCATTTGAATTAGACGCGAATAATGGTGATTTACAATTATCATCAACACATAAATCTATGAGTCTTGGTGATGGAAGAATTAAGTTACAAGGTCAAAGTTCACCTTATATACAAGTTGGAAATAGTGATGATTATTCTATAAAGATTGCAACAGATGGCACTGACCAGTATATAGCGATGGGTGGTAAAATGAATTCGGGTTCTGGTTTTGATAGTGAAGGAGCAGTAACAGGTGGTATTCTTATTGGAATGGATAATGAAAATCCACAAGCAGAATTCGTATCTGATGATTTACAAACTTATTTTATTTTCGATGGAGATTCTGGTTTAGATGTTAAAACAACTGCATTTGAATTAGCAGCCAATGAGGATGATTTACAAATATCATCTACTCAAAAATCCATGTCGTTGGCAAGTGGTAAGATTTTACTTGATGGTGGTGGGAATTTTGGATATATACGAGTTGGTGGTAGTGTATCTCTTGCAGGTGCTATTCATATTAGTGGTTCAACCACTACAGGTGTAATAAGAGCAGGTAAAACTTCATATACAGATACGGTAAATGCTGGATTTGTATTAGAGAAAACCGCAACAGATTCAAAATTTTATGTTGGTGATTCAAATGATGGAAGTTTTATAAAATTTGATAGTGATACTGGAATTGATATAGCATCACAGAAATTTGAATTAGCTGCCGGCACATCCGACTTACAATTATCATCTACGAAAGCATCAATGTCACTTGCTGGTGGTAAGATTTTACTTGAAGGTGGTGGTGCGGATTATGGATTTGCACGGATAGGTAGTAGTACAACATATGATAATAATATTAACATTAGTGGCTCTGCTACTCAAGCTATAATTAAGGCAGGTAAAACTTCATATAGTGATACAGCAGCAGGTTTTGTATTGGAAAAGACAAACTCAGATGCAAGATTTTATATTGGTGATGTTAGTGATGGAAGTTTTATAAAATTTGATACAAGTGATGCTTTACAAATAAAATCACAAAAAGTTGAGATAGCAGCAAATACTGATGATTTACAAATATCATCTACGAAAGCATCAATGTCACTCGCTGGTGGTAAGATTTTACTTGAAGGTGGTGGTGCGGATTATGGATTTGCACGAATAGGTAGTAGTGGAACATATGATAATAATATAAATATTAGTGGTTCTGCTACTCAAGCCATAATAAAAGCAGGTAAAACTTCATTTTTAGACCATGTAAATGCTGGATTTGTATTAGAGAAAACCACAACTGATTCAAGATTTTATCTATCAGATGCAAATAGTGGAAGTTTTGTTAAATTTGATACTAATGATGGATTAGAAATAGGAACACAGAAATTTGAATTAGCTGCCGGCACATCCGACTTACAAATATCATCTACCCATGCCTCAATGTCCTTGGCAGGTGGAACAATTTTACTTGATGGTGGTCAAACTTCAGGATATATAAGAGTTGGTTCAAATGCAACTACTCGTGATAATATTCAAATAAGTGGTTCAGCCACATTGGCGGTAATTAAAGCTGGTATTACAGGTTCTTATGCCGATGCAGTTTCAGCTGGTGATAATGGATTTATATTGGAAAGAAATCTAACTTCAACTAAATTTCTTATTGGTAACGACACAGATTATATAAGATTTGATGGTAGTAATATTAGTATATCAGGTGACGCTTTTGATGTAACGGCTTCTAATGTAACTATTACTGCAGGTGATAGTATGGAAGTGGACGCACCACATTTTGAGTTGAGCACTACTCAAACTTCAATGAGTTTAGGTTATGATACAAACTCTGGACGTGGTATTAATTTATATGGTGGAGCAGCTGCAAATTATATAAAACTTGGTAGTAAAGATAATCCACCATTACAATTATATGCTGGAGCAGGTGAAGATACTGGAAATGATTCTTATTTGTCAATTGGCGGTAAGAATTTTGCCGATACTACTACTGCAGGTATTATTCTTGGTAGTGATAATGGTGTATATAAACTTGAAATGTATAAGGACGGAGATGAGTATTTCAAATTTACAACAGGAGCAGATGGATTAGATGTAAGAACTACTAAATTGAGATTAAAAACAGCTGGATTAACTATATCTGGTTCTGATACCACAGCCGGAAATAATAAGATTATGTTGGGTTCTGCAACTTCTGTAGATGCAGGAGAAGGTTTCTTTGTAGATGGTGATGGTAATTTCCGTATAGGTGATGCCACAAGTGGTGGAACAAATTATATGAAATTTTCATCGGGAGGTTCTCTAACTATAAAGTCCGATGATATAGATATTACATCTACTACATTTAATTTAACTGCAAACACCAACGATTTAGTTATAGATAGTGCTGGACACAGAATATCATTGGCAGATAGTAATATAATACTTGATGGAACTTCAACAGGATTTATGTCAATTGGAAGTGTAGATTCAGTTACAGATACAAGTGATGTAGATAAAGGATTTTACGCGGACGGTGATGGTAATATATTAATAAAAGCTGGTGCTAATAAATACATACAATTCAATGGTGGTGATTTAGATGTCAAAACCGATAAGTTACAAATAGACGCAAGTGATTTTGAAGTATCCTCTACACAAGCAAGTATGAGTCTTGGTGAAGGTAAGATTAAAATGGTTGGAGCATCCACTTCATATATTACAGTTGGTACAGCAAATGCAATAACACTAAAGGATGATGGAACTGATAGGTATTTAGTTGTTGGGGATAAGACTTCATTTACTCATTTTGACCAATCAACGGATGGTATAATACTTGGTACTGATAATGGAACTGCGAAGTTTGAAATAGCTGCAGATGCTGATAATTATCTTTCATTTGATGGAAGCGGATTATCTATTTCAGCAGAAACATTTGATCTCGCAACCACCACCATGTTAATGAATAGTTCAACTAATAGTGGAACTATCAGATTAGGTTCAAGTCTTGGTCCAAGTTCTGTAACTGCAGATACTCAAGGTATTTATATGGATGGAACTGGTGATTTCCAAGTTTGGGGAGATGCTGATAACTATTTAAGATTTGATCTACCTAATTTACAAATGGCAGCTGAAACATTTGATCTAAAAACCACTTATTTAAGAGTTTCATCTTCATATGGTGGAACTATAGCAATGGGAGCAACCATTCCAACATCAATAAGTGGTTCAGGAATATTCCTAAGTGGAACTGGTGATTTCTTAGCAGGAAGTCATAGTGGTAATAAGATACAATACTCAACAGGTCAAGGGGCCATCGTAATGCAATCAAATACTTTTGCATTAAATGCCTCTACAATTATAATTGATAGTTCAACTAATAGTGGAAAAATAGCACTCGGTTCAACACCACCAACTTCAGTAGCTTATACATCCAATGCTGGTATCTATATGGATGGAACTGGAGATTTCTTAGCGTATGGTGATGATGATAATTTTATTAAGAAAGATGGAACTGCACTTACCATAGCCTCAGAAACATTTGATTTAAACTCAGGTGGTAAACTTATACTGAATAGTACCCAACCAGAATTGCAATTACTACATTCAAATGCGAGACTTACCTTGGGTGCAACTGCAAATACAAGTATTGAAGGTAGTAATAAAGGTATCTATATGGATGGTGGTGGAGACTTCTTACTTTATGGAAGTGCAGCCAATTATTTTAAGTTTGACGCTACTGGAACTTCAATAGATATTAAAACCGATACTTTTGATTTAGACGCAACCACTCTTATTATGACAAGTGATGCAAGTTCACCATATGGTACATTTAAATTAGGACCAAGTGGTGGTCCTGGTAGTGCAACTGGTACATCAAATGCTGGTGCATATCTTGATGGTCTTGGTAAATTTAATTTTGTTGGTGATTCAGATAATTATGTAAGATTTAATGCAACTGGATTAGAAATACAAACTCCTAATTTTACTGCTTCCTCTGCAGGTGATGTTACAATATCAGGAACAATTAACGCAAGTGCAGGTGCCTTTTCAGGAAATATAACATCTACTGCTACAATCACAGGTGGTACTTTAAAAACCACAAATGAAAGAGCTCAAATTGCAAGTACTACTGGACTTATACCAGATAATACTGATATGGCAACTACACTTGGTACTATAATGGCGAGTGCAGAGGATGTCAATCTTCCAGGACGTGGCACTACAGGGTGGCCAGTCGTAGGAGATCATGATTTTGACACAGGTGTGGACATAGTTTATGCTCCAGTATATGGTACACCATTACAGTCGAAAGTTGAACTTCATTGCAAAGATAGTGGTGCTGCATATGGTAGGGTACATTTATCAGTTTCACAATCCACAGAGACTACAATGCCACATCACGAGACTGACCCAACCCTATGGACTAATGCAGCTACATATGTATATACTAATATTTCTAAAACAACAGATGATTGGAGAACATATTATACTCTAATAAATCCAATATCTGGTTGTAAGTGGATTAGATTAGAACTGCAAGATATGTTAACGCAGGAAGATTCTGCAGGTAGTTCGGGATTGTCCGATAGTGATTTTGATTATACAGCTGAAAATGAGTTTAAAAGCTGGACTATTTCTTCATTGGCAAGTAATACTGTAATGAATGAAACTGGAATTGCAATTAGTGCTGGTGCGGACAGTTACTCCTTATTAGGTGGTGCTGGGGCCATATTTCAAAATACTGTAGAAATAAAGAAAGACCTTAAACTTAGTGGACAGGCGTATAAACCTGGTGGTGGTAGTTGGCTGTCACTTAGTGATAATAGAATAAAAAATATAACGGATGATTTTACGGATGGATTATCTATTATACAGAAAATAACACCATTAAGATATGAGTATAAAGATGATGAAAATAAAATCGAACATATTGGTGTAATTGCACAAGAATTAGAAAAGATAGCTCCATATGCTGTAAGTAAGGTTGCATCAGAAGAACATAATTTAACTGATTTACGAGTTATAAATGAATCTAATTTAACATATATGTTAATAAATTCAATAAAAGAATTAAGTAAAAAAGTAGAGGACTTAGAGAATGAAATCAGAATTATCAAAACTTCATAATCATTTCGTAAATGAAGATCCAATAACTAAAATGATGTTTGATGCATTCCCAGATGATTTTGTAGTTTTTGGTGGAATGATAGTTGATTATATGATAGGTAATCCACATATAATTGATTATGATGTTTGTTTACTGAATAACAGATGGGAAGATGGAGTAGAATATTTAACAACGCAACGACCACATCAAGATATTTGGCAGTTTAAAGATACTATAGTACCACAAAAAAATTTTGAAACAACTTGGAATCATGAAGGAAAAGCTTTGAAAAGGTCTAAAGGACATTTGCCTTGGTTAGTGATGTTAGAACCAGCTGCTGGATACAATGTAAGGTTTGACTCAAGAGCACCAACAGGTAAAAGATGGAAAAAACCATATATAGCTTTATCAAAATTAAATAGAACTTCGGTTTATGATTTAATAGATACTATGGATTCGGTAGTAAATAGAATTGCAATAACTAAAACTGATGTAGTAATGAGAGATGAGAGACCTTTAGAATGTATTAAATGGAGAACATTTGAATATGATGGATGGTGCACCGATCCACAACACGCATATGCTAGATGTCATAGATATAAAATGAAAAAAGGATTTAATGTAGATGATAGATTATCCAAAGAATTTGATAAGTTATTAAAGTATAGAGAACAAACACAAGATGTAATAAAACCTGAAAATTATGGTAAGTATCTTGCAGGAAATTATTTACGAATAGATTTAGAAACGGATGATGTTTTAGATCATATCCATCGGGGTGTAGAAATACCAAAAAGATATAGAATAGATTACCACTATAATGATAGTGGTATTATAAAAGATTAAAAATGATTAATTTAATTAATATATATGTATATACAACAAAGGTAATAAATGGCCGATTATATAACAACAGATACAACTAATCCTTCACAATCAAATATTGTAACAACTGCAAATGTTCATATTGGTGGTGCGGGAAACCCTGCCCAAGAGTTACAAGTTACAGGAGATGTAGTTGTTACAGGTAATATCACTGCATTTTATTCTTCAGACATACGTTTGAAAGATAATATCAGACCAATAGAAAGTGCCATTTTTAAAGTTCAACAAATCAGAGGTGTTACATTTGATTGGAATGAAAAATCAAATAAATTACAACAAGAAAAGGGTAATGATGTAGGACTTATAGCCCAAGAAGTTGAAATGGTTTTACCAGAGGTTATACAGATTCGAGAAGATGGAATTAAAGCAATATCATATGAAAAAGTAGTTCCATTATTAGTAGAGGCCATTAAAGAACAACAAACTCTTATTGAGGATTTATCAAATAGAATAAAATCGTTAGAGGAGAGATAAATGGCTCTTCAAGATGGATTTAAAGTATTAGATCTTAATATATTAGCAAATGGAACAGGTTTTGGTAGTAGTCAAAGTGGTGTTTTATTAATGAGGTCGCCAGGTTCACAATCAATTGAAGTTGGTAGTGGATTTCTCGGTCAATGGAATAGTGCAGGTAATGGAAGAATAGTATCAGCGTCTATAACGAGTAGAGGTAAAAATTATTCTTCTGGTTCTTGGACGTTAGGTGGAACTGCTATTCCTGGTGAATTTTGTAGTATATCAATTCATGGTTCAACTGCACAAACAAGTGTAGCTGGATCAGGTGCTATAATAATTCCATCAATAGGACAAGATGCTTCAATGTCCTTTTCAGATATAAATGTAGAAAGGGGAGTTGGAGCTACCAGTCAAGCTTCTATCCACGATTTATATGAAGATTTCTCATCAATTGCAGGAGATGTTCATACGGATGTAACAGGTAAACCAAATTTCGATTGGTTTCAAGGAGGTCCCAAGTCGGCTTCTGGTGTAGATTCAGGTGGTGGGGGTGGAATATATCAATCTCATCCAATTCGTTTAGATGAATTTTATGGTTCTAATTATTCTCAATATGGTGGTGTTGGTTGTCTTGCACTCGGAACTAAAATTTTAATGTCGGATAATAGTATTAAAAACATTGAAGATGTAAATGTTGGTGATTGGGTAATGGCTTCAAATATTCCTGGTATGCCATTAGACTTTGATGAAGAAGATACTTGGTCTATTTGGGAAGGAATACCACACGGACAAGAAGATCAGGATAGGATGATGTATGATATTCAAATATTAAATATATCTACACCCGCAAGTGCATCAGTTCAAGAGATTTATTTTGATTATTATGATAATTATTATATAATTAATGATTCTTTGAAAGTTACATACGAACATCCATTTTTTGTTTTAAGAGAAGGTAAATATACTTTTAAAACAACAATTAGTTTACAGATTGGAGATATGTTATATGATTCTAATAATGAATTTGAGGAAATAAAGTCCCTTGAATTTGTAAATGAACCTATAGAAACTGTAAATATGAATGTAGAAGATTTAGATGTTTATTTTGGAGGCGGTTATTTAATGCACAACGTACATGGTAAGAGTTAATGAGTTATGATGTTTATTATGCCACAGGAGGTGGTTCGTTAGTATATGGTGGAAGTGATGTTTGGGTTAATAATTGG